>Ga0180434_10005043_pt1 | contig 15758 bp, 13 predicted proteins | sample SS_ome_7_FD_132453 | JGI IMG/M metagenome (GOLD analysis project Ga0180434, IMG submission 132453) | Hypersaline lake sediment archaeal communities from the Salton Sea, California, USA - SS_1_D_2 metaG | ecosystem: Environmental > Aquatic > Non-marine Saline and Alkaline > Hypersaline >...
ACGACGTGCCCGAGGCGGTGGATTCCGAGATAGCCAGGCTGAAGCTCGAGTCCATGGGCATAGATATCGACGCCTTGACCGAGGAGCAGGAGGAGTACCTCTCCTCCTGGGAGATGGGCACCTGAATATGGAGGAGAAGCCTGAGATAAAAGCGGTGGATTGGCGAGAGGGGAAGGTCATCCTTCTCGATCAGACCCTTCTGCCCGCCGAGGAACACTACCTGGAGTTGAGCGACTGGCGGGAAGTGGCGGAGGCCATACGCAACATGCGAGTCCGGGGCGCGCCCTCTATAGGGATAGCCGCCGCTTATGGGGTGGCTCTGGCCGCCGGCACCGCTGATGATCCCGTGAGCGAGATAGAGCGCGCCTGCGAGGAGCTCTCACGCACCCGTCCCACCGCCGTGAACCTCTTCTGGGCCATCGACCGCATGAAACGGATGGCCAGGGAAACGGGGCCGGATGAGCTTGAGGAGCCCCTCCTGGCTGAAGCCGCGGCAATAGCGGCGGAACAGGATGCCGCCGACCATGCCATCGGGGAACTGGGAGCGGCGCTCCTGACCGATAAGTGCCGGGTGCTCACCCACTGCAACGCGGGGGGGCTGGCCACCTATTCTTTCGGCACCGCCTTGGGGGTGGTCAAGGCGGCCCATCGCGGCGGGAAGGACATCTTCGTGTGGGTGGATGAGACCCGGCCCCTTCTGCAGGGGGCCCGTTTGACCGCATGGGAACTGCAGAAGGAGGGAGTGGACATGGCGGTCATCTGCGACGACATGGCCGGGCACATCATCTCCAGGGGAGAGGTGGACGCGGTAGTGGTAGGCGCCGACCGTATAGCGGCCAACGGGGATACCGCCAATAAGATCGGGACCTATACCCTGGCCGTGCTGGCCGACCGGCACGACATCCCCTTCTACGTGGCCGCACCCCTCTCCACACTGGACCTGGCCCTCTCCAGCGGCGGCGCCATACCCATAGAGGAGCGCGATGCCACGGAGGTGACCGAGATAAGAGGAGAGATTATAGCGCCGCAGGGAGCGCCTGCGCGCAATTTCGCCTTCGACGTCACCCCGGCGGAGCTGATATCGGCTATTATTACCGAAGTGGGAGTTGTCCGACCGCCCTACGAGGCGGCCCTTAGAAATCTGGAGGAAAAAAGCAAGCGATGAAGGCCATGATTCTCGCCGCGGGACTGGGGACCCGCCTGCGCCCCTTGACCGAGGAGATCTCCAAGCCCATGGTTCCCATAGTCAACCGGCCGGTTATGGAGCACATCGTCGATCTCCTCTCCCGCCATGACTTCAAGGACATATACGCCAACCTTCATTATTATCCCGATGTCATAACCAGGCACTTCGCGGACGGGGCGCGCTGGGGTGTCTCTATCACCTATTCCTACGAGGAGGAACTGTTGGGAACGGCGGGAGGGGTTAAAAAGCTGGAGAACGAGCTGGAGGGGGATACCCTCCTGGTTATCAGCGGCGATGCCCTGACCGACATCGATCTGACCAGCCTGATCGAATATCACAGTGGGCACGGGGCTATCGCTACCCTGGTCGTGACCCCAGTGGATGATCCCTCAAAATACGGTGTGGTCATCACCGACGACAAGAATCGCATTATCGGTTTTCAGGAGAAGCCCAGAAGGGAAGAGGCCAAGAGCCATGTGGCCAACAGCGGCATCTACGTGTTCGAGCCCGAGGTCCTGGGGATGATACCGGCTGCAAGCTTCTATGATTTCGGGTCCCAGCTCTTCCCCCGTTTTCTGGAGGAGAACATAGATTTCTACGCATATATCCACGACGACTACTGGAACGACGTGGGGAGCTTCGAGGAGTATAAAGCGGGCAATTTCGATGCTTTAACCGGCAAGGTGAAGGTGAAGATACCGGGAGTGCGCATAGGCGAGGACGTCTGGATAGGGGAGGATACGGTCATTGAAGAAGAGGTTGTGATGGTGGGGCCCATCTGCATCGGTTCCCACTGTGATGTGAAGAGGGGGGCCAGGCTCTTCGGCCCGCTGGTGGTGGGGAACCGCACGGTGATCGACGAGGGTGCCACCCTCTATCGCGGCATCAAGTGGGGAGACAGCTACATCGGTAAGGACGCCCATCTCATGGACAGCATCGTGGGCACGGATGCCGAGATAGGAGAGAGGGCGGCGGTACTTTCAGACACGGTCGTAGGGCACCGCAGTGTTATCGGCGAAGGCAGTATCATCCACCCCAGCGTGAGCATCATGCCCGGCTCCGTAATCGACAAGGACCTCCATTTCAAAGGGGAGGAAGAAGAAAACGATTAGTCATTAATTTGACATGTCATAATTGTTGTATATAATATACAACATGATTAACTATTGTACCCTGAACGAACTACTCTTCCCCACCCGTTGTGCCGGCTGCGGTGAATATACCGGAAGGCCCTTATGCCCGCAATGCACTGCCTCTTTACCCCGCATAAGGGGTCCTGTCTGTGCCCTGTGCGGGAGACCCACCCTGTACGAGGTCAATGGTTGCCGGGAGTGCAGGGGGCGGGTTAAGGACATCGATGCCACGGTGGCACTGGCCGTATACGAGGAGCCTTTGAGGTCTGCGATACATAAACTCAAATACGGCAATGGGAGAAGGCTGGCCCCGCTCCTCGGGGCCATGGCGGCAGTTCGCCTGGCGCCGCTTTTACAGGACGTGAATCCCCTGCTGACCTACGTGCCTATGCACCGCCGCAAGAAGAGGGCCAAAGGCTATGACCATGCGGAACTGCTGGCGGAGGGGGTGGCGAAGGCCCTGGGTCTATCCGTCACCTGCCTCCTGGAGAGGACGTGTCTCTCCAAGGCTCAGAGCTCCCTGACCCATGATAAAAGGAGGGTGAACGTGAAAGGCGCCTTCGCGGTCATCGAGAGGGAACTGAGAGGTATCGACGTGATCCTCGTAGACGACGTGCTCACCACGGGATACACCCTCTCCGAATGCGCAGGGGCGTTGAAGAGGGCCGGAGCGGGTAAGATCACCGCTTGTGTACTGGCACGGGACCTGGTGCGGGGTTCCGCCCGGCCGCCCCATGCAGCATAAATGGCTTTGCCCTTTTTTCAGGTAAATTGAAGAGGGTAAGATGACGATAAACCATATGGATGCAAAAAGGAGTTGATTGGAAGCATGCAAATATCGGATCGTGAGATACGGGAATCTATGCGGCTTCTGGTCGAGCACCCCATCGGCTCCGAAAAGAGGACCGAGATCGACCAGGAAACCAGCCGAATAGTCTTGAGTTCCCTGCAAAAGTTGCCCGATGTTCGCGTTGATATAGTGATGCCCCTGCGCACAGCCGTGCGGGAGCGACGTTATGACGTTCCAGGAGAGGAAGTGGCCAACCAGCTGCTCGGGCGTTGTTTCGCCGACCACCTGCGCTGATACCTTTCGTGATTCGTATAAGAAAAAGGGGAGGCTGAAAAGCCTCCCCTTTCATGTCCGGGTCGCGGTCTTAAATGGCCTCTATCAGAGCTGCGCCTCCCTGGCCTCCTCCTCCGCAAAGGGTGGCCATGCCGTACTTGGCGCCTTTCTCCTTGAGTATCCTGGCCAGGGTGCCGGTGAGCCTGGGTCCGGAACAGGCCAGAGGATGGCCGATGGCGACGGCCCCGCCCCTGACATTGACCGCCTCGGGGTCCAGTCCCAACTCCTTGATGCCGTAGAGGGTGACCACGGCGAAGGCCTCGTTAATCTCCCAGAAGTCGATGTCTTCGATGCTCATGCCCACCTTTTCCAGGGCTTTCCTGGAGGCCGGCACGGGACCCTCGCCCATGACGCTGGGTTCCACCCCGGCCCAGCCCATGGAGATTATCTTGGCCAGGGGCTTGAGTCCCATGGACTTGGCCTTGTCCTCGCTCATCATCAGCAGGGCGATGGCCCCGGCGTTTAGGGGCGAGGAGTTGCCGGCGGTTATCTGCCCGTCGGGCTTGAAGGCCGGCTTGAGCTCGGCCAGTTTCTCCAGGGTGGTGTTGGCGCGGACGGAGAGGTCGTTCTCGACGAGCAGCATGGAGCCGTCCTCCTGCTCCACCTCGACGGGGAGGACCTCACCCTTGAAATAACCGTCCTCTATGCCCTTGGCTGCCCTGAGATGGCTCTCCAGGGACCATTCGTCCATCTCCCTCCTGGTGATGCCGGACTGGGTGTGGAGCTTCTCCGCCGTCAGGCCCATGCTCATGGCCGTCTGGAAGTCGAGTTTCTTCATGCTCTCGTCCTGAAAGAACCTGGGATTGACGGCCATGAGGTCGGTGTTGACCGCGGGGTCCAGGGGGACATGGGTCATATGCTCCATGCCGCAGGCCAGGACGATGTCGGAGTAGTCCAGCATTATCTCCATCGCTCCCTGATGCATCGCCGACATGCCGGAGATGCACACCCGGTCCGTTCCCTGGGCGGGCACGCTCACGGGTAGGCCGGAGAGAAAGGCTATGGTCCTCCCGCCCATGAGGTAGTTCTCCCGCATCTGGAGGGCGCAGCCCACCAGGAGGTCGTCGATCTCATCCGACTTCACCTTGTTCCTGGCGATGATCTCCTGGACCACCATGGACAGGGCGTCATCCATCCTCAGCTTGTTGAAGGCGTCCCGTTCCGGCTGGTGGGGCCTGGACCGGGAGAAAGGGGTCCTCAAGATGTCCACTATCACAGCGTCGGCCATAGTATCCTCCTTGCTTTCTAGTTTCTCGGAATAACGTGAAGTATATACTATCAAAAATGGGGCCAGGCCCCCGCATTCCGCATAAACTACAGATAAAGCGTGCCAGGTCCCGAAGATGGGGTCAAAGCTTCATTCTTCAATTTAATCAATGGGAGATACAAGGTTTGTAAGGAGATGTAAGAAATTGAAGAATGAAGCTTTGACCCCATTGCTTTTAGAACAGGCACCGTCGCGCCGAGGACGGCGCTGGCGCTTACGCGCTGCAATCAAATGAGCGTTGAGGTCAGATGTCGGCATTTGTTTTATAATGGTTATGGAAGGCTTCAGCCTGGGTCTGTGGTTGAAAGTCGATGCTAGCCGCAGGCGAAGCGACCCACGTAAGCCAACTCTTGGTTGGTGAGCATGGTGCGGCTTAGGGGTAAGTCCTGCCCGGCATAGATCCGGAGAAGCGTATTAGTGGCGAGCAGACCGGTAACCCGGCAAGGGCGGGTGTTCGCTGCAAGCCGCTCAGCAGGCGAGTGTGGGGTCAAAGACCAGGTCAGCCGGGCATGAAGCCTTCTAAAAGGGGAAATGCCTGCTGATTGGCATTCAAATATGCATATGGTAATCTTATGCGAATCGGGCCGAAAACGCCCCGGGCCGCGGCCCGGAGCCGTAATAAGCTGGATACATGATCATTGAAGGTGGCCCATCCCGTGCCCGTAACGGGTATGGGCTTTTTCGCTGGAAAGAAGGGAGCGAAGTTAATGCAGATCATCGTGAAGGGGAAGAACCTGGATATGACCCCCGCCCTGCGGGAGAACGCAGAGGAGAAGGTAAGCAAGGTCGAAAAGTACTTCGACCGCATAATAAAAACGGAGATCGAGATGAGCGTAGAGCGGAATCCCAAGATATCCGACAACCAGGTGGTGGAGGTGACCGTTTTCACCAACGGGCCGGTGATCCGGGCCAAGGATTCCGCCACGGATATGTACCAGGCCATCGACCTGGTCTCATCCAAGCTGGAGCGACAGGCCAGGAGGGCGAAGAAGAAGATGATCGACCGCTCCCACCACGCCAAGAATCCCTTCAAGGACCCCGCCCTTATAGCCATAGAGGAAGAGGAAGTGGAGACGGAACCGGTTATCGTCAAAACCAAGAGGTTTCCGTTGAAACCAATGACCCCGGAGGAGGCCTGCCTCCAGATGGACCTGATAGGCCACGACTTTTTCGTGTTCGTCAACGCGGACACGGAGGAGACTAACGTGGTTTATAGAAGAAAAGATGGGAACTACGGTCTTATAGAGCCGGGAGGTTGATATGCGCAAGTTCCTGGACATGGTGCGACAGCTTTTCGATTACATCATACGGCGTGGAGCCTCCATGCGGATCTGAGGAGTTCCTGGGGGAGAAAGGACCGGTTATGGATAGTAGGGTAAAAGCGGTGGCCGCCCTGTTGGCAGTGGGCTCTTTAGGGGTCATATTGTACCTTGCCCTAGCTTCCGACATGCCTATCTTCTGGTTCTCGGTGGTCCTTCTGGGCGTTTTGATAATCATCTGCGAATCCCTGGGCGAGAACATGAACTCGGGGGGCAGGTCTACCTACGGCATCATCGTGATCTTCGCCGCTATCACTGCCCTGAACACCCCCTCGGCCATGATCGTGGCCCTTTTCGGGGCCTTTCATCTCCTCCTGGCCCGCCATCGCGGGGATACCTGGAACCTGGTGTACTCAGCCGTTGTATACGCTATCGGCGTATGGGCGGCATCGGGCCTATATCATGTCCTGGGAGGGGCATCGCGGGCCTTCACCCTCTCCAGCGCCTTGAAATCCCTGGCCCCCTTGCTGGCGGCTGCGGCGGTCTTCTGGGTCATCAATACCGTTTTTATAGCGCTTGCCCTTCTGTGGGAGAAGGGCGTAGAGCCCAGGGATTTCATCATATCCGATGCTTTAAAGCTCTTACCCAATCAGCTCATCTATGCCCTGGTGGGATTGGGAATGGGTGTGATATATGCCCAGAATGCCTTCCACATAGACCCACTGACCGGCCAGATCGTGGGCTCGATGGCGGAATCCCTGCGCGGTATGTTCGCCGTGCTCTCCCTCACGGCTCTCCTGGGCGTGGCCTGGTACTTCAGCGGCAAGAACATCGAGCTCCTGGAGGCCTACGACCACAGCATGGAGGTGCTGATGACCTACATGGAGAAACGGGAGCCCTACCTGGACGGCCACGCCGTCAGTGTGGCGGATTACGCCGCCTTGATAGGTAAGAGCCTGCGGCTGCCCGTATACGAGATAAAGCGCCTGCGGCACGCCGCTCTCCTGCACGACCTGGGGCGCCCCGTGGTGCCCCGCGAAATCCTGCTTCACAAGGGCGCCTTAAACGAGGAGGAGTTCGAGCAGGTCATGACCCACCCCCTGGAGGGGGCTTCGCGACTGGAGGAAGTGGAGTACCTGTCGGACATGGCCGATGCCGTCCGGCACCATCACGAATACTACGACGGCGGCGGATATGTAGACCATCTCTCCGGCGACACCATACCCTTAGGAGCTCGCATCATCTCTGTTGCCTGCGCATATGATGCCATGCTGCACCGGCGTCCCTGGAGGGACGCCAAGAGCCCCAAGCAGGCGGCGGCCGAGCTGCGCCAGAACAGCGGCAGGCAGTTCGACCCGGAGATCGTGGAACACTTCCTGGCTGCCCTGGAAGGGGAGGCTGAGAGAGCGGTGGTAGTAGAGAGGAAGGTAGCGGGGGCGGAGGCCCCCAGGGAGGAGAAAAAGGCGGCGCCCCGGCCCAGGCGAGGCAGGGCGAAACGGCGCGAGGAGCTTCTACGGGAGCGCAGGGAGGCGCGAGCCAGGATCGAGAGAGAGGCCATGCGCGAATACGAGGAGGAGATACACGAGCTACGTGGAGAAGAGGTTAGACCTTCGCAAGCGGAGGAAGGCCCGCCTCAGGATATTCCGGAGGCCGGCCCTACTGAAGGGCCTCCCGAGGAGGGAGGTGAGGCGCAGTGAAAGAAGGATGGTCAACGGTACTCAGATGGGCATCCATAGCTCTGTGCGTAATAGTGCTCATCATCTGCGCCGTTTTCGTTAAGTGGGGCGACCTCGACCTGGCCAGATTCTTGGGACTGGTGGCGGTACTGGCTTTCTTCGAGACCTGGCGTATACAGACCCCCTGGGGAAGGCCCCTTAGGCTGGGTATGGCAGTGACCTTGTGCGTCCTGGCCATCCGGCCTCTCCCCGAGGTGGTATGGATATTCTTCCTGGGCAGCATGTTGGGAAGGGCAGTATCCAAAGTCATATACACTGAGGAGAAGAGCGATTTCTTCCATATCGTGCAGCGCACCTACGTGGTGGCCCTGGCCGGCCTGGCCTACTGGTTGATCATAAACCTGGGATGGGATTTCACCTGGAACGCCTATCCGCCTAACTACTCCGGCCTCACCACGGCGGGTGAATACTTCACCTATTTCAATCCCGCCGTCCTGAACCGCGCCCTGGTGTTCCCCATCGCCTTCCTGGTCATGGCCGTGGTGTTCTACGCCGGGGAAGCCCTTACGTCTTCGGTGGAGACATCCGTAGAGCTTAAAGGGAACTGGAGGGTGGTCCTGCCGCAATACGTAAGGCAGACCTTCCCCGCCTACCTGGCCATCGCCGGCGCGGGCGCCCTCATGGCCCTCTATTTTCCGCGTATCCCCTGGCTCAATTTCCTTATCTTCTTTATTCCCCTCTTTGTGGTACGGCTGGAATCCAACCGGGACAAGGAGCTGGATGAAAGATACTTCCAGACCATCCGGGTCATCGGCGATGCCTTCGACCTGTCCCGGGGGATACCGGGCCATTCCGGCCGGGTGAGCAACCTTGCGGTGGAGGTATCGAGAGAGATGGGATTGTCCGAGGAGGAGACCCGCAACATCCGCTATGCCTCCGCCCTGCACGATATCGGGCGTATAGAGTCAGAGGGAGAGGAGGAGGCGCCGGAACACGGTGAGCGGGGGGCGCAGGTACTGGAAGGCGTGCCACGGCTCGAGCCTATCGCTGACATAGTGCGTTATCATCATCCCCCGCCCGAGGAGGAGGAAGGAACCGGCCGCCTGCCCGTGGGGTCGAAAATAATCGGGGTGGTCAGCGACTACGACCTGCTGACCAATCAGCCCACCAAGAGACTTTCCTCCATGCAGGCCCTGGAGGAGATGAGCGTGGAGCGCGGCAGGCGCTACGATTCCAAGGTACTGCGCACCCTGGGCCAGGTGGTGGAGATGCAGTCCAGGGCGCGGCACCACCCGGAGAGGGAGGTATCACAGCGGGCCAAGATGCTGGAGCAAAAGGAGATGGAGGAGAGCCTGGAGGAGATCCTCAGGGAGGACAAGGAATAGATGCCCGTTCGTAAAGCCCTCGGCAAAGTCCTGCGCATGGGGGAGCGCAAGAGGCTTGATCAGCTCATGGAAGTGGTCCAGGTGGTCAACGACCTGGAACCCGAGACGAAAGAGCTCTCAGATGAGGAGCTGCGCGCCAAAACGGGGGAGTTTCGTTCCCGCCTGGAACAGGGCGCCTCTCTGGATGACATCCTTCCCGAGGCCTTCGCCGTGGTGCGCGAGACGGCCGTACGAATCCTGGGGCAGCGCCATTTCGACGTGCAGGTCATGGGAGGGGTGGTGCTGCACCAGGGCAAGATCGCCGAGATGAAGACCGGCGAGGGCAAGACACTGGTATCCACCATGCCCGCCTATCTGAACGCCCTGGAGAACCGGGGTGTGCACATAGTCACCGTCAACGATTATCTGGCCCGCCGCGACAGCGAATGGATGGGGGCCATCTATAAATTTTTGGGACTGGATGTGGGCCTGGTCCAGGCCCAGATGCCCAAGGACTTAAGAAAGATAGCCTACGGCGCCCACATAACCTACGGTACCAACAACGAGTTCGGCTTCGATTATCTCCGCGATAACCTGGAGATAAGCAATGAACGCATGGTACAGCGGGGCCATAACTACGCCATCGTGGACGAGGTGGACTCCATCCTCGTCGACGAGGCCAGGACTCCGCTGATCATCTCCGGGGCGGCGGAGGATTCGGCCCGCCTTTACCGTCAGTTCGCCGGGGTGGCTCCACGGCTCAAGGTAGGCGAGGACTACGAGGTGGAGGAGAAGACCCGCACCGTGGGGGTGAGCGATGAGGGTATACAAAAGGTGGAGTCTCTGCTGGGACTGGATAACCTCTACGATCACGTCAACACCCCCCTGGTCCATCATCTGCAGAACTCCCTGAAGGCCAAGGAGCTCTACCGCCGCGACGTGGATTACGTGGTCAAGGAAGGCCAGGTGTTTATCGTCGACGAGTTCACCGGCCGCCTCATGCCCGGGCGCAGGTGGAGCGACGGCCTGCATCAGGCCGTCGAGGCCAAGGAGGGCCTGAAGGTAAGGCAGGAGAACCAGACCATGGCCACCATCACCCTGCAGAACTATTTCCGCTTGTACGACAAGCTGGCCGGGATGACCGGTACGGCGGCCACCGAGGCCGGGGAATTCGAGGAGATATATGGCCTGGAGGTGTTGGTCATCCCCACCAACGAGCCCATGATCCGGGAGGACCGCAACGACGTCATCTACAAAACGGAGGAGGCCAAGTTCAATTCGGTGGTGGAGGACATAACCTCCTGTTACGAGAGGGGCCAGCCGGTCCTGGTGGGGACCATCTCCATCGAGAAATCGGAGCGGCTTTCAGGAATGCTCAAGAAGAGGGGCATACCCCACGAGGTCCTCAACGCCAAGCACCACCAGAGAGAGGCGGAGATCGTGGCCCAGGCGGGACGCCTGAAAGCAGTGACCATCGCCACCAACATGGCCGGACGAGGCACGGACATCATGCTCGGCGGCAATCCCGACATGCTGGCCCGCCAGAAGCTGGCGGGCAAGGAGGAAGTGAGCGAGGAGGAATGGGAGGAGGTCCTGGAGGAGACGAAGGCGGAAGTAGAGAGAGAGAAGGAACTGGTTATCGAAGCGGGCGGCCTATACGTGCTGGGAACGGAACGGCACGAGGCCCGTCGGATAGACAACCAGCTGCGCGGCCGCTCCGGCCGCCAGGGAGACCAGGGGGCCTCTCGTTTTTACCTATCCCTAGATGACGACCTTATGCGGGTTTTCGCGGCAAATGCCATCTCCAGCCTCATGGAGAGGTTTCGTTTTCCCGACGACGTGCCCATCGAGAACAAGGTGGTGACCCGGGCCATCGAGACCGCCCAGAGGAACGTGGAGTCCAACAACTTCGAGATAAGAAAGAGGCTCCTTGAATACGATGACGTGATGAACACCCAGCGAGAGGTGATCTATACAGAGAGGGAAAGCATACTGGAGGGACAGGATATCCACTCCCAGGTGGAGGAGATGATCCCCGAGGTTATCGATACCGCCCTGGAGAGGCTCATCGACGACTCGTTAGACCCCAGCGATTGGGACATGGAGGGGTTCTTCCGTTATATAAAGGGGCTTTACCCGGCAACCTTCGGCCCGGAGGATATCGACATCGAGGCCGTATCCTATGAGGGATTAAGGGAGGCTTTGGTGGAGGACGCCATGGAGGTCTATACAGCCAGGGAGGCGGAGTTCGCCGAATCCGGGAAGGATATCAAGGACATCGAGCGCCTGGTCATGCTCAGGGTCGTCGATAACCGCTGGAGGGATCACCTCTATGACATGGACCACCTGCGCGACAGTGTAGGGCTCCGCTCCTTCGCCGGCCACGACCCCCTCATCGAGTATCAGAACGAGGCCTACGGCACCTTCCAGGAGCTCACCTTCAGCATCCAGGAGGAGTTTCTGCGTTATATGTTCCACATCCAGGTGGTCAAGGCGGACGAGAAGCCGGCCCTGCGAGTGGTGGAGGAGGGCCCCGGCGACGGCGGGAAGAAAAAGAAGAAGAAGCCGGCCCAGGCACGCTCCGATAAGGTGGGCCGCAACGCCCCCTGCCCCTGCGGCAGCGGAAAAAAGTACAAGCACTGCTGCGGCAAGGCCGTTTAGAAGCCTGTAAGGCCGCTTTGGGATAAGCAAGACTTACAAGAGATGAGTCGGGTGATGAAAAGTGCTGAGCGATTATCGTAACGAACTGGAGGAGCTCTCGGGCAGGCTGGACAAGATAAAGGAGTATCTTTGACATAGAGGGCAAGAGGGCTCGCGCCGCCGAATTGGAGAAAAAAACCTCCAAGCCCGACCTCTGGGACGACCAGGAGAGGGCCCGAAGCATGCTGGCGGAGCTCTCCAACCTGAAGGACCTGGTGGAAAGCTGGGAGCGCCTATCCTCGGAGAGTGGGGAACTGGAGGAACTGGTCCAGCTGGCCCACGACGAGGACGACCTCAGCCTCAGCGAAGACATAGGACGGGGCGTGGGAAAGCTCCGCCGGGAAGTAGACCGGCTGGAGGAAGAGAGCCTTCTCAGCGGCGAGTTCGATACCAGCGACGCCATCGTCAGTATCCATCCCGGGGCTGGCGGCCTTGAATCTCAGGATTGGGCGGAGATGCTGCTGCGTATGTACCTGCGCTGGGCCGAGGGACGGGGCTTCAAGATAGACCTCAATGACGTGCAGCCCGGTGAGGGCGGGGGGATCAAGAGTGCCACCTATACCGTGCACGGCCGCAACGCCTACGGCCTCTTCCTGTCGGAGAAGGGGGTTCACCGCCTGGTCAGGATCTCGCCCTACGACGCCTCTCACCGCCGCCACACCTCCTTCGCCTCCTTAGACGTCATCCCCATGCTGGAGGAGGAGGGAGAGATAGAGATCGACCCCAAGGACCTTCGGGTGGAGACCTACCGTTCCAGCGGGGCGGGAGGCCAGCACGTAAACGTCACCGATTCGGCGGTGCGTATAACCCACCTCCCCACGGGCACGGTGGTCTCCTGCCAGAACGAGCGCTCCCAGATCTCCAACCGCCAGACGGCCATGCGTATCCTCGAGGCCCGCCTGGCGGAGCGGGCCCGGCAGGAGAGGGAGAAGGAGATCGAGCAGCTGCGGGGGGAGAGGAAGGACATCGGCTTTGGCAGCCAGATACGCTCCTACGTGCTGCACCCCTACCGCATGGCCAAGGACCACCGCACCGACATGGAGATAGGCAACGTGGACGCCGTCCTTGACGGGGACCTGGACGAACTAGTGGATGCCTACCTGCGCTGGAAAACCACCCCCCAAGCCTAGGGGACACGCCTGGCTTTAGGCCTGAGCCGAACTGTTTCCATCAATACACAGGGACTATGAGTTGGACTGAGTTCCCCTGGCCACTGTATCCAATCCCTTGGCGATTTCAGGCCTAAAGCCAGGCGTGTCCCCTAGGCCTGACCCCATCTACTGGTATAATAAGCGCTTGGTTGCAGCAATATTCATATTCTCAAAGTAGCCGGAAAGAAGATGTGAATGGCAGGCAGCGAGAAGTACGAGATAAGAGTGGACCTGCACGTCCACACCATCTCCAGCGGCCATGCCTATTCCACCGTGGAGGAGTGCGTTCGCGCCGCATCGGAGAAGGGATTGGAGGCCATCGGGATCTCCGACCACGGGCCGGCCATCCCCGGCTCCGGAAACCTCTATCATTTCTGGAACCTCAAGGTACTGCGCCGCCGCTGGCACGGTGTATGGGTGCTGCGCTCCGTAGAGGCTAATATCCTGGACACCGAGGGCCGCCTGGACCTTCCGGACCGGGTGCTCGAGAGCCTGGATGTGGTCCACGCCGGCCTGCATCCCTATACCGGTTACTCAGGAGAGTCGGTGGAGGAGAACACCGCCGCCATCTTGGGAGCCCTCTCCCATCCCCTGGTGGATATAATCGCTCATCCCGACAATCCCAAGTACCCGGTGGACATGGAGCGGGTGGTGGAGGCGGCAGCCAGGGAGGGTAAGGCCCTGGAGATCAACAACAGCTCCTTCGTCTACACTCGTGAGGGCAGCGAGGAGACCTGCCGGGAGATGGTGGGGGAGATAGAGCGCCGGGACGGGCTGGTAGCGGTGGGAAGCGACGCTCATGTGGCCACTTTTGCAGGAGAATTTTCGCACGCGGTCGAAATATTATTGGAAACTGACATAGCTTCTCATAGCGTGATAAACTACACCATCGAGAGGTTGGAAGACTTCCTTCAGACCAGGGGTAAACCCTTGCGCCTGGAATAAGGAGCCCAGCCGCGAAGAAGGAAGGAAGGCGAATATGGGTGTCCGCGTCGAAGGATCGAAAGGGACCGTTTTGGAGGAGGCGGAGGAGAAGAAACTAAGGGAGAAATTGGAAGCTATTTCCAAGGAAATACGCTGGGACATCGTGCGCATGATCGGCTTGGCTGGAAGTGGGCATCCCGGCGGCTCCCTCTCCTGCGTGGAATCCCTGGTCTGCCTGTATTTCTACAAGATGCGACATAACCCAAAGAAGCCGGAGTGGCGTAACCGCGACCGCTTCGTTCTATCCAAGGGCCACGCCGCGCCTACCCTGTATGCGGTGCTGGCCAGATGCGGTTACTTCGACCGGGATGAGCTGTGGAGCCTTCGCCGCCTAGGATCCATGCTGCAGGGACACCCGGACCGCAAGAGTACTCCGGGGGTGGAGATATCCACCGGCTCCCTGGGACAAGGGCTCTCCGCCGCCTGCGGGATGGCCCTGGGACTGAACATGGAGGACATTCCCTCCAGGGTCTACGCCCTTATCGGGGATGGTGAGAGCCAGGAGGGAGGGATCTGGGAAGGCGCCATGCTGGCGGGACATCACTGCCTGGGCAATCTGGTGGCCATCATGGACCACAATGAGCTGCAGATCGACGGCAGCTGCTGCGATATCGTAGACCTGGGAGACGTGGGGTCAAAGTGGCGCTCTTTCGGCTGGGAGGTGCAGGAGGTCGACGGCCATGATGTCATAGAGATATGCCTGGCCCTGGACCGAACCGACGAGGTCAACGATCGCCCCTGCATGATCATCGCGAACACAGTCAAAGGGAAAGGGGTGTCTTTCATGGAGAACGTCGTCGGTTTCCACGGCAAGGCCCCCACTCCCGAAGAGATGGAAATAGCCCTTAAGGAGATCGAAGGATCTTGATTGCAGATAAAGGTGTAAGACATACCCGTGAGGGGTATGCAGCGGCCCTGCTTGAGCTGGGAGAAAAGGATTCTCGCATTGTCGTCCTCGATGCGGATCTGGCCAAGTCCACCCAGACGGAGAAGTTCAAAGAGAGATTCCCCGACCGCTTTATCGACTGCGGGGTGGCCGAACAGAACCTGATGGCCACCGCCGCCGGCCTGGCGTCCACGGACAAGATAGTCTTCGCCTCCACTTTCGCCATGTTCGCTACCGGCCGGGCCTACGACCAGGTACGCAATACCATCGCTTATTCCGGCCTGAACGTGAAGATATGCGCCACCCACGGCGGGGTCACCGTGGGCGAGGACAGCTCATCTCACCAGGCGTTGGAGGACATCGCCCTGATGAGGTTGATCCCCAGCATGCGAGTGGTCGTCCCGGCGGATTATTACGAGACACGGGAGGCTGTAAAAACAGTGGCTTACGAGGACGGTCCCTTCTATGTCCGTTTGACCCGCCCCAAAGTCCCGGTCCTCTTCGGTGAAGACTACCGCTTTGATCTGGGAAAGGTGAAAAAATTGCGCTCCGGCGGCGATGTCACCATCCTGGCTTGTGGGTTGATGGTACACAAGGCCCTGGAGGCCGCCGAGGAGTTGGCGCAGCAGGGAATAGAGGCGGATGTTATCGACGTGCATACCATAAAACCGCTGGATAAAGAGGGCATCCTGGCCTCGGTATCCGGCACTGGCAGGGTTGTGACCTGTGAAGACCATACCGTATTGGGAGGGTTAGGAGGTGCCTTGGCCGAATTATTAGGCGAGGAGATGCCTCTCCCCATGCGGCGGATAGGCATACGCAACAATTTCGGCTTATCCGGCACGTCGGAGGAGCTGGTGGAACATTTCGGTCTCAGCCCGCATCACATTGCCGAGGCCGCCAAGAGCCTTTGCGGGTAGATATGGTAAGGGTGTAAACAGCGAGGAGATGATGCAGTGTGATCCGTATGAGAAGGGTCACCAAGGTCTATAAGGGCAACGTCTATGCGCTGGAAGATGTGACCCTGGA
>Ga0180434_10005044_pt1 | contig 15757 bp, 13 predicted proteins | sample SS_ome_7_FD_132453 | JGI IMG/M metagenome (GOLD analysis project Ga0180434, IMG submission 132453) | Hypersaline lake sediment archaeal communities from the Salton Sea, California, USA - SS_1_D_2 metaG | ecosystem: Environmental > Aquatic > Non-marine Saline and Alkaline > Hypersaline >...
GCTGTTTTCCGAGTCGCACCTCTCCAATCCACCCAAGCCAACGAAACCGGACCGCCGAATCACACGCACCAAGCCACCATCAACGACAGACCTCAGAACGAACCACCAAAACGTTTCCCCACCGAAGAAGATGTCCTTCGATGGCTCAATGAAGCAGACAACGAGGACGAGGTAGCTGTCCGCCCGCGCATCATTTCAGATGCTACGAGGCCGTTGATGAAACACGACGCCAGTCAAACGACAATCGAGACGGATACCGCCCCCCTCACTGCACCGCCGCCAATCGAAACAACGCAAGCAGCTGGTGAATGGGCCGCGGCTCGACTATGAAAAAGACATCCGGGAAGACCTCCTTCCCTACACATCCTATTTGGCCTAGAATCCCGCATAACGTCTTGCTTGATGTACTCTCTCACCACCGATAGGAACGGATGGTACTCGCGATGATAGTACAACCACTCGTATTCGAGCCTATTTACAAGCCGAAGATTTGGGGTGGTAACCATATCTTTACTTGCTTTGACCGAGAAAAAACTTCGACCGAACCGATTGGCGAATCGTGGGAATTGGCTGACCTCGAAGAAGACCAGTCACGCGTCGCGATTGGAGAGGCTCAGGGCAAAACGCTCACGGAACTGGTTGCCGACTGGGGAAAGAAGCTCATGGGTCAAGTCAAGTTGATTGATGGTCGATTTCCGTTGCTCATCAAGTTTCTGGATGCTCGCCAATCACTCAGCGTTCAAGTCCATCCCAACGAACGGGTGGCTCGCAAATTGGGCGGTAACGTTCGTGTCAAACACGAAGCGTGGTACATCTTGGCAACCAACCCCGGCGGCTCCATCTATCACGGACTGGAGCCCGGGATTGATGCCCGGACGTTCCGTGAAGCGATGGTCACCGGCCAAGTCCAAGGCGTTCTTCGACGAATCGACGTGCAACCCGGTGACTGTTACTATCTGCCCAGCGGCACGCCGCACGCACTCGGCCAAGGCGTACTCGTCGCCGAGGTGCAAACGCCCTCGGACATTACCTATCGAACCTATGATTGGGGCCGGGTCGATTCCAAAACAGGACAGACGCGAGAGCTCCATCTCGACCAAGCCATGGAATGTATCGACTTTGAGTCGCCACAACCATCTCCCATGCAGGAGCGATCACATCTGGCCAACATGGCCATGACGATCACTCGCCTTGTGAGCTGCCCGTCGTTCATCATTGAAAAGGTGCGCATAGCCGAAGGGGCCCGACAACATATTGCCCGTGGTGAACCGGCTGTGTGGATGATGCTCGAAGGCGAAGCGGTTATCGCATGGGAACAAGGAACTGAACCGATTCACGTCCGTGCGGGTAACGTCATTCTCCTGCCGGCAGACCTTCCAACGGATGCTGCGGTCACCGTCACCAAGCCGGCCGAATGGCTGGACGTCACTGTGCCTGTGTGAAACAAGTTCACAACCTGCGTATCTGCGCGCAAGGACGCAATCGGAGACAACTTGATGCCCACGTGTTTGCCGCATGTCGAGAATCTCCATATCACCGCCGGCCAACGAATTCGCGTAACGCAAAGCATTGTGGGCCGAGACCGGACCTGGAGTTGCCAGGTTGAAGGCACGGTACAGAGCTGCAAAGTGGAACCCACCGGCAGTTGGTATGCACACGGAAAAAACGATAAACTTTGGCTGCTACGGCTGCGACTGAGAAAAGACGACGGAGAACTCACAGCCCTAATCCTCGACGCGAACAGCAAGATTCTGTTTCTTGACGCGTGAGACACCGCCGAAAAACGGAACAACCCATGCAAACCCAAGCCGGTGGACCAACGTCGGGCTTGCTCCCAATCGCCGCCGTGCTCGCCTTCATTGTGCATCCGGTCGGTGCTCAAACGACGCAACCTACGCCGCCCGAATCATCCTCTTCAAAAACGAGCGGGCATCCATTCGATCGATCGACGCTGACCGGCGACTGGGGCGGACTGCGACCGACGTTACAAGACCTCGGATTGACGTTGAGCTTGTCCTACCAACAGCAATACCAACAGAACTTCCGCGGCGGGCTCGACACCCACAACGGCCACCGTCTTTCGGGCAGCTATGACTTCGTTACCCGTCTTGATTTTCAGAAAATGCGTTTGATCGACAACGCAGGCTTCTACTTGAAGGCGAAGGGTACATGGTCTGACGGCATCAATGACGACAAGGTCGGCGCTTTGTTCAACGTCAACTCCGATGCTGGCGGCGACCACCCGGTGTTCGTCAGGAAATGGTGGTACTGGCATAAGTTTCTTCGCGACCGTGTCGAACTGCGTCTCGGCATGATTGAGACAAATAAAGATCTCTTTGATATCAGCCTATACGCCAACCATGAGGACAAGGACTTTCTCAATCGCTTATCGATTCGCAACCCCACGATTCCCCATCGCACCGGAATCGGCGCGTTTCTGAAAATAGAACCGATGGATTCAATCTACTTTCAGGTCGCTGCAGTCGATGCCCAGAGCCGAAATCGCCGTACCGGTTTCAACACCGCTTTTCATAACCAAGCTTGGTTCATCGGCCTTTGGGAATGCGGCTTCACGCCCCAATGGGCTTCACCCAAGGGGCCGATGCCGGGCCGATATCGCATGGGGTTCTGGCTCGACCCACGCCCGCAGCGTATCTTCGACGCAAGCCAACGTGACCCCGACTTGCCCGAAAATTGGCGAGGTAACAACCTGGGCCTCTACGTGGGCTTGGATCAGATGGTGTGGAAGGAAAACAATGACCCCGAAGACCAACAGGGGCTCGGCCTTTTTGCACGCTATGGGCACGCCAAACGCGATGTGAATCAGGTAAGCGATAGCTGGTCGGTAGGTATCTCGTATAAAGGCCTGCTGCCGACACGAGACAAAGACGTCACCGCATTCGGTGTTTCGCAAGCAATCCTTTCGGATCTGTTCCGCGAGTATGTCAACAACAGAGCCGATCGTGAAACGGTCTATGAGTGGTACTACAAACTCTACCTCACGCCTTGGCTCAGCGTCACACCCGACCTCCAAATCGTGACTAACCCCGGCGGCGACAAAGACGATCGCGATTCAATCATTGGGGGCATCAGGATTCGCGTCATCTTCTAAGCCAACCGCCGGCAGAGGGGTCGGCGCCGTTGCCACACGGCGTCCACGAAATGCGACGGCAAACAGAGCCACACTGACCGCCACAACAATCATGGCACTGCCCCAAACACCCGGCCAGGCAACCACGCCCTCCCGGGTTGACATGTCAACAATCCCCCCAAAAATGATATTGCCCAGCAGCATTCCCAACCCTGCGGTCACGAGTTGATACAACGCTTGGGCACTGGCGCGCATATCCCGGCTCGCTTGTTGATCCACGTAGATGTAACCTGCAATGAAGTAGAAATCGCAGCACACGCCATGAAGTGCGACACCGACAATCACCAGCGCAAGAGGCTGCCCGACACAAAATATCGCATACCGAACGGCCCAGGCCCCCATGCCAATAACGAGTGTCCACTTCATTCCGTAATGCTTCAGAAAAAAGGGTAACAACGGCAACAACAACATCTCCGTGAATTGGCCCACAGCCATGATGCTGGCCACGGGGGCAATCGTCTCGATGTCAATCGTTTTGAGAAAGGGAGCCGCAAATGCAAAGTAACTGGTAATCGCGATCGAGAGGATAAACGACACCACGGTGAACAACAGAAACATCCTGTCCCGAAGCATCGCGAATGCCTTGACGAACGGTGGCGCCCCACTGGTTTGATCCGATGGCGGCGTGTCGGGCAACGTAAGGCAATAAATCCCCATGACAGCACTTAAAAGGCACGCAACCATGATCGGCTGGGACGTCGTATCGTCGAGCGTCCAACCCACAAAGAGGCCGGCAAGGATCCAGCCGATTGTCCCGAAAACACGAACGCCTGGGAAGTGCTTGCTGGTATCTCGGATCTGATGAAACGTGAGAGAGTTTGTCAGCGAAACCGTCGGAATAAAAAGTACGGCATAGAGCAACACGCAAATATAGAAGGGAGCAAACGACGTCATTTGTGAAAGAAAATACAACATCAAAGCGCCGGCCAAATGCAGAAAGGCCAGGAGGTACTGCGTCGAAATCCAGCGATCCGCAATTTGCCCAAAGACCAGCGGCGAGACCATGGACGCGACCGCCATCGTTCCGTAAACGGCCCCAACCTGCTCGCCGCTGAACCCAAGTTGCCGTGTCAGATAAATCGACAAGACGACCCACCACACGCCTGTGATGCCGTATTGCAAAACCATCATGATAGAGAGGCGAATACGGAGCCCCATCGGTAAATGGGTGGGCAGTTGAGGTGCAAGATCCGCGATCGAAGAAGGACAGTCACTCATGCAAAAGCCTATTCTTGACGTACTCGTACCCGCTGTCACATGGCAAAAAAGGTGCCGAATCCTCCGCCCGAAAATTTCCAGGAGGGCCGAAAGTCTACGGGAGTCCGGCAAGGCGTTCAATGACTTTGCCCCAAAAACGCTACAACCGTCAAAGTAACATCCCGCAAATAACCCCATGGCCGCCGATTCCTGCCATCGCGCTCTATCCGCCAGTTTCGCCCCCCTGACCAGTTGCCTGTCCCACTTGGTCCGGTTAAAGTTATTTAGGCGGCCGGCCGGTGAAGTCGGCGTTGAATGCGAGATGTTTTTGAGTTCTTGAGAGGCGGTCTGGCAACAGTGTTCAAGTTTCGATCTCTGAAAAGGGCAGCACAACCAGCCTTCTGGGGCCTTCTGACCCTGAACGCCCTGCTGCTCGCAAGCTGCTTTGCCGATCCAACGGCCATTCTCGGCGAGGCGGTCGCGGCAGAGTTAGGCATTAGTAAGGATAGTGTCTTCATCCGCATCGCCAACCGCGGCGAATCAACCCAGGAGATCCAGATCCGCGTCGATGGCGAACTCAAGACGCTCCCTCAGTGCGCCCCCGGCAACCTCAGCGATCCATGCGATTCAGTCATTTCCGAATGTCCTGAAACGATCGAGCTGGTCCAGGAAACGCGGTACGACCTGGACGGTGGCTTCGCGGGCGGCCGGAGTTTCAATGGCAACGAGGATTTCATTTTCCGACGAGGTGAATTCGAGTGCGGCGCGACGATCTTCTTGGAATTTACCGACACGACCGCCACCGCAACCATCCTGAACTGACCGTGCTGGCGATTCACTTTTCACCAATCACACCACATCGTGTGACCCGTTACACAGCGTTACTAACGTTTCGCAAACCGCCGTATCACCACCCTCAGGGAGCCACCATGGAATCCGTTGCCGTGGGTCTGGTCGTCCTCGACGTCTTCGCTACATCAAGCACGTAAAGATCCCCGCGATGACGCCATGATCCCATCGGTGCCGGTATACCAACTAGCTCAGCCTTGCGAGGCACCAGAACAACGGGACGATTCGCGACCGCTGCTCGACGAATCGAATCGGACTGCGAAGCGCTGATCACATCGAGCTCTGCAAGACCGGTTCGCCACACTTTGTAGCGAATCGCGGAGATCGCCATCGGATCTTCGACCACGATCAAGCCGCTGGATCCAGCCAAGCGAACCGCCTCCGCACTCATCCTCTCCGCCGACCGCTCAGCCGACGCCCAGGGTAGCAACAAGTACGCGTAGTCGTCTCGGTAGGGCTTATTACGCACATAACTGCCCAAAACCCCCAACTCGCGAGCGGCCGCTGTCCCAACAGCATAGAAAGCGGGCGTTACGACCAACAGACAAACGCCTGTTCCAATGACAATCCGACGCCAAGTGGACCTCGGCCACTGCAGCACCGTCGCTGCCCCTATTCCTCCAAACAAGACAAGAAACACATACATGGGCAGGAAAAACGTATGCCGGTCAATCACGCTATACCGTAGCACGAAAACGGAATGAATGATGAAACCCGCCAACAAGGCCCACTTGGCTAGGGCGGACACACCTACCCGCCTACCCTGGGCCATACCATAGAATGCCGCCGGAAGCAGTAAATTCGGAAAATTGTAGACCACAAAAACCAAACTCGCGCCGAGCAGTTTGCCCGACAACGAAACGTTCAACACGTGCCCGGCGTACGAATGGGTAGACTTGCCAAAAAGCGCGGAACCTACCGTACCCCAGAAGTCTCCGCTTCGCATCAGCTCCTGCCCCACCAAACACAGATAAGGCAACGCGCCAATCACCCAAAAACCGATCCCCATGGCGACGTCTTTGGGGGTGACATGTCGCTGTCGGACCGCCCATACTGCGACAACCGCAAGAACCGGCATCGTGAGCACCGCGGATAAGTGATTGGCCAAACCGATACCATTCAGCAACAACATCCCCCACAAGAACACACGACGGTGTTCACGGGCATATTTCACGAGACACCAGCATTCACCCGCGAGCAATGCAGCCGACAACGTGTACACTTCCGTAATCGTCGCCAGATGCCAAAACGTGTTGGCCAACGCCAACGAAATCGCCGCGAATAGCGCTGCAACACGGTTTGCCGTGAGCGTCACAACACAGCCATACACGCAAGCGACGGCTACCGCTGCCGCCGATGCGCTAACAAGCGTTATGGCGAAACTCGGTTCCAAAGGTACAAACGATGTGACCCCCCGGCCCAGCCAATGGTGCAGCGGATGACTCAATGCCAAGCCCAGTGGACTAAGTAATTGTCCCTGGACAATACGCCAGATATAGTCGCCCGAGTCCTGCCATTGAGGACCGCGATTGGCGGTGGCTATATAAAGAACCAGGCTCAACAGGAACAACCAGAACACTCCCGGCCAAGATCCTATCACGGATTCTCGCGCGTTCCCTTTGTGTTGCGATGTGTCTGGCATCGTCATCCCTTCTGAAAATGAACGGCCTGCGAACGCATGATAGCCCAAGCCGCAAATCGGTCAAACAACCAACATAAACCGGCCCTCTCCGCTTACCTGTACCCCGAGTCCGCACCACGTTACAATGCAATAGCCCTTTTATTGAAGATCGAACACAAAAATGTCCGCGACGCCACCCAAGAAAGACAGCGTTAACACGTCTTCGTCAACGGTAAGGAGACATGCCTTCTGGCCTATCCGAGCGGTTGTTCGCCTCTACCGTCTTGCGCGAGGTCTCCTCGCGCTTGGCATGCTTGTGCAACTTGTACTTATCTGTACCCCGATCACCGAGCGGCTCTCTCTGGGCTTGACGGTATCGCAACCCCCTGTTCATGCCGACGTGCTTGTGTGTCTCGGCGGCGATGACAGTCGACTCCTTAACAGTGCTACACTTTACCATCATCGCGTCGCACCGAAAGTCATTGTATCCAATCAGCCCGGCGCCGCTCAGAGGATGCGTAACATCCTGGTCATGTGCGGCGTCCCTGAAGATATCATCCTTGTCGACGACACGTCTTACGTCACTTCCGATCACCCTGCGGGGGTCACGCGACTGCCCGGCATCGACCCGAAAACACAACGTTTTCTCATCGTTACGAGCCGTCACCACAGCCGCCGAGCGGCCGCCTGTTTTCGTCACGCCGGATTTCAGCATTTCACGATCTTCAGCGGGCCGACACCGGCTTTTGATGAAACCAGCTTCTACAAGCTCGCGCGATATCGCGTACAGGTCATGCCCCGGCTACTTTACGAGTACACCGGCCTCCTCCAGTATTGGCTGCAAGGTCGAATCTAAGGCAAATTGCCTTTTCATGTGACGGTTTTCAAAGCGAAAAACATTGCAAACAAAGGGATTTGGGCGATCTAAGCCGCTATGGTTTAAGTGCTCTAAAACGATCGGTCCGTTGACGTGATTACCCCCGCTCACCCCATCGCGGTCAGCATCTCGCGAATGGTCGCTTCCAGCAACGACACGCATGTCCACCACGCAAGAGATGATTGACAATATACCGGCCCAGAAATCCTGTGTCGCCGGTAATAGCGATCTTCATGACACGCTCCCCGCGCTGAACGTGCAAGCCCTTGCCGTAATAGAACATCTAATCACGTGGTCACTCGCCGTCAGCGCAGGTATGACCCTTCGCCTCCTCGTGGCGATTGACCATGGACTCAACATTGTCAAGATAGCGGGAAGCACAAGCGCAACGATTGAAGACGCGGTGCCTCATCGTTACACCATCAGAATCATTCCAAGACGACATACGCCAAAGTCGCCCAATACGGTTAGAAGTTCATCGTCATGAGGAACTCGGCATTGGTACGTACCTTCAACAGCCGGCTCCGCAGTAGCTCGATCGACTCAACCGCGTTCATGTCGGCAAGTACGCGGCGAAGCTTGAAGACCAGATCCAACTCTTCGGGCGCCAGCAGCAACTCTTCCTTACGCGTTCCACTGGCGGCAATGTCGATCGCGGGCCACACGCGGCGATCCACCAACCGGCGATCCAAGTGCAACTCGGCATTGCCTGTGCCCTTGAACTCCTCGAAGATCACTTCATCCATCTTGCTACCGGTATCAATCAGGGCGGTACCAATGATCGTCAGTGAACCACCTTCTTCCAGGTTCCGGGCAGCACCAAAGAAACGCTTCGGCTTCTGCAAGGCATTCGCATCCACACCACCGGTCAAAATCTTGCCCGAATGAGGTACTTCGGTGTTGTATGCCCGGGCCAAGCGCGTGATCGAGTCGAGCAGAATCACGACATCGCGACCATATTCGACCATCCGCCGCGCCTTCTCGATCACCATCTCAGCCACCTGAACATGCCGACTGGCTGGCTCATCGAATGTCGAGGAAATCACCTCAGCCTTGGTCGCACGCTGCATTTCCGTGACTTCTTCCGGTCGCTCGTCAATCAGCAAAATGATGACATGAGCTTCCGTATCATTCACCGAGATGGCGTTCGCTATCTTTTGCAGGAGAACCGTCTTGCCAGTCCTCGGCGGCGCCACGATAAGCATTCGTTGCCCCTTGCCGATGGGGGTGACAAGATCAACGACCCGCATGTTGATTTCGTCCGATGCCGTTTCCAAGCGAAACCGGCCGTCCACGCCCAGGGAAGCGACATGGGTGTCCTTCGGGCCGGGATGAAGAACCGTAAGATCCTCAAAGTTGGTCTTCTCGGTCACCCGCTCCGGATCTTCAATGTTGATGGCTTCGACGCGGAGCAACGCAAAATAACGTTCGGATTCCTTCGGGGGTCGTATCTGCCCAGCCACGATGTGCCCCGTCCTCAAACCGAAACGACGAATCTGCGACGGACTGACATAGATATCATCCGGACTGGGGAGATAGTTGTACTCGGGGTTACGGAGAAAGCCGAAGCCGTCAGGAAGAATTTCCAGAACACCTTCGCCGTACATCAAGCCATTTTCCCGGATACGCTTCTTCAAGATCTTGAAGATCAGCTCCGGCTTCGTCAGGCCGGTGTATTCGGAGAGATCTTCCTGGCGGGCAATCTCGTGCAAGGCATCGACCGTCAGCTTCTGAAGATCTTTAATATGGAGGTCACCTTTTTTAACCTCTTCATACTTGGCGTGCGTCTCGGCATCGATGGCACTGTTCGCATCCTCGACGGGCGCATCGGCCGACTGCCCGTTGGCCACCGCGACGGCCGCGGTCGTATTCTTCTCGTCCTCAGACTTGCCCGTCCGTCTCCGGGGCCCACTTCTTGACGTTTGGCCCCTTGTCTTGTCGCTGGCTCTCGCCATTAACGATTCCTCCTAACAGATCATGTAAATCACTGCATCCATGCAGGCCTTCTCAAATTCATAACAACCACAAACACACGATTACGTCTACGTCAAACCCGACTCGGCAACGAACTAACGATCGTGAGTGTCGGAGAGGATACGGGAAAAGACGTCCTTGCTTTGTTGGCGCAAAGCGTCCATGTCGGAATTGTTGACGATTATATAATCGGCGTTATTCCTCTTAAAGTCCAGCGGTTTCTGTAATTTCTCGAAACCCTCCAACTCCTCAGCGCTCCAGGACCGCTCACGACACACCCGATCACAACGAATTTTCTCATTCGCCTCGACAAAAACAACGCTGTCACACTTCGCAACCAAACCTGCCTCGTAAAGCAAGGGCGAATCCCAAACCACCACCTGAATGTCCGGGTTGGTTTCAGCCGCAGCCATCAACGCTTCTCGACGTTGGGCAATCTGCGGGTGAAGAAGCTTCTCTAAACGCTGCCGAGCCTCGGGCTCCTTCGTGACAATCTGGCGAATGACCCCACAATCAACCCGTCCGTCCGCTCCAAATACCCGTTCGCCCCACCACTCCCGGAGAACCTCGCTCAGCTCAGATGACTCAAGAACCTCATGACTCAAGCGATCGGATGCGATCACCGCTGCCCCAAGCTCCCCAAACATAGATGCAACCGTGCTTTTACCCGATCCGATACCCCCGGTTAGACCGATAACGGGCTTACGGACGCTCACAAAACCATTCATCCTTTCGGCCACACTTCGTCGCGAACGTCTTGAACTCCGAGCAACGGGACATCCAGCGAACAATTTACGAACAAACCCGAAACACCTGCCCCTCGCTCAACACCCGCTTACCAGCCCATTCTGGATCGCTCGTTCAGGTCCATTCCTGAACTGCTGTCCTTCGCGCTACGGTTCTCATCCGCCATCTCCGACCTTCGCTTCTGCGAGCATAGCAAAACGGAAACAGAGCTTCACACACCAACCCTCTCTCTGCTTCTTGGCTCACAGAACCGCCACCTCGCCTTGGCAGGAGACGCAATTCGTCAGGCCTTTCTAGACTCTAAGAACCCCCACCGCGCGCCCTACGGCACCGAATCCCCTCCAAGACACAAGCCCAAGCCAAAAAACGCACTTGTTATCCGGAAGCCAGCTTCATGAGGGAGACTCACTCGCATCCCCTTTTGGGGCTCAACTCATCGGTCCATATGCTGGTGCCGGCGAGTGCTGGAAATGACGCCTTCAGGCAACGGGGTATGTGCTCACACCCCACAGGGTGCCGCCCGAATAGGAACAATCTTCAGGCAAGATCAGTATAACCCCTCTTCAACCACTTGTCATCCCCGTTTTTCAAGAAAAACCTCGTTTTTTCATACGGCCCTCACGCAGACGCACCAGGCATCGCAGAACGGCCAGCAATGTCACCACCAACTACCTGTAAGCTTTTACCAAAGAATAGTTTAAGATCACCAACCCAGCTGCTTACCATGGGTGATGAGCAACCAGCTCAACCCAATTTCCTGCCGGATCCAGCCCAATCAGTCGTCGGTCATGAAATGACCATCCCCGCGACCAGCTGAATTCTATTCGACGTTTGGCCATCTCTTCACCACAAACGTCCAAGGAAGAAACCTGGACGCGTAACCTTCGGTTGATACTTCTTCCTCCACCCTGCCCTACCCCAAGAGCCACAATAAGCCTTGGGCCCGACCGGGGATATCCACGGAAAACAAGCTCGGCGAAGCGATCAGCCCCCGCCGGCCGCCCTCGGTCCTGCCCCCCAGATGCCCAATACTCTAGCCCTAAGACCCCAGCATAGAATGACCGCAAAGCCTCTTCAGCCGCTTCCGGAGCGGTTAGCCGAACATCGTCAATAGCCACCAGTCTCGGAACGTCCATTCCGGCCACACGAATCATACCGCAAACATCGCATCCCCACTCGCTTCCCTCGGCAACCCATCATCGCTACCGGCAACAACACGAGAAGAGAAAGCAACTCGGCCCCGAACATGCCACACATCGGGAAAAGCTGGCTGAGTACCCCCGTACCGCCTGAATCGGCCACAATGACCTGCGCATTGGAGGATCGTGGAAGCGCTTTTGCCGGCGGCGGGGCGTCCTCCACAGCCGTCCGCATCGCCGACCCTAAATTCCCATCGGCGATCTTGCTTGTCACATCATCTATCAGTTTGCTAAATTCCTCTACCGGAACACCCAGTGCCACACCAACTCCCGTCCCCGGTTGATTCGCTAACTGTCCATCAACCGTCGCGACCAACACAAACGGCTCATCGACCGCGGCAGCATAATCATAGGGGATCCCGATCTCCGGAATCACAACCAAAAACGCTGGACCAAACCCCGGCACTTCAGCACTAATATCGGTCACCACGATATTCTCCTGGGTCAGCCCGCCCGTCACGAACACCTCAGCATTGCCGTCCGGCCGACCCTCCAGCCTGATCGTGACGTCGAACACCCGTTGCATCGCCTCATCGCCCGGGCGTTGTTGATCGACGCTCAACTCAACGCCGACCGTCGTATGCGCAAAGTTCTCGTCACCGGCCTCACCCCAAATCATCAGAAAACCATCGACAAAAAACTGACTCCTCACGGCCAATTCAGTGCCCGGCGGCGAATCAATCTCACTTTCGAGAAAAGTGATTTCACGCGTTTCTTGCGACGTACACCAACTGCTAAAATGAACGCCCGACTCCATACTGAACGCGGCTGCGTCGATCCCAAACTCACCAGGGTTGGGACCTTCGCTCAAACGCGGATCGCGGAAGGTCGTCGTTGCCTGTGCCCCAGCAACTTCCTCGTTGGCGGTGTCCACTATTCGCAAACCCGTATCCGCAATCAACGGCAGATTGCCGGTAGTCTGCTCCAAATCCTCAAACGCGCTCTCAGAATTCAATATCTCCGTACCAAAGTACTCATCCACTTGCGCCGCCACAGTGGCGTCGATCGTCTCAACCACGCCGCTGGCTGCCGGAACGTTCCACAGGCACATCAAGATCGTCAACAAAGTGCAACTGAGAAGATGGGATGACTTACGCATGCTTGCTCCTCTTCGATTAACTCGAAAGCCCTGCCGATCCAAGATGAATCACATGATTGAATGTACGACTTCTCGAACGGCAAGTCGAGTCCCCGTTCATCATTCCGTAACAAGGGGTGCTCCATTGTCGATCTCGAAAGGCCCATCAGCCCCTCGAATGCCCCGCTTTCGTCCTGCCGCCAGAAAGAAGCTCGGCAACAAAAGCGGCCTCACAAAGTAGGCATCGACGAGAATCCCTAACGCCAAAGCAAACCCGATCTGTCGCAATAGCAGCAACCCCCCTGCCCACAGCGAACCAAGCGTCGCCGCCATAATAATGCCGCAACTGCTGATGACCGAACCCGTGCTGACAATGGCCCGCCGAGCTGCCTCTACTTCGCTCACGCCGGCTGGCTCCTGCATCAGACGCGTCACCAAAAAGATATTGTAATCCTGCCCCACCGCAACCACGATCACAAAAACGATAAGCCGAACTTTCCAGTCGAGTCCAGGCTCCCCCAGCACCTCCACAAAGAACCACTGACTCAACGTCAAAGTCGCCCCGTAAGTCAACCACGTCATCAACACCATGAACAACGTCAAGGGGATATCTCGAACCAGAACGAGAACAATCACTGCAATCACGATCGTCGCTAAAATCATAACACGATACTGGTCTTTCCCTGCCACCTCGCGCACCGCCAGGACGTAAGGTGTCGGCCCGGTCATCAAAACCCGCACCGGCTGTCCAGCACCTTTCAACCGCATGGCCGTCGCATCAGCCATCTCCTGAATGCGACCCATAATCGCCATCGCCTCCGGGGAAAATGGCAAATGATCGATCAGGATTTCGAAGCGTACGACCGCAGGTGACTCGGAAACATAAAAAGATCGCGTCATCGGCGACAACGCCGCACTCAAAAACGACGCCGCTTCATGTCGCCGCCCTCCCAACGGCGACCCTAACGAGTACACATCGTGTACGCCAGGCAAACTGGCGATACGTTCAGCCAGCGATTCAATGACGCCTTCAAGCTCACCCACCGCGGTCGGCAACTTCTCAAACTCAAGAAGCAATGTGTTCGAATAAAGTTGCCCCTTGGAAAAATGCTCGCGTGCGATGTCAAATCCCTCAGCAGACGATGATCCCGGCGGCAACTCGGATAAAGAGTCGAAACGCGGCTCGATACGCCACGACAGCCCTGCCAACACCGTCAACAACACCAACCCGGTATACAGAAATACCTTCGGCCGACGTGTCACGCCCTCCGCAAGCTTCGGCCAGATCACACGTTGCCCTAATGTCGGCTTACCCTTGATCCCCATCGGCCAAAACAACGCACGCCCAAGCAAGCGGGCTAATACCGGCGACAACGTCAATGCTGCCAGTAACGCAATTACTAGCACTACAGCCAATACCTTGCCCGCATTTTGCGTTGCGACCAAGTCAGTTGCCATCATCGTGGACAACCCACAAATTGTCGTGGCGGCGCTAGCGAGAATCGCTGGACCCGCATGCTGAGTTGCCGACATGGCAGCCGCTTCGTAGCTCGCATCCGAGCGCAGGGCTTCGCGATACCGCGCAATCCAGAACAACGCAAAATCCACGCCGGCACCGAAAATCAGCACAACGGCGAAAATCCGTTCCATCGTGGCAATCTGCCAACCCAGACGCTGCAAAACCGCCAACACCACAAACGCCAGATAGACACTCACACCGATCGACACCAAGGGCACCAGCGCCCCCACCGGCGATCGATAAACAACGACCAGAATCACCAAGACCGCAATGACGGTCACCCACGTCGTATGGTGCAAAGCACGTTTCGTGGCGTCGGCGTAGTCCCGACCGATACCGGCCGTCCCCGTCACAGCCAACTTCAAACCTTCGGGAACAGGTTTTACACGAAGCACAGCCTCAACCTGCTCAACGGTCGCAACGCTCGCAGCACTGATGAAATTACTCGACAAATTCACCAGAACCAGGGCCGCCTGCCCATCAGGACTCACCATACGGTGACGCAAAAAACCCACATCGGGCGAGAGCACGTTTCGGCCTGTTTGCCGAGCGACCTCCTGAGCCCGACGACCAAGCCATTCAAAATCCGCAGCACCCAAACCGGCGGACCGATAGGCAATAATCACGATGTTGCTGCGAGCCGCCAGCTTTGGAAACGCACGCTCAATGAGCCGGATCGCCTGATTGTTGGGCGCATCGGCCGGCAGGAACGAACCAATATCACTGGGCGGGGCCGGCTCCGCCAACAAGGTCCACACGACCCCGGCACCAAGCAGGAATATCCAGGCCAACGCGAACCCAACGGGATGGTAAGCGATCCCTCGCCCCAATCGTTCAAACATGACGCGTTTGTACCGGCTCCGCACGATCGATTCAACTACAATGCGACATGCCACAATGGCGATCCACAAGGACGATCAAGCCATCTCAACCTGCACATCACCAGCCAGCATTCAAGCGACATGCGCAGCGGTGATCGGAACCCCGTTGGCGCCGGACGCCGGACGTTATATAAACATCTGACGCGTGGTCGTCTCGGACGACTCCGCTCGCGCGAGTGGCGGAACTGGCAGACGCGCAGGATTTAGGATCCTGTGGGGAAACCCGTGGGGGTTCGAGTCCCCCCTCGCGCAATGTTTTATAACCCCTTGTCGTTGCTTGGTTTATTAAATAGCGTGGTCTTCTGTACCACAACCCAAAACACAGAAAAGGGCTGTAACTGGTGAGGGGCAATAAACCATAGCAGACTGGGGCGTAAATCCACATGGCCTGTAGGCACAGAAACTCAACAGTACCGATCTGACACGTGGTCAAATAGGAAAGGCTTGGCAAGCTTTGCCGACACTTTCCGGTTCTGCTTGACTGCTGGGCTTGAGGGGCTGTTTAAGGCCCGTTCAACGCCCCCTTGAACATCCGTTCAACAGGCGTTCGAGGGGAGGTCAAACCCATCCACGCGGGATGCTTACCCATAGGATTCCACCGGCTTTCTATTGATGTCAGTGTGCCGGCTTCGTTGCTCTGGGCGAGACAGTTCCAAGCGTCGTA
>Ga0180434_10005045_pt1 | contig 15757 bp, 8 predicted proteins | sample SS_ome_7_FD_132453 | JGI IMG/M metagenome (GOLD analysis project Ga0180434, IMG submission 132453) | Hypersaline lake sediment archaeal communities from the Salton Sea, California, USA - SS_1_D_2 metaG | ecosystem: Environmental > Aquatic > Non-marine Saline and Alkaline > Hypersaline > Sediment...
AAATAGCTGCCGGGGAAAAGCCGGGACACAATACTAGTTTTGTCCTGGTCAATGTTGAGCAGCGAGAAACCGTTCAGCAAAACTAGTTTTGTGTCCCGGTTTTTCTAGGACGACTTGCCACCCCCAGTTTTCTGTATCGACTCTGCTTGAGAAGGTCGATACATGAATTTCGTGGTATTTCAAGCTCATCGCTCTTTCTTTGGAGTTGACGATGGGAGAATTCGCGGTAATGAAAAGAGGATCGATAGCCATAGAGGACTGCCTTGGAAGATTGTCACCTCCAGAAAGGCACAAGAACCACGTATAATGAATGCCATTCAGTTTATGCATGTTTCTTAGTAATGGTAATGTGAGAAGCTCCAATGACAGTCTGAATACGACAATCCCAGTAGCCCAAGATATGTACCCGTATACGCTATTACACGCGGAGCGTATCGAGGTTGTACGTCTGGGCAACTGCCAACATTCCGATCAAATGCCTTAAGAAGATCCTGTCACCCTGAGTTTCTTGTATCGACTCTCCTTCAGAGCATACTGGCAAGTTGGAGAATCTACATTTCAGAGCTTTCCATAGCTGAGATGAGAAGGCACCGTCGGCACGCAAGATCCCCCTTCTCACAGCAGTCGCGAAAGAGCTGATAAAGACCTTGTTGTCGTCGTGCCCCAGTTATGACCTTTGACGTGTCGCCGCGTTCACCGAAAAGGCGCTGCACCATAAACCGGGTCACACTCGTTTTCGGAAGAAGAGGGTGTGTGCAAAATACTCTGTGGATCGTTCGCTCAAGATATGTATCATCTGTCTTGCGCGCGTGCAGCAGCAGAGAAGGCACAAGAACGTCCACTATGATCGCCCCCGCTCGCTGAACCCCCACGAGGCGCGTTGGCTTGGGAAAGGGCTTCTTGCCGAAGACGCAATGCGTGGTCCAGTAACTACCGGGAAGGCTTGCTAACCAAGAGGTCCAGAGACGGCGAAGTGTAGAAGCCCGATCAACACTTTCTGTGCCGAGCATGTCAATGAAGGTTTGTAACAGACCTCTGTGTGATGAGGAAACAACAACGGCGGCAAGAGCTGCGATTCGGCGAGTGGGAAAATTGACAGGTCTTGTGCTAGCGAACCGCCATTGTGACTGTTTCATTGCGCTATTTGCGAAACGATGTTGCAGGTTTGACCATTCCTCATTTAGCGAACTGACGTACGACTGAGTATGTCTATCAGCTTCGGACATGTCAGAAGCTGTCGGGAGCATACCTGACATGGCAAACAGCACTGACTCGACACGTCGAATGGCACCGTCTTCCTGTAGCTGTGCAACGGAGGCCAGGTCGCAGTAAGGTGCAAGCCGCGCGAGTTGTAGCATTTGACTTTTGTTTTGCTTTGCACCAAGTGTCTCGGCAATTCCTTCGAAGAGGATTTGATCGAGAGTTCCACCATTCAGTCGTGCTCTGAACTTGTCGGCCTTCGCGAGAATACGCTGATCGCCCGCATGACCAAGAAAACGGCCTAACCACGTATAGCCGTTGGGCGTTTCATTCAGTTTCTGGCAACATTGGCCGCCTTCTGTTTCGGCTAGCTGCGGATATTCCGATGGATCTACGTTTTCAGCCAGTTCATCAACGGGTGAGGTTAGAAATGAAGCTAGAGTGAGTGTTGGTACCTGACTGCCTTTTGAATTCGTGAGGAATGATTCTTCGCAATCATTCCACAGGGAAACGTGGAGTACCACGGAGTCGTAATACGGGTCCTTGTCGTGGCCGTGAGCATACCAGTCGGAGAGTCTTACGTGGACTTCGATATCGCCATTGATTGTCTCGTTGCGTCCTATCCGGATAGCGGCTTTCAGGAAATCTGGTCCTTTTTCGAGGTTCCACCAGCCGGGTGACAAGACACGGAGTCTTTGTCCAGATTCGAGGCGGAGTGCATCGCTTGTGAGACTTTGGTCAAACCACAGGCAGCGCACTAACCTTTCACGTACGCCGGGCCTGGGACTGGACGGTACGTTTGATTCAGCCACCGCAAGAAGTGGATCCGCGAGTTGGCGATACTGATCGCTAAACAGACTATCGTTGCAGTCAGACAGTTGATCCATGACACCCTCAGGTCAGGATCGGCTGTTTCAGGTGATGCTTTACAATTGCTCAGCTTTGGCCGATCAAGACAATGCTTCAGAGAAGGACAAGCTGTGAGCTTCGGCTACTGCCTTGTTTGTTACGTTACCTTCAACGACGTTCAGACCACGGCCTATTGCTCTGTTCATTTTGGCCGCTTCTTGCCAACCGTTGTCTGCAATTTGGGCGGCATACGGCAGGGTCACGTTTGCAAGGGCATATGTTGACGTTCTGCCCACTGCGCCGGGCATATTGGCTACACAGTAATGTACCACTCCTTCGACAATGAAGGTGGGATTGCTGTGAGTCGTCGGGCACGTTGTTTCGCAGCAACCGCCTTGGTCTACTGCGACATCGACGAGCACAGAGCCCGGCTGCATCGTTCTCAGCATGTCACGTGTTACGAGAACGGGAGCGCGTGCACCTTCGAGGAGTACTGCACCTACCACCAAGTCAGCCTCAGCAACCGTTCTACGGATGTTAATGGCGTCGGACATCAGAAGAATTACATTGCCGGGCATTATGTCATCGAGATAGCGAAGGCGGTCAACATTCACATCGAGGATAGTCACTTGTGCTCCGAGTCCTGCAGCGACCTTTGCAGCGCAAGTTCCGACCACACCGCCGCCTATGACGGTTACCTTTGCAGGTGCGACACCGGGAACGCCGCCGAGGAGAATGCCGCGTCCTTCCATGGGACGCTCCAGAAACTTGGCTCCCTCCTGGATGGACATCTTGCCTGCGACTTCGCTCATTGGCGTGAGCAGTGGCAGGCGCCCGTCGTCTGTCCGGATTGTCTCGTATGCTATGGCGATGATCCCAGAATCGATTACGGCCTCAGTCAATTCACGGGAAGCAGCGAAGTGGAAGTATGTGAAGACGATCTGTCCTTTTCGCATGAGGGAATATTCCTGATGAATAGGCTCTTTGACCTTGTAGATCATATCGGCCTTACCGTACACTTCCTCTGCGCTCTTGACAATGGTCCCGCCAGCCTTTACATAATCACTGTCATCAATTCCACTACCGAGGCCGGCTGACGCTTCGATCAGGACTGTATGGGATCGCTTTGTGAGCTCCTCAACACCTGCCGGAATAATGCCTACTCTGTACTCGTCCTGCTTGATTTCTTTGGGAACGCCGATGATCATCTGAGATTTCCTTCCAAGGTTTCAGTATCCACCAATTTGATGATTTTACCGACCGCGGACATGCTAATCAAGTTGATGCCCCTTCGGTTTGCACACGACCATATGTGCTCTGCTGCATGGTAGTAATCCAGTGTCTCTACTCGATTCTCGGGAGATTGTTCGGTAATCAGATTCAAGTTCATGCTGAACCATAGGCAATTGCCACGACGTCTTTCGCTCCATCCACACTTCTCATACTGTCATCTTCCTTCTTCAGTGGGACTTCCATCCCCTTCTTGGCGCCTACCTGGAGAGTAACATCTTCTTAGCTCTTCGCGCAGTACCTCTCCAACTCTTTTGTGATGCACCCGCCCTGACTGGTTGAATCGTATGGGCTTCTTCGGAGGAGGCGAGAAATGACAGAATGACTATCTACACGGTCAAATTAGTTGAAGAGTAGTTGCTGAAAATCAGCGTGTGCGCGAATAGCATCAAATTCATTGTCGCTGAAAACGGCTTGCTTGCAGCGTGGGTTGATGGTGATGGCCCTCTTGAGTGATTGCACAGCTTGTCGATGACGATCCAGCGAAAATAGGGCGATTGTTCGAAGATACGGAACAGTCCAATCAGAAGGAGATAACTTCTCGGACTTGTTGAAGATCTTTATCGCTTCCCTGAATTGCAGCATTCTCAGGAGCGTTCTGGCCTTTTCCCTCAATGCAAAGTGACAGCTCGGACTGGTATCAGTGGCTTGGCTGTATGCTTCAAGTGCAGCGAAATGGTGACCCAGATCGACAAGCACGTTGCCCTTGTTGATCCAAGTTAGAGTTGAAAAGGGCCTGAGAGCGATGGCCTGGTCGTACGCTGCTAGAGCTTCTCGTATCAGTCCGTAGCGTCGGAGAGAATATGCCTTGTTCTTCAGCGCAAGATAGTAGTCGGGTTGGATAGCAAGTGCGTGATCGAAGGCTTCGATCGATTCCTTTTGCTTCCCCAATGCCTTGAGAAGTAGACCACGCATGTTCCAGACCTTCGGGTTGTCGGATCCACTCTGTAGCGCTTTGCCAATGGCAGCGAGTGCCTGGTCATAGTTTCCTATTTCAGCAAGTAGTAGGCTGCTGTTGTACCAAGACATCGTGCATTTGGGGTCTATTCGGCATGCTCGCTTGAAGGCATCAGCCGCCTTCTCGGAGTACCCCATTTGACTTAGAGCGGCACCCTTTGTGTTCCACGCTGGGCAGCACGCGTCCCTCAGCGCTATGGCTTGCTCAGAAGTGGCGAGGGCTTCCGTTGTTCGACCAAGGCACAGCAATGCATTGGCCTTTAGCGTCAGTGTCAAGGGATCCGGCGGATGTGATGTGGCGGCTTGCTTGCACACGTCGAGTGCTTTTTCGAAGTCTCCGGCAAGATGCAGCACGCCTGCCTTGCCTCGCGGGTAGTCTTCCTTCTTCGGATTCAGTTCGCAGAGTCGTGTGAACATTGAGAGAGCTGAGTCGTATCTTGCGACGGCTGTCAGACGCAGTGCCACGCCGTACATTGCTCGCTCGACATCTGGATCGAAAGTGTCAGGTTCATCAATCAGGTGACTGATTCGTTCACTGGCTTGAGGAACTATTGAAGTCTCTTCCGGCAGATCGAAACGGCTATGCGCCATCTGCAGGCCCTCAGAGTGTTCCTGAGGCGACACCTGTCCTTCAGCGGTCGGGGTGCCGGGAGGCATTTCCGATGATCGCTCCGGGTGAGCAATTCGGTTGCTTTCGTGCGGAATATCAAGTGTGTTGTCCCCGGGCGGTCTGTCGGGAAGGGGCTGCGGCGGTGCTGGCTCTGCAAAATGTGGTGCCAAAGTCTTGTCTACCAGTACGAATGGCTCACGCGCGAGAACAAGCATTCTCAGTGTGGCTTGTCGTCCATTCGATATGATTAGCGTGGTTTCGTCCGGCAACTCAAGCGGGACGACACATTCGATGCGATTCCGTTTCCATTGACAGTTGTCCGAGTTGGCCGCAATCCTTGGTAAATCAGCGAATTGCACATAGGCCCCTTTGGTCGGATTGCCAAAGTCGCCTTCAAGCACGGCAACCTGACCTGGGCGGGCTCTGAGGATAGCTGAAGATGTGACCTTGATGAACTGCGGTGCGTCTCTCTTCTTCCCGAAACCGAATGGACTCACGTACTATCTCCTGGAGGACACACTGTCCCCGTCATTAGCTGGGTTGATCCGACACCTCAGTATCGACAACTTCTCAACGCGGATTCAGCGCTGGCAAGGCACTTCGTGCGAATATCGTGGGGACCTCGTGTAGTGCGAGTTTGATTCTTCTTGGGCGGCGGATACAATACTGCCTGAGTCAGATGTGATTTGCTCCGACTCGCGTTCTTGGCGGAAGACGGTCAGAGGCAGGGAGAGATTGCTTGGCGTTGCCTACAATGACCAGATATACCGCGAGAAGTTGGCTCATGCCGACGACGAAGCAATCTATCTTGGTAATTTCGCAACAATCTCTTGAGGAGGTACTCATATGGCTTGGGACGGCAAAGTGGATGTATGCCTGATTGGCGGCGGTATGATCAGCGAAGAAGTTGTATTGCCAACTGTCTTTCAAGAACGGAAACGCGGCAAAATCAATAAGGTCTCGGTGTGTTCGCTGAATGCTGCGATCGTCAAGCACCTGCAAGAGGTGTTTCCGAAGGAGGAGTTTACGCCTTACCCCGATCCGGCAAAGGAGCCGCTCGACAAGAATATGCCGGAGATCTACAAGCAGGCTATTGCCGATCTCGGTGAGCACGGCCTTGTGATCGTCGCAACCCCTGATCACCTTCATACTCCGATGGTGATGGCATCACTTGAGGCTGGCTATGACGTCGTATGTATGAAGCCGCTCTGTCTCAAGGTTGAAGAAGCTCATCAGGTGATGGAACTGGCGAATTCAAAGAATCTCTATGTAGCGACTGACTACCACAAGCGCAAAGATCGTGCGGTGCGGGCGTTGAAGCGCAAGTTTGGTAGAGGGGAACTCGGCCAGCCGCTTTACGGTCACGCGTGGATCGAGGAGCCGAAGTATATGCCGCTGAAATACTTCAAGCTGTGGTGCGAGCAGTCGAGCAGCTTTGAGTACATCGGCGTTCACTATGCCGACGTCTACTACTTTGTAACCGGGCTATTGCCGAAGCGTGTTGTTGCGTTTGGGCAGAAGAAGTTCCTGCCAACACAGGGTTACAATGCTTATGATGCTATCCAGGCCGTGGTCGAGTGGGAAGATGGCTCGGCGTTTTGGATTCAGACGTCGTGGGTGTGTTCCGACAAGAACGCAGCTATGACAAACCAGGGCCTGATGTTCCAAGGAACCGAAGGAGAGTACTGGGCCGACCACAAGTTCAGGAACCTCCATTTTCTGACTGAGAAGAATGGATTTGAGCAGTACAATCCGAACTTCTTCAAGGAATACGATGACTGGGACGACGAGGAAGGATGTGATTACGTCGGCTACGGTTATGAGAGCATCGCCCAGTGGATGGATGATATCCGGACCATCCTCGTTGCGACCGAGGGCAAGAACGATGACGAAAAGGCGAAAATGAGGAAGGAGTTTCACGACAAGTACGTAAAGACGCGACCGCTTCCGGAGCAGGCTCTTATCGGTGTGGCTATCAACGATGCTGTTCGCCTGAGCGTCGATAACGGTAGCAAGTTTGTCGTCTTTGATGACAATTTCTACCCACACTTGGAGAAGTGAGACAAGTAGGTCGGTTAATGTCGGGGGAACTCCTGTAAACAGAGGGTTCCCCCCTTGTCTTTCTGCGGCCTCGTGCGGCGTCTTTCCCTATTTCTTTCTGATCCCTTTCTTGCAAGACTCACCTCAGATCCTTCTCTATGCACTCTCAATTGGCTCTCGATAGGCGAGCCTTCAGGGCAAGTGTGGTGTCACACGTATTAGCTGATGTATGTGTCGGCATTTGGGGCAGAAATGTGTTGACCCTTGTCAGGGGCAGAGTTAGACTTTTCATGAGAGGCTGTTGAGGCGTATGGGGGCAATCTGTCGGCAATTCGGGATCTGCACGTCCAGGTCGAGGGAAAGCACATGATAAGTAGAGGCGATAGAGGAGATACGGTCTCGAACGATCCCGAACGCCTGGATCACGATTGTGCTGATGGAAAAAGCGTCAACGTGCTCTTCGATTTCCTCAACGGGAGATCAGGTCTTCACACGGATTTTGTGGAGACTCTTACGGAGATCGCACATGTCATAGTGCTTGTGCTTGACCCAGAGGGTAAAATTGCTTACTTCAACCCGTATCTGGAGGAGCTATCGGGTTATCGACTGGAGGAAGTATTGGGAAAAGACTGGTTCAGAACCTTCATACCCGATGATGAAAAACCCCTGATCAAGGGAGCGTTCGCGAAAACGCTTGATGTTCGGCGAACCGGGGGGATTGTCAATGCAATACTGACGAAAGATGGACGTCGGCGGATGGTCAATTGGTCCAACAAGGTGCTCAGTAGTCCTGAAGGCGATACTATCGGAATACTATGTGTTGGACGCCAGGTCGATAGTCGCGGGCACTCGGAAAGAAAGAGGCTACAGACAGAGGTGGATCATCCTGTTTTCGAATACTCGCCTGTTCCGATGATCCTTCTGGACCGCGACCGGAGAGTGCGGCGAGCGAATCGAGCTGCGCTCCGATTGACCGGCCGTTCTGCGCAAGCTATTGACGGTCAGAGCAGTGGACGAGCTCTTCGGTGTATTCATTCTTTGGATGATCCCGATGGTTGTGGATTCGGGCCATTGTGTCAAGGCTGTCGTGTGCGTCAAGCGGTCGTGGATACTCTTGAGACGGGAGGTGCACACCAGCGCATCGAGGCTTCGTTGCCAGTAGCTGGCGGGAATGAAGAAGCATACCTGCATCTACTTGTTTCGTCAGTCCCAGTCAGTGTGTCCGGCAGGCCAATGGCATTGGTATGTATTGAGGATGTCACGGAACTCAAACGTGTCGAGAAGGCTTTGCGCGATGAAAGAGATAACGAGCAGAGATACCTTGATGTGGCCGAAATCATACTTGTTGCCTTGAACGATGAGGGAATAGTCACACGCATAAATCAGAAGGGCTGCAAGTTGCTTGGTTATGAGGAGCATGAGATAGTAGGACAGCGCTGGCCGGACATGTTCGCACCGCCGTTAGTCAAGGAAGAGTTGAAGAGCCTTCTTGGCAAAGTCATGCAAAAGAAACTGGAACCTGCTGATTATTACGAAACTCCTGTTCTCACGAGGAGCGGAGAAGTCCGACTTATTGCCTGGCACAATGCTTTGGTAGTGGATAAGGAGACTGGTGGCTCAAGTGTTTTGCTGTGTTCAGGTGAAGATATTACCGATCGCAGGCGGGCGGAAGAAGAGCTTCAACACCTTCATGAAAAGTTGCAGCAGAAAAACGATGATCTGCAGGCGATCCTGCACGCGGTAGGACATGACTTGAGGGCACCTCTTCTCAGCATTCAAGGATTCAGTAAAAGACTGGTGCGAACAAGTGAGGAATTGCCCGGTGTTCTTTCCGGCGACAGTCTAACCGACGAGTTGAAGGCAAGACTCCTGCTTGCTGTTGAGGAGAGAATCCCGAAGGATGTTGAAGTCATTGTCTCATGTGCTTCGAGAATGGATTCGTTACTGAAGCGATTGCTTCAACTCTCTCGGTCCGGCGCTGAGGCAATTAGCGTTGCTCAACTTGATGTGAATAGCATTATCTCCTCGATTATTACTGCGATGGAGCTTGAAATTGACGAAGTGGGCGCGACGATCAGCGTCACTGATTTGCCGCCGTGCTTGGGGGATGAAGTGCAGGTAAGCGAAGTCTTCAGCAATTTGATCCACAATGCACTGAAATATCGAGATACGTCACGCCGTTGCGAAGTGTGGATATCTGGATACACTGAAAAGGGACAGACTATCTACTGTGTCAAAGACAACGGAACAGGCATTCCAAAAGAATACGGTGAAGACATCTTTCGGATATTCGGAAGAGTAGATGATCGCAAGGTTCCAGGGGAGGGATTGGGCTTGGCTATTGTCAAACGCATTTTGGAACGGCTAAACGGGAAGATCTGGTTCGAATCGGAGGAAGGTGAAGGAACCAAGTTCTTTGTGTCATTGCCCGCGAGACCTTCGGAGGCCACCAATGCAGAATCATAGAGCAACCGCCGGACAACAGGATGAGTCTTGGCAAAAAAAGACCCGCACAGCTTTTCAGATGCGCAGGTCTCGTATGGTTGACTGACGGGTTCGATGACTACTTCTTCACTTTTCGCTTTGCAGTCTTCTTTCTCGCCACCTTTTTCTTTGCTGCCTTTCGCTTTGGCTTGGCAACTGAGGAATCCTCCACAACGGCCTGAGCCGCGGCCAGCTTGGCGATAGGAACTCTGAAAGGCGAGCAACTCACATAATCCATTCCGTTGCGATGACAGAACTTGACACTTTCCAAGTCACCACCGTGCTCACCACAGATGCCAACCTTTAGCCAGGCTTTGGCCTTTGCGAGCCTGTTGGCTGCCGCGAAATCGGCACGGCCCTTACGACCGCGTTTGATACCGATCTGCACTAGTTCTCCGATGCCGTTTTGGTCAAGCTGCTGGAAGGGATCAGCCGGCAGGAGGCCATTTTCTATGTAGTCGGGAGCAAATCCGCCGATGTCATCACGGCTGAAGCCAAATCCCATCTGCGTCAGGTCATTGGTGCCGAAGGAGAAGAACTCGGCGACCTCAGCAAGACTATCGGCGACCAGGCAGGCACGAGGGATCTCGATCATGGTACCATAGAGGAAGTTGATCTTTCTCACGCCGCACTTTGCTTTGACTTCTTTGTAAACCCTGTCGACAATGGCCTTTGTTGTTTCGAGTTCACTCTTGAGGCCAACTACTGGCACCATGATTTCCGGGAGAGCTTTCTTGCCTGCTTTGTTCAGTTCTGCTGCGGCTTCGAGGACAGCTCGTACCTGCATCTCGGTGACCTCCGGATATGTAACGCCGAGACGGACGCCTCGGTGCCCCATCATGGGGTTCGATTCTTGCAGGAGGTCGGCCCGCTTGTTGAGGTCTTCGACTGCGATGCCGATGCTCTGGGCGAGTTCCTGTCGTCTTTCGGGGCTGTGAGGTACAAATTCGTGGAGCGGAGGATCGAGCAGGCGAACCGTTACTGGCAGGCCGCCCATCGCCGCGAGGGTCGATTTGATGTCCGCCTTCACGTGCGGGAAGAGTTCGTCGAGGGCGGCACGACGTTCTTCAAGTGAGTCTGCGAGAATCATCTTTCGCAGCTTGAAGAGAGCTTCTTCCGAGCCTTCGCCGTAGAACATGTGTTCGGTACGGAAAAGGCCGATTCCTTCTGCTCCGAAAGAGAGAGCCTTTGCAGCGTCTTCGGGCGTGTCGGCATTGGTGCGGACCTTGAGGCGGCGGAGCTTGTCGCAAATCTTCATGAAGGCAACAAAACTCGGGTTCTCCTGCCCAGGGTCTATCATATCCAATTGCCCGGAGTATACAGTTCCCTTGGTTCCGTTGAGTGAAATCCAATCGCCTTCTTTGACGGTAAAGCCGTCAACGGAAAAGGTCTTGTTTGCATTGTCAATATCGATTGCACCTGCACCAACGATGCAGCACTTACCCCAGCCGCGCGCGACTAGAGCTGCGTGGCTGGTCATGCCTCCGCGTGCTGTCAGTATAGCGGTTGCTGCTCGCATGCCCTCGACGTCCTCAGGGTTAGTCTCATCGCGCACAAGCAAGACCTGTTTGCCTTTACTTGCCCACTCGACGGCGTCCTCAGCGTTAAATACAACCTGCCCGCTGGCGCCGCCGGGACCGGCCGGTAATCCCTTGGCAATGAGTTGAGCAACGTTTTCAGCCTTTGGATCCAGGACAGGGTGAAGAAGTTCATCAAGCTGAGAAGCTGTCACGCGGGAAACAGCCGTTTCGACGTCGATGAGCCTTTCCTTGTACATCTCTGCTGCCATGCGAACTGCGGCTGGTCCATTGCGCTTGCCTACGCGGCACTGGAGCATCCAGAGTCTTCCATCCTGAATTGTGAATTCGATGTCCAGCATGTCGTGGTAGTGTTTTTCGAGTCGTTTCTGGATGGCGTCGAGTTCCTTGTACACTTTGGGCATAGCGACTTCGAGTGAAGGCAGATGGGCATCGGTTTCGGTACGTCCCGCTTCGTTGATTGGATTGGGGGTACGAATACCTGCCACGACATCCTCACCCTGAGCATTCGGGAGCCATTCTCCGTAGAAAGCTCTTTCGCCTGTAGCTGGGTTTCTTGTGAAGGCAACGCCTGTCGCCGAACTGTCACCCATGTTGCCGAAAACCATTGTCTGCACGTTGACAGCTGTTCCCCACTTGTCAGGGATGTTCTCGATCCGTCGATAAGCGATAGCGCGTTTGCCGTTCCAGGATTCAAAGACAGCCCCGATAGCACCCCACAACTGTTCCATTGGATCTTCGGGAAATGGTTTGCCGAGGACTTTCTTGACCTTGGCGCGGTAGATGTCGATGAGTTTCTTCAGATCGTCCGCTGTCAAGTCCGTGTCTAGCTTGACACCCTTGGCTTCCTTCATCTTGTCCAGTTCGCCTTCAAGTTGACGGCGAATGCCCTGGTCCTGTGCGGGTTCGATACCCGCAGCTTTCTCCATCACGACATCGCTGTACATCTGGATGAGACGGCGCTGTGCGTCGTACACAAAGCGAGGATTGCCACTCTTCCTAATCAGACCTTCTCGTGTTACATCATTGAGGCCGACATTCAGAATTGTCTCCATCATGCCGGGCATTGATTGTCGAGCGCCGGACCGGATGGAGAGAAGCAGCGGATTGTCTGGGTCGCCGAAGGCGCTGCCCATGATCTTCTCAGTCTTTTTCAAAGCCTGGGCGACTTGCTTGTGCAGTTCAGGCGGATACTTCCGGCCGTCTTGATAGTGGGTGCATATCTCGGTGGTAATGGTAAAGCCGGGAGGCACGGGCAAGCACAGATTCTTGTGTCCTGCCATTTCAGCAAGATTGGCTCCCTTGCCGCCGAGAAGATTCTTCATCTCGGTCTTGCCGTCTGCTTTGCCTTGTCCAAAGAAATAGACGTGTTTCTTCATTGACTGCCGTCCTCCTGCATGTCGAGCAATATAAGGATGAAATTCCAGTATGAAAACGATATTGAAGAGAGCATATTAGCGGTTTTGCGGACAGGTGTCAAAAACGTTCGGCGGCTCAAAGGAGGACGTGACTTTTGCACGGATGTCTACTGCTGAAATGATCCATCCGAAATCTGTGAGAGTTTGGGGCTTAGGCCGCTCTTAAGTGTGCACGAATTTGATGAATGCAATGATGCATGTCTCGTTGGTTGACCAATCGCTAATTCCACCGCTGGAGTTGGAGGTCGAATCGTATGTGTTGAACGAATGGGTTCTTGCGTTGCTACGGTAAGGGCGTGGTCGCGAACGTGGAAGTCGAGGTGCGTTTACCACACTTGACGCGAATAGTCGTGACTGTATAATGTACGGGTTTGAAGGGGAAGTTCTGTGTAGTTTCCCCGTTGCAGGCCGTCCATAGTTGGCGAGAGTAGAATTCTGCCGTCAACCTGATGTAAGCCAGCATCATGTGTAAACTTGGCCGATGTCATGGGTGACGTGAGAAAGGAGCTTTCGTTTCGGGTTGTATTACCTGCCAGCACTTATGAAACCAACTAACTAGGAAAGCAAAGTGTAATGCATCAAAGCCCTGAACAGTTGGGAACAATCCTGTTGAACATGGGTGTGATTGACACCAGTCAATTGGAAGAAGCTCTCCGAAACCAACAGGAAAGCGGTGAAAAGCTTGGAGAGATACTCGAGCGTCTCAAGTATGCCTCGCCGGACGATGTTATTTCCGCTCTTGCTCAGAAGTTCAACCTGCCTATTGTTGACCCCGGATCAATGAAGATCGACCCGCAGCTGGCACAGCTTGTGCCGCAGAACATGGCTCGGGAACACACGATCATTGCGATAGATTCGAAGGACGGCGTAATCACCGTAGCCACGACGGACCCTGAGGATGTTCACGTTCAGGACAATCTGCAATTTGTAACTGGGATGGACGTGGACTTCGTGCTCGCAACAAAGGACTCGATCAAGAGTGCCACCGCGCGGTGCTACAATCTTGAAGAAGAGACACTGGACAACATGTACCAGGAGTACACGGAGACTGACGTAACTGTTGGCTCGCATGATGACGGTTTTGGAACGGGCCTTGATGGCGATGATCCGGACTCGGCTCCGGTAATCAAGCTGGTACAACTGATAGTTAACGAGGCGATTACGTCCAGGGCAAGTGATATTCACGTTGAGCCTCTTACAGAGCGCGTAAGGGTTCGGTATCGTATCGACGGTGTGTTGCACGAGGTTCAATCTGCGCCTAAGCGATTACAGGGAGCATTGTTGGCTCGACTGAAAATCATGGCGAAGATGAACATTGCGGAGAGACGAAAGCCACAGGACGGTCGGATACCGCTGAAAGTCATGGGACGCGAGATTGATATTCGTGTTTCATGCCTGCCAGCCTATCACGGCGAAAGTGTGGTGCTGCGTATTCTGGACAAGGAAAGTGTTCTGCTTGGTGTTCAGGATTTGGGCTTCAATGACGAAGACTATGCTCGCTTTCAGGGTATAATCAGGGTGCCACACGGGATATTCCTTGTGACCGGTCCAACTGGTAGTGGGAAGACGACAACGCTCTACGCAGCCCTTGGCGAATTGAACACTTCGGACCGAAAGATTATCACTGCTGAGGACCCGGTTGAGTACAATCTAAGTGGAATTAATCAGGCACAAGTCAATGCTGGTGTGGGCTTGTCGTTTCAGCGAATCCTTCGTGCAATGTTGCGACAAGCGCCGCAGGTAATCCTTGTTGGTGAGATTCGTGACAAGGAGACGTCTGAAGCCGCTATTCAGGCTGCTTTGACCGGTCACCTTGTGTTCAGCACTCTTCACACCAATGACGCACCATCCGCCATCACACGTCTTATAGATATGGGGACACCGCCTTTCCTGGTGTCTTCGTCGATCCAGGCAGTCTTGGCGCAGCGATTGCTTCGTACAATTTGTCAGAGCTGCAAAGAACCAATCGAATACAAACAGCAGGAATTGGCATGGGTGGGGCTGCGTCCGGAAGACGTGAAGGAGATCACGCTTTATCACGGTGTTGGGTGTCAGGATTGCAACCAATCCGGTTACAAAGGCCGCCTTGGCATTTTCGAGCTGATGGAGATGAACTCTACACTTCGCGAAATGGCCTTCCAGAGGGAAACTTACAACCGTATGCGCGAACAAGCAATCGCGTCGGGAATGATCCCGCTTCAGAGTGACGCGGTTCGCAAGCTTCTTCAAGGGTTGACGACGGTTGAAGAGGTAGTGCGTGTGACGGCGGCCAGAGATTGATGACACACAAGAATTTCACGGGGATATAATAACAACAGAAGGGGCGGCGGCCCCAATTTGCGACGTCACGAACAGAGGCTACACGATGGAGAATGACGATCGGAGAAAGAGTTTGGGGCAAATCCTTGTAGAGCGAGGATATGTGACGGACGAGCAAATTGAAGAGGCTCTGACTGTCCAGAGCGAGCGAGGCGGTTCGCTGGCGGATATTCTGCTCGACCTCGGGTTTCTCACGCAAGACCAGAAGGCCATCGCTCTTGGTCTTCAAGCAGGGATGGAAGTTGTTGAGTTGGATATTGATGGTGTAACGGAGGAGTTGCTTGACAAGATTAGTCCCTCCGTCGCCACCATGTACCGAGTGTTTCCAGTTAAGTTTGAAGATAACACGCTGACCGTAGCCATTGCCGATCCCATGGATGTGAGTGTGCTTGACGACATGCGCTTCATGTTGGAGTGTGATGTTGCAGGAGCGATCGCGTCCGAGACCTCTATCAACGAAGCAATTGAGAGACACTACGCTCACCGAAGCGAATCCATCGAAGACCTGATAGGAGAGATGGGGGATGTGGGCGATTTGGCAATCCGGGAAGGCGAGGAAGCTCTCGACGTGTCCAGCCTCGAAGGAATGGCAAGCTCTGCTCCAGTTATCAGGCTCGTTACGAACATTCTCATGCACGCCATCAAGGACCAGGCGAGCGATATTCATTTTGAGCCATATGAAGATGTGTTTCGAGTTAGGTACCGTGTTGACGGCGTCCTGTATGAGATGATCCCGCCCCCGCGCCATTTGGCCTTGGCGGTAACATCACGTCTGAAGGTCATGGCACAGCTAAAGATTTCCGAGCGCCGTCTTCCGCAGGACGGTCGAATTATGCTCAATGTGGGCGGGCAACACCCTATCGATCTACGTGTCTCAACGCTCCCGACGATGTTTGGTGAAAGCGTAGTGTTGCGTGTACTTGACAGAAGTGTTGTCTCTCTGGATTTGAACCGTCTTGGTCTCCGTGAAGAAGAGTTTCAGGTAATAAAGACACTGATCAACAAACCGCACGGTATCGTGTTGGTAACGGGGCCGACAGGTTCTGGAAAGA
>Ga0180434_10005048_pt1 | contig 15751 bp, 10 predicted proteins | sample SS_ome_7_FD_132453 | JGI IMG/M metagenome (GOLD analysis project Ga0180434, IMG submission 132453) | Hypersaline lake sediment archaeal communities from the Salton Sea, California, USA - SS_1_D_2 metaG | ecosystem: Environmental > Aquatic > Non-marine Saline and Alkaline > Hypersaline >...
AGATCAATAAGAACGGGGTCGCCGGGCGTTGATCGTCGTGGTTCGCTCCGCGAACCAAACGCCTGATCGCGGAGCGATCGGCGACTATCCGGCCAACGAACATCTCGGGACCCAACCCCAAAACTGAACCTTGACAAAGCACTAGTCCTTCGCCAAGCCTATTGAGCCTCGCACAGTCAATGAACGGAGGGCTTCCAACGGAAGCCCGGCACACAAGGGCCCGGTCTACCCGGGGCGATCATTGGCAATGCAAAGATCAATAAGAACGGGGTCGCCGGGCGTTGATCGTCGTGGTTCGCTCCGCGAACCAAACGCCTGATCGCGGAGCGATCGGCGACCATGTCACCCGCGAGCACTTCACGCCCCATCCCAAACACTGAGCCTTGACAGAGCACCAGCAGGCGTTCGGCTCGTCTTGCGTTCGACCCCCGGGCCGGCTGGGCGGGGATTCTCGGCTCGGCAGGTATGCGGCACGCCACTTCGAGTGACCTTACGGAGCGGAAGCTATGGCTGATCGGGCAACGTGGAGGACTCTGTGCATCGGTTTGAGCTGCCTCGGGTGGATCTTGCCCACGTCGATCCTCGAGGCCGCGCCGCCGCCGGCCACGGCGATCCGACCGGAAGCTCCCCCAGCTCCCCCGCGACCGCAGCCACGGGTGGGCGACGTGGCGCTGGACGCCGCCGGATGCCTGCTCGGGCGGGTGATCGACCGACAGGGACTGCCGGTTGCCGACCGGCCGGTCGCGCTGGGCCGCATGGGGCGCCCGATCGCGCGGAGCCGCACCGACGCTTCCGGGCGTTTCCGGGTCGGCCCGCTGCGCGGCGGAACGTACCACGTGTCGGTGGGCGGCCGCGGAGTGCTGGTCCGGGCTTGGGTCGCGCGCACGGCGCCGCCGGCCGCCCGCGACGTCGCGCTGGTGGTCGTGGGAGGCGACGTCGTTCGAGGTCAGATGCCTCTGGAGGAGTTCTTCGCTTCCGACGCCGTGGTCGTCTGTGGCATGGTGGCGGCCGTGATCGCCATCCCCATCGCTCTGAACAGTTCCCACTCTGGACCGTGCAGTCCATGACGCGCCCCGAGGAGCCCTTGGCGTGAACGGCCTGTGCATTTCACCGGGGGTTGTCCGGCCGAGCCCCCGGAGGGCTCTGGCTCTGGTGGTCGGCGGCTGCCTGGCCGTGTTGGCCCGGCCCGTCGCGGCCGGCTCTCACGCCGGCCTCACCCCGGCACCGATCGGAGATCGCGTGTCGACATCCGTTTGCACCGCACGCCGACTCGGGGCTTTGCAGCCGGTCGGCGACGTGGCGCTGCGGTCAGGCGGGGTGCTGGACGGGCGGATTCTCTACGGCCACGGCCCCGTCGAGGCCCCGGGCGCCGGGCTGTCGGTCGCCCTGTGGCATGGGGGGCGGATTGTTGCGCGCTCCACGACCGACGTCCGCGGCCGGTTTGCCTTCCGAGCCGTTCGCGGCGGGCTTTACCGCGTGGTCGTCGACACCGGGGAGGGGCGCTTCTGGCGGTCCTATCGTCTGTGGACCGCCGAGGGGGCGCCGCCCGACGCCCAACGGCGCGTCCACGTCGTCGTGGGACGGATCGACGCCGTCGGGGGCCGACGGTTGCTGCGGGGGCAATCGCCGATTCCGGGCGGGCATTTTCCGCGGGAGGCGGTCGTCGCGGCGATCGCGGCGGGGGCCATCGCGCCCCCGATCATCCATCAGGGCGCGAAGCAAAACGACCATATCCCGGCCAGTCCGTAAACCCAAGCCCGGCGCCATCCCGGTCGGCCGTTCTTCCCCGCGCTTCGATGGGTCCCCGGGGCTCGTCGGGACCCGATTGCTCGGCTCCCCTGCCAAGCGGCTTCCGAACCGGGGACTGCCGCTCCCGCCTTCCCCAGCTTCTCCACTTCCTTTCGCTTAACGAGTCGCGTCGGGGGCGACACACGTGGGATCGTCCTCGGCGGGGGCGGGGCGTGTCCGCCGAGCAGAGCCTCTCGGGCGGCGCATCGGGGGGAAACTGAGGTTGACCTTGATTCCGGTTTCTTGCTATTTACCTCCGCTCATTGTGGCGGGAATTCTCAGTGCGCCTTCAGCGCATGCGGCATCGTGCAATCCACGGCCCCGGGGCGTTGGCCGCGGCCGATCGCGCGCGTGTCGGCCGCGGTGGTTCCCTCGATCCGGTTCCGCACGTCGATTCACCAAACGGGTCATTGCATGCCGACGCAAGCGATCAGGATCTTCAGAGGGTCGACGGCTGGTCGAGCCGCCGTGCTTCTCGGCGCGTGGGTCGTGCTCGGTGCCAGCGGTTGCGCGCACCGGTACTATCACGCCGCGAACCTGCCCGCGCAGTTCGTCGCGCCGCCCATGTGCAACGTGAGCACCGACTTGATCTCGCGTCTGGCCGACGACACGGCGGGCAGCGACGTGATCGGGCCGGGCGACCTGCTGTCGGTCACGGTCGATTCCGGCTACGGCGACGAGCCCGCAACCCCCACGCCGGTCTGGGTGGCCGAGGACGGCACGGCCCGGGTGCCGCTGATCGGGCCGGTTCGGGTGGCCGGTCTGACGCCGCGAGACGCGGGACCGCTGATTGCGGCGGCGGGCGTCGAGCGCGGCCTCTACGTCGCTCCGTATCCCTACGTGACCGTGGAGATGAAGCAGCAGCGCAAGAACCACGTGAGGATCATCGGGGCCGTGAGAAGCCCCGGCGTCAAGCAACTGCCGCGCGGCTCCAGCGATCTGCTCTCCGCTTTGGTCGCGGCCGGAAACCTCAGCGAGAAAGCCAGCCCGGAAATCCAGATCATTCGTTGCCACGGCGGAAGCGATCCGCCGTCGCCGGACCCGCGTCGCGTGGCCGACGGTCCCCAGGCCGATTTGACCTCGTATGGGGCGTCCGGCTCCCGGGGGCCCCGTTCGATTTCGGTCAACCTGGCAAGCATGGCCGACCAACCCGCCGAGAACTACTACCTCGAAGACGGCGACGTGGTCGTCGTCCGCGAGCGCGATCCGCGGTCGATCCACGTGATCGGGCTGGTGAAGGAGCCGGGTGAGTTCGAGCTGCCTCTGGATCGCGACCTGCACCTGTTGAACGCGCTGGCGCTGGCGGGCGACCGGACGTCGCAGTTGGCCGACAAGGTGTGGATCATACGTCAGGTTCCCGGGCAGGAGGAGCCGGTGCGGATTCAGGTGAGCGTGCGCGAGGCGAAGCGCGACGCGGCGGCCAACGTGCGGTTGGCGTCGGGCGACGTGGTCAGCGTCGAAGAGACGCCCGCCACCTTCGTCCTCGACCTGATGCGCAACTTCATTCGGTTCGGCTTGAGCAGCTCGGTGCCACTCTTCTAGAACGGAACGGCCGACTCATGGTGCAGGAACCTACCGCGTCGCACGGCGAGCCGGAGACCGATTCGGCCAGTCACATGGTGCACATGCTGATGCAATTCGCGCTGGCCGTGCGCTATCGGAAGAACGTCGTCATCATCTGTCTGGTGGTCAGCTTTCTTCTGTGCGGCCTGTACTACGCCACGGCGACGCGCTACTACGTGGCCCGGGCCGGGCTGGTGCTGCAGATCAGCACCGATACCCTGTCGCCCGGCATGACCCCGCAGGAGCGGTACAGCCAGGCGATGCTGCCCACCTATCAGGGGCTGATCAGCCGGTCGGAGGTGATCGCGGGGGCGATCAAACACATCCCCCGGCAACACGCCAAGGATTTCATCTACGCGCCCGAGGACGACTGGGTCAAGGTGGTCCAGTCGAAGCTCTCGGTCTCCAACCTCCGCAAGACGAACATCGTCGAGGTCAGCTTCCGCTCGATCGACCCGCACGCCGCGGTGACCGTGGTCAACGCCGTCGTCGACTCCTACCAGGACTTCATGGACAAGACCTACAAGCGGAACGCCAGCCGAAGCCTGGAAACGCTGACCAAGCGAAAGCACGAGGTGGAGGCCAAGCTGGCGGAGAAGAACGAGGAGCTGGCCGCCGCCCGCGAGGAGGTCCGAAATCTGGGCATCCACGCGTCCAGCGACGTGCTCCATCCGGCCCAGCAGGCGGTCATCACCCTCAACGAGCACCTGCTTCAAACCCAGATGCAGCGCGAGGAGCTGGAGAAGAGCCTGGATTCGGTTCAGCGGGCGGTGGACCGGGGGGACGACCTGCGCCAACAAGTGCTCGCGCTCTCCGAGATTCTGGGCCAGGACGTGCTGCTCAGCCGCCTCAACCTGAACGGAGCCGACGCCCAACTGCGAAACCAGTTGATTCACAGCCACGTGGAAGACCAGACGGCGCTGGCCGAGATGCGGAGATACCTCGGGCCCACGCACCCCGAGGTGCTCGATCGCCAGGCCGCCATGCAGGAACGGGAGCAGTCGCTGTTGGGCGCCGAGGGCCGCCTGACCCAGCAGCTCGCCCGCGTCCAGGACGCCCAGTTGGGGCCCATGCTGATCGATCTCGTCCGCCACAAGCTCGAGACGGCGTGGGAGTACGAGCAGACCCTGCGCGCGGAACGGGACGAGGCCGAGACGGAAGCGGTGCGGATCGCCAATCAGCTCGTTTGGCTCTCGGAGCTGGAGCGCGACCGCGACTTCTTTCGCAACGAGCGGGACGTGGTGATGAAGCACATGAACGACGTGGACCTGGCCGACGAGGGCCAGGACGTCCGCGTCCATCGGGTCGACGAGCCGAAAGTGAATCCCCGACCCGTCTCGCCCAAGAAAGTCCACACCCTCCTGATCGCGCTGGCCTCCGGCCTGGGGGCAGGGCTTTCGCTCGTCTACGTCCTCGACATCCTCGACGATCGTTTCCGCTCCATGGAGGAGATGCAAACGCTGCTCGGCGTGCCCGTGCTGGCCATGGTCCGCGAGCTGCAGCCCGGCGAGGACGTGGGAATCCACGCGATCCAGACCTGCCTGGCCCCCAACGCCGCCGAAAGCGAGGCCTTCCGCACGCTGCGCACCGCCCTCTCCCTGGCCGAGGAGGACACGCACCAGGTCGTCATCTCCAGCCCCGAGCCGGGCGACGGCAAGACCACCGTGCTGGCCAACCTGGCGGTGGCCGTGGCTCAGTCGGGCAAAAGGACCCTGCTGATCGACGCCGACCTGAGGCGCCCCGGACTGACCGCCATGCTGGGAATGCGGGGGATCGAGGGGCTCTCCACCGTCATCCGCGGCGACGACGACCTCGTCCGCACGGCCCGAGCGCACATCCGGCCCTCCGGCCTCGAAGGGCTCGACGTGCTCCCTTCCGGACCCCGGCCGACGAATCCGGCCGAACTGCTCGGCAGCCGACGCTTCTCCGAGCTGCTGGCCTGGGCCGAAACCGACTACGACCAGATCTTCATCGACAGCCCGCCCACCCTGGCCACCAGCGACACGGCCGTGATCGGCCGGCTCACCAATGCGGTCGTGCTGGTCGTCCAGCCCGCCAAAAACCGCCGCCGCATGGTCATGCGCTGCGTCGAGGGCTTCTCCGTGCTGAGGATCCCCCTGTTGGGCCTGGTGGTCAATCGAGTCGGCTCCGCCAAGGACGGCAGCTACTACCAGTACGGCGGCTACTACGGATACGAGTACTCCTGCCGGGACGGCCCAGACGCCGAACAAAACGACAACGAAGAGAACTCCCCGCCCGACGCCGCCGCGGCGGCCCGGGGCGGCGATCTCGGCGCGGGAGAGAACGACCGGCAACGCCCGGACGATCGACGCCCCGCCGGCGGGATCGTCCCACGACGCGTCGCCTAGCCCGGAGGCTTCTGTTTGATGATTACACGGACGTCCCTCGCCCGACGCGGACCGGCGCGGGTAACCTCGGGCCTTCCCGAGAAGCTCCCCGGGCGTCGTCCCGGCAAGACGCCGTAAGATGTTCCAGCGTGGAGAAGCCGAGCCGTGGCCCCCAACCACGACCACTTGACGACGACCCCGAAGCGTGCGCCCGAAGCGGGCGATCGCACGCCTGCGCCGGCCGAGACGGATCGGCTCGCCCGCCTCCTCGTCCGGATCGTGGACCTCGGGTTGGCCGGGGGTATCTTCGTGGTCCCGATGCTCCTGGGCGGTCGGCACGCGCTGGGGCGGCTGGTGCTGGTGGGGCTCGCGGTGGTCGTCGCCCTGGCGTGGAGCGTGCGCCGTTGTCTCCGGGCGGAAGGAGCCCGGCGATGCGGGCCGGCGGCGTGGCTGCTGCTGGCCGGGGGGGCGCTGCTCGCGGTGCAATTGGCGCCGCTGCCGCCTTCCGCGATGGATCGGCTCGCCCCGCACACCTCGGAGATCCTGCCGCTGTGGAGCCACGGCGGCGAGTCGCCGGCCCAGTTGGGCGTTTGGTCGCAGGTTTCGCTGACCCCGGCGGCCACGCGGGCCGGCCTGGTCACGTTCCTGGCCTACGCGCTGGTGTTTCTCGTCGCGGTCCAGCGGATCGAGCGGCTGGAGGACGTGGAGCGACTGCTGCGATGGTGCGCCCTCTCGGCGCTGGTCATGGCCGCCTTCGCCACGGTCCAGTTCCTGTTCAGCAACGGGAAGTTCTTCTGGGTCTACGAGCATCCCTTCGCCGACACCGACCGCTACGCCACGGGCGCGTTCGCCAACCACAACCACTTCGCCCATTTCCTGGCCTTGGGCATCGGCCCGATGATCTGGTGGGTGTACCGGGGCTTCCGCCAACCACGGCCGAGCCGACCCGACGGGTTCGGCCGGTTGCCGGGCCGGTCGCAGGACGGCCAGTTGGGAGCCGTGTTCCGCGTCCTCGGCCTGGCCGTCGTGCTGTTCGCCGTCCTGCTCTCCCTGTCGCGCGGCGGATCGTTGGCCGCGCTGGTGGCCACGGTCGTCTGCCTGGCCGTCTGCTATCGGGCCTCGGCCATCGGGCCGAAGCTCGCCCTCAGCCTGGGCGCCGTGGCCCTGCTGATCGGCGCCTCGCTGACGATTTTCGGACACGAGGGCGTCGCGCGCCGGCTGGGCACCCTGGCCGCCGGGTCGATCGACGCGGTCGACAAGGCCCATGCCCGGCGAACCATCTGGAGCACCGTCGCCAAGGCCATCCCCGACTACCCCCTGTTGGGCGCCGGCGTGGGAAGCCACCGCGAGGTCTACCCGATGTACCTCGAATCGACCGACTCCCGCAGCTACTTCTCCCATGCCGAGTGCGGCTATTTGCAGGTGGCGCTGGAATCGGGGACCGTCGGGCTCGCCCTGCTTGGGACGGGCATCGGCCTGTGCGGCTTCTGGTGCATCCGGGGGCTGGTGGCCGCGTCCTCCCATCGCATGCTGGTCGGCGTCGGCGCCGTTTCCGCCGGCCTGGCCGCCAGCGCCGCGCACAGCGCGGTCGACTTCATCTGGTACATCCCCGGCTGCATGGTCGTCACGGTCGTCCTGGCCGCCTGTGCCTGCCGGCTGGCGCAACTGGCCGCGAGTTCGGCACGGGTCTCCCGACGTCGCCGTCGCGAGGATGGGGTCACCAGCCCCGCGCGCCGCGCGTCGGTGGCGCTGCCCCGGCCCGTGCGCCTGGCTCTCGTGGCCGCCTTGGCGGGCGCGGGGGCGTGGATGCTCGGCGACTGCGTGGGACCGGTGCCCGCCCGGTTCCACTGGGATCGTTTCCTGCGGCTGAACCGGGAATCGGAAGACCCGCTGGCGTTCGGCATGGACCAGCGCGAAAGCCCGGCAAGCGACGAGGAGTACGCCGCTTCGCTGGCCGCCAAGGAGCAGGAAGTCGCGGAGCTCGAATCCGTGGTCCGCTGGCAACCGGACCACGCCCGCGCGCATCTGCGCCTGGCCAAGGCGTACGTCCGCTTGTTCCATCAGAAGCAGCAGCGCTCGGCGAACGTGATGGCGTTGAGCCAGATCCGCGACGCGGTGCTCAGCTCGCGGTCGGAGAGCGTGGCCCCCGAGCGCCGGCTCGACTCCCGCGAGAAGCTGGAGCGGTGGCTGGCGGCGGCCATCGGCGAGCACTACCGCGATCTCGACGCGGCGCTGGCGCACACGCGGCGGGCCCTCGTGCTGTGCCCGCTGCTGGGCGAGGGCTATCTCCTGCTGGGCGAGCTCTGCTTCCTCGACGGCGGGCGTGAGGCGGCCAAGTCGGCCTACGTGGCCCAGGCCCTCCAAGTCCGCCCCTTCGACGGCACGGTGCTGCTCCACGCCGGCAGCGAAGCCGTGCTGGGCGGCGACCTCGACCGGGGCATGGCCTTCTGGCGCGACGCGTTCCGACGGGGCAGCGTCTACCAGGAGCAGATCGTCGACTGGCTGGTCGGCCGGGTCCAGCCGTGGGACCTCCAGCAGGAAATCACTTTCTTCCTGGACACCTTTCAGCCCGACCTCGCGGGGCTGCGGCTGCTGGAAAAACAGTACCGCCGGATCGCCGATCCCGAACAACTGGTCCCCCTGCGGCGGGCCTACGTCGAGGCCGTGGTGGCCCAGGGCGACGGCGGCGATGGCCCCGAGGGGGCCGAGCTGTGGCTCGAGGCGATGGGGCTGTACCAGCAGCTCGGCGACCCGGCACGCAGGCTCCAGTGCGGCCGCAACGCGCTGGCGTGCGACCCGAACGCCTTCCGCGTCCACCAGAGCCTCGCCCACTGCCTCGCCGACATGGAGCAGTTCGCCGAGGCGAAGGAGCACCTGGAGTGGTGCCTGCGACGCGATCCCACCGATCGGGGGCTGTTGAAGCGGAAGGAGCAGATGGTGCGCAAGGAGATCCTCGATCGGCGCCGCGCCCGTTCCGTGGGCGATCGGGTCCAACCGCCCCCCATGGCCGGCGTCCCCGCCGACGATCCCCGCGCCCCGCGGCAAGCCCAACGTGGGATGCCCGAAGAGCCAATAAGGGCGGAGTCGACGAGAACCTACTGACCATCGGCCCACGAAACCACGGACCATCGGCCCACGAAACCAAGGACCATCGGCCTACGAACGCAAGGACCACCGGCCCACGGCAATCTCCCTGCCCGGCCGCAGACGTGATAACGCTTGGCATTCCTGATTCTCGAATGGAAATGAATGCATGCATGATTACCCAATGAACGTGCTCGTCGTCGGCGGGGCGGGTTACGTGGGCGGAGCCCTCACCGACCTGCTGGCCGGAGGCGGACACCACGTCCGGGTGTTCGACGCGCTGCTCTACGAGGAGTGCTACCGCAAGCCGGTCGATTTCGTCTTCGGCGACATCCGCGATCGGGAGGCCCTCATCGAGCAGCTCCGCTGGGCCGACTGCGTCGTCTGGCTGGCCGCCCTGGTGGGCGACGCCGCCTGCGCGCTCCACCCCGAGGTGAGCCGGTGCATCAACCAGGGAATGGTCCGCTGGATGTCGGAGAGCTTCGACGGCCGGATCCTGTTCCTCTCCACCTGCTCCGTGTACGGCGCCCAGAACGGGCTGCTCCACGAAACCTCGCGCACGGCCCCCCTGTCCGTCTACGCCGAAACCAAGCTCGAAGCGGAATCCTACCTGGCCGACAAGGACGCCATCATCTTCCGCTTGGGCACCCTGTTCGGCATCGGCGACCCGTTCGCCCGGATCCGCCTCGACCTCGTCGTCAACGCCCTCACCGTCCGCGCCCGGCAACACGGCCGAGTCACCGTCTTCGGCGGCGAACAGTACCGGCCGCTGCTCCACGTCCGCGACGCCGCCCGGGCGATCGCCGAAAACCTCGCCACGAGGCACCGCGGCGTGTTCAACCTGGCCACCGAGAACGTCCGCATCATCGACCTGGCCGAGCGCGTGCGCGACTACATCCCCGGCGTGCTGATCGAACGGGTCGGCACGACCTACGAGGACGCGCGGAACTACCGGGTGAGCACGGAGAAAGCCGAGGAGATTCTGGGCTTCACGGCGGAGCTTTCCGTCGACGAGGGGATCGACGAAATCCGACGGCTTGCGGATTCCGGAAGGATCAAGGACATCGACAATCCGAGGTACAGCAACAAGGGCTTCCTCTCCTTGTACAACACGCACCTCGATCCCCTGTATCAACAGCCGGTCAGCCCGTCGGAGTTCGTCGTCCGGCGCGTCGCCGCCTGACCGCCCGCGCGGTGCACGCCGCCCCGGCGCGGGGAGGGAATTCGGGAGTGGACGCACGGTGAGAATCATCTACCTGCACCAGTACTTCACGACGCCGAGCATGGTGGGCGGCACGCGCTCGTACGAGATGGCCCGCCGGCTGGTGCGCCGCGGTCACGAAGTCCACATGGTCACCTCGGACCGCTCCGCGCGCTCGACCCGGTGGCGCGAGACCCACGAGGCCGGCGTCCACGTGCACTGGGCGCCGGTGCGCTACTCGAACCACATGGGCTTCAGCCGCCGCGTCGTCGCCTTCGCCCGATTCGCGTCGATGGCGGCCCGCAGGGCGGCGCGCCTGCCCGGCGACCTGGTCTTCGCCACCAGCACGCCGCTGACCATCGCGCTGCCGGCGGTGTACGCGGCCCGAAGGCAATCGATTCCCATGGTCTTCGAGGTCCGCGACCTGTGGCCGCAGGGGTGCGTCGCCGTGGGATCGCTCCGCAGCCCCCCCGCCATTGCCGCGGCCCGCCAACTGGAAAAGTTCGCCTACCGAAATTCCCGACGCATTATCGCCCTCTCCGAAGGAATGAAAGAGGGCGTGGTGGCCGCCGGCTACCCGGCCGATCGCGTCACCGTGATCCCCAACGGCTCCGACCTGGGTCTGTTCCGCGTTGCGCCCGGCACCGGGCGCGAGTTCCGCCGCCGCCACGCTTGGCTCGGCGACCGGCCGCTGGTCGTCTACACGGGCGCGCTGGGCAAAGTGAACGGCGTCGACTACCTGGCCCGGCTGGCGGCCGCCGTGCAGAAGCACGACGCGGAAATCCGTTTCCTCGTGGTCGGCACCGGCTGCGAGGAGCACAAGGTGCGGCGCGCCGCCGAGGAGCTGGGCGTTCTGGGGCGAAACTTCTTCCTCCAGGCGCCCGTCGCCAAGCACGAAATCCCGGCGATCCTCTCCGCGGCCGACCTGGCCACGTCGACGGTGATCGACCATCCGCACTTGTGGGAGAACTCGGCCAACAAGGTGTTCGACGCGCTGGCGGCCGGTCGACCCGTGGCCGTCAATCACGAGGGATCGCTGGCCGACATGATCCGCACCACCGGCTGCGGACTGGTGCTCCACCCCCGCCAGCCGGAACGGTCGGCCGGGCGGTTGGCCGAAGCGATCCGAGACCCCCCATGGCGCCGGCAGGCGCGCCGGGCCGCGGCCCGTCTGGCCGACGAGCGGTTCGACCGCGACAAGCTGGCCGCCGGCCTGGAATCCGTCCTCCTGGAGGCCCTGCCCGCCGCCCCCAAACGACGGGCCGCGTGACGCGCCGACACTACCCACATAGTCGTGGTTCGCTCCGCGAACCAACGTTTTTGCGCGGAGCGGGAACGGGAACAGGCGCTTTTTCGTGGAGCGAAAAGCGACGATTTGCGACGACCGTTGATGCATCGGCCGCGGAGCTGGCGAGCACGCCCCCACGACCGCCGCGAAACCGGAACCTCGAAGCGATGGAGCGAACGTTGACAGCCGAAGTCCGACTGGCCATCGAAGGGGGCGCTGCGGTGCGCACCGAGCCCTTCCCCCCCTGGCCCGCGTTCGACGACGAGCATCTGGACGCGGTCGCCGACGTGCTTCGTTCGGGGAAGGTCAACTACTGGACGGGCGAGGAGGGGAGCCGCTTCGAGCGGGAATTCGCCGAGCTCTGCGACTGCCGGCACGCGATCGCCGTGGCCAACGGGTCGCTCGCCCTGGAGCTGGCCCTGGCCGCCGTGGGCGTCCGCATGGGCGACGAGGTGATCGTCACCTGCCGAAGCTTCATCGCCTCGGCCAGCGCCTGCGTCATGCGCGGGGCCACGGCCGCCTTCGCCGACGTCGATCCCGTCAGCCAGAACGTCACGGCCGAAACGATCCGCCGCGCGATCACCCCAAGGACCAAGGCGATCGTCGCGGTCCATCTGGCCGGCTGGCCCTGCGAGATGGACCCCATCATGGAGCTGGCCGAGGAGCACGGGCTGCACGTGGTCGAAGACTGCGCCCAGGCGCACGGGGCCACGTACAAGGGCCGGCCCGTCGGGTCGCTGGGGCACGCGGCCGCGTTCTCCTTCTGCCAGGACAAGATCCTCACCACCGGCGGCGAAGGCGGCATGGTCACGACCAACGACGAGGCGATCTGGCTGCGGGCGTGGAGCCTCAAGGACCACGGCAAGAGTTGGCACGCCGTCCATCGCCGCGACCACGCCACCGTGTTCAAGTGGCTGCACGAGTCGATCGGCTCCAACTGGCGGATGACGGAGATGCAGGCCGCGCTGGGCCGCGTGCAGCTTCGACGCCTGCCCGCCTGGCTCGACGCCCGCCGAAGGCACGCCGCGCGGCTCCACCGCGGGCTGGCCGCCTTTCCCGCGCTGCGGCTGACGATCCCCCCCGCGCACGTCGAGCACGGCTACTACAAGTACTACGCGTTTCTGCGTCCCGAGCGCCTCCGCGAAGGATGGTCGCGCGATGCTGTCGTCGGCGCGCTCCAGGCCGAAGGCATCCCCTGCGGCAGCGGCATCTGCCCGGAAATCTATCTCGAGCGGGCCTTCACCGACCGCTCCTGCGCCCGACGGCCCCCTCGGCTCCCCGTGGCCCGGGAGCTGGGCGAGACGAGCCTGATGTTCCTCGTGCACCCGACGCTCGGCGCGGCCGAAATCGACGACACCTGCCGCGCCGTAGGCAAGGTCCTCCGCGCGGCCACCACAAGCGACGCCGTGCCGAGAAAGCGGGCGGCGTAAGGGGGGAATCGGCGTGTCGCAAGTCTGCCTTAGAACCGGTGGGCGTCGCGGCGTCCGGTCCGCACCGCGCGGCCCAGACGGCCGCCGCCCAGGGTCCACCGCGACGCCGTCCGCTCCCGCGCCGTCGTACGCCCCGGTCGCGATCGGCCCGCACGTCCACCTCCTCTCGGTCGACCTGGAGCCCTGGGCCGGCCGCTTCCGCCCGGACGACGCCCTCTTCCTGCTCGACCTCTTCCGGCGGAACGGGGCGACGGCCACGTTCTTCGTCCTCGCGTCCGTCGCCAGGGAACACCCCGGCCTGATCCGGCGGATCGACGCCGAGGGGCACGAAGTGGCCAGCCATGGGTGGACCCACCGGCCGCTCTACGACGTGACGCCCGACGCCTTCCGCAAGGAGACGGCCGAGGCGGTGGCCCTGCTGGCCGACGTGCTCGGCAAGCCCGTGCTGGGGTTTCGGGCGCCCCTGTTCAGCGTCATGCCCGGCACCTTGTGGGCGCTCGACGTGCTCCTCGACCTGGGCATTCAATACGACAGCAGCGTCTTCCCGTTTCGAGGACGCCGTTACGGCTTTCCCGGCTTTCCCCGCCAGGCCGTGCGTGTTTCCCGCGGCGACCGCTCGATCGTCGAAGTCCCCCTCTCGACGGTGCGCCGGGGCGGGATGACTTTGCCCGCGTCGGGCGGCGGCTACTTCCGGCTGCTGCCGTACGCCCTGATTCGCCGGGCTCTCCGAGCCGTGAACGCCGAAGGGCGGCCGCTGGTCGTCTACTGCCACCCCTACGAGTTCGGCCGACGGCCCCTTCGTTGTCCTCGCGGCTACGAGGGTCTGGGCTTCTGGCAGCGAAGGCTGCTGGAGACGAAGGCCAATTTGTTCCGCTCCACCATGCGGCCGAAGCTGGAAAGGCTGCTCGACCAGTTCCGGTTCTGCTCATTTCAGGAAGCGCTGCGCGATGAAATCACCCGCTAACGACCGGCCGAAGAACAACGTGCCTTGTCGTGTCGATTCCCCCTCACCCCGGCCCTCTCCCGCCGGGGGAGAGGGAGATGCTCCTTCGGCCGCCGATTCGGTCCGCCGGTACTTCGCCACCGTGCCCCAGCAGTGGGACGCGCTCTACTCGCACGAGAGCCGGCTGCGCTACGCGGTCAACCGTTGGCTGCGGAGCGGTCTGTTTCGCCGGTACGAGCTGACCTTCGAGCGGTGCGGCGACCTCACCGGCGCGCGCGTGCTCGACGTCGGCTGCGGCACGGGCCGCTACAGCATCGAATGCGCGAAGCGGGGGGCGGGCCGCGTCGTCGGCATCGACTTCGCCCCCTCGATGATCGAATTCTCCCGGTCGGTGGCCCGCGAGCTGCAGGTCGACGACGTCTGCCAGTTCCTCTGCGACGATTTCCTGGCGCATCCGTTCGACGAAGCCTTCGACGTCGTCCTGGCCTTGGGATTCTTCGACTACGTCCGCCACCCCGAGCCCGTGCTCCGCAAGATCGCCGGCCTCGGCCCCCGGACGTTCGTCGCCTCGTACCCGCGCTTCACGCCGTTCTGGGGACTGCAGCGCCACGTCCGCTACTACTGGATCCGGCGTTGTCCGATCTTCAACTACACCGAGCGTCAACTGGAGCGGCTCTACCACGAGGCCGCCTTCGACTCGGTGGACGTCGTCAAATCGTCGACCGGCTACGTCGTCGCCGCCGGAACGCACCGCGCCGCGCGCCGGCCCAAGCCGAAAGCAAGCGGGCCGTGCGTTCTCAGAGTGTAAGGATTCGCGCAGGAATGACTTGACCAATTGGAGTGGCACGCCCTTCGTGCCTGAGGGCGTGCCATCGCCCCATCACCCCACCCTCACGGCAGCACCACGTCGAGGTACTCCAGCGTGACCGGCGCGCCCGCTTCGCACGTGATCGCGATCCGGTTCACCCCGTCGCGCACGGCCCCCCGGGGACAGGCGAAACAGGCGTACTGGCACGGCTCGCCCAGCCCGGCCTCGTACGGATGGTCCAGCGGCTTGCGCACGAACTCCGTGGGCACGAGCGTCGTCCGGTTCACCTTCAACGTCCACCGGCAGCCGCTCGAATCGCCGGTGGTTCGCAGGCGCAGCAGGCCGTCGCGCTGTTGGTGCTCGGTGGGGGCCATGTCCAAGGCGAGCTCGTGCGTCTGGCCTTCCGTGAACCGCTTGGGAAGCGGCGTGTTCCACGCCTTGGCCAGCACGTACCACTGCGGCTGCCGCGCCAGCCACGCCGGGTCGCCCAGGTGCCCGATCACGTGAAACGGCGGCTCGTTGAACGGCGCCCTATCCGGGTGGCCGTGCTCCCGGTAGTAGACGAAGTTGAACAGGCTCACGCCGTCGGCCCCGCGCCGGTAGGCCACGTGGGCCGTGGTGTAATACTGCGGGTCGGTGGTCCGCGTATACTGCCGGATGTCGCCGCGGCCCGGGCCCATCGCCTGGCCGGTCATGGTGCAGTGGCACATCTCCAGGTACACGGCGGCGTGCGGCACGAGCTGGCGAATCTCGGCCAGGTCGTGAACCTGCTGCGTGAAATAGTGCGGCGAGAGGTTGACCATGTCCAGCCCTACGTCGTAGAGGGCCGCGAGATCGATCCCCAGCCGGTCGTGCCAGTCGACGAGGCACGGCACCCGGGCGCAGAGCCACGGGCGCTTGCCTTGCGGGGCGTTCGCGTCGAGGGCCTCGCGCACCTCGGCCACGAAGTCGGTGATGATCCGGCGGCGCTCTTGCGAAGTCGTCTTGTCGAGCGGGAAGTAGCTCGTGTGGCGCATGAAATCGAGCTCCAGCCCGTCCATGTCGTACATCTCGCACAGCTCGCGGATCAGGGCGAGCTTGTGCTCGCGCGCCTCGGGGATGGCCCAGTTGTGCACGCGCTGATTCCAATCGCCCAGCTTGGGGCCGATGCGATACTCGGGGTGCTCGGCGTAGAACTTGGAGATCGTGTGGACGCCGTAGGTGTTCTTAGGCACGGCGACGTTCTGGAGGTGAGGCCCGTCGTTGAGCCGCACGGAGATGAACGGCTTCTGGCCCCGCTTGCGGCAGGCCGTCAGGAA
>Ga0180434_10005049_pt1 | contig 15748 bp, 11 predicted proteins | sample SS_ome_7_FD_132453 | JGI IMG/M metagenome (GOLD analysis project Ga0180434, IMG submission 132453) | Hypersaline lake sediment archaeal communities from the Salton Sea, California, USA - SS_1_D_2 metaG | ecosystem: Environmental > Aquatic > Non-marine Saline and Alkaline > Hypersaline >...
GAACTGGAATTCCATCACGATTCCCGTGGCGACGCCCATCGCGAAAGTCAGGGCGAACAACTTCGTCCAGAATCGCGCCATGCTCTCATACAGCTTATCCTTAGTGATCAGGTAGCGGCCCTCCATGATCACCATCAACAATCCCAAGCCGATCGTCAGCGGCGGAAACAAGTAGTGAAAACCGACCGTAACTCCGAATTGGACTCGCGAAAGAAAGACGGGATCTAATGTCATCGGTGCCTCTCCTGCTTCGATTAACAGCAGCGTTTCGATCTGGACGCCTCGGCGCCTAGGCAATCCTGCTCAGGCATCGCCGCTAGCGCCGGCAAGGCTTATATCGCCGGCATTAATCCATGCTGAGCAGGGGCTGCCGGTAGAAAGCATAAGCCCGGCATCTCGAAAACTGACACGACGTACTGGCGCCAATAGCGCAAAAATGCGCGCCGCCTAGTATCGACGGATATGTATATTACCGTAATTCGAATATTGAGTAGACTCGGCTCATAAAAAAAACTCACCCATAATTGGTTCGCGGTAATAAGGCGCGATCGTGTCCGAGTTGCGCGGCATGTTCCTCGAACAGCCGGCGGACGTTCGGGTGATTGTCCGAAAGCCTGCCTTCGCATAAGCAACCTATGTCGCCGTGATATTTCATCCGCAAAGCCGCCGCGCCGTCTCATTTCGCTCGACCTTCAGCACGGCCGCCTCGGGTTGGATGCATGCCATGTGTTCATTCAGGGGAATATTTTTCGCCAGTTGGGCGTATGGTCCGGAGTCTTTACAATCTGCAACCGTAAAACGACGATGGAATTTCTCGATTTATATCAGGAGCGTATCGCATGCTGATCCAACGGAATATTAGGACGGCCAGTATTGTGTTCTTGTCCGTCATTACTTTCGGCGCCGCCGACGTTCAAGCCGAGCGCGTCGCATTCGCGAGGCATTTGGCCTTGGCGCCCGACGGTGAAACGCTGGCGTTTAGTTGGGCCGGCGACGTCTGGACCGTCCCCGTCGCGGGCGGCGCGGCCCGGCGCCTGACGGTCCATCCCGCTGAAGACAGATCCCCCGTCTGGTCGCCCGACGGCCGGCTGTTGGCTTTCATGTCCAGCCGGCGCAGCTCCGGTAATGTCTACGTCATGACCGCCGAAGGCGACGACATTAGGCGCCTCACGTTTTCGGATAACGCCGAAATTCCGACGGCGTTCTCGCCCGAAGGCGAGCACGTCTATTATCACTCGCATAAGGACGGCGAAGTTTCCTGGGAGCCGCACATCTACCGCGTCCCGGTCGCCGGCGGGCAGTCCTGGCGTGTAATGGAAGCCTCGGGCAGTTACGCCATGCCCAGCCCCGACGGACGCCGTCTCGCCTTCACGCAAGGCGTTTCGAAATGGTGGCGCACAGGTTACCGCGGATCCGCCAACTGGGATCTTTGGATACGCGACCTCGACGCCGGCGAATTCACGCAACTCACCGATTTCGACGGCACGGACATCTGGCCTGTCTGGGATGAACGCGGCGCCGGCCTGTATTTCCTCTCCGATCGTCTCTACACTCACAACGTCTGGCATCAGCCGCTCACCGGCGGCTTGCCGACCAAAATTACGAATGTCCGAACCGACCGCATCCGCGATTTCACTGTCTCGGCCGACGGCCAAAAACTGGCGTACACTCAGTGGGACAAAATTTTCGTGATGTCGCTGCCGCACGGGGCGGCGAAAGAGATCGACGTGACCGCGACTTCCGACGCATCGCGGACCGACGTCGAATTGAAGTCGTTCACCAACGGCGCCAACGAAGTCGCCGTCTCGCCCGACGGTGAAGAAATCGCGATCGTCGTGCGCGGCGAGATTTTCGTGATCAAGTCGACCCCCGATAAACCCACGCGCCGCGTGACGCAATCTTCCGCTCGCGACTGGGACGTCTCGTGGTCGCCTGACGGCAAGGCGTTGTTCTTCATCTCCGACCGGGACGGCCAGGAGGAAGTCTACCGGGCTACTTCGGCCGAGGATCCTTCCGAATCCCTGTCCGACTCGCTCCGCTTCAAAATCGAACGCGTCACCGAGAGCCCGGAAACCGAGTACGCCCCGCAAGTCTCGCCCGACGGCGAAAGACTGCTCTTCCTGAGAACACGAGGCGACATCGTTATTCGCGACCTGAAGACGGGAACCGAGGAAATCGTCCTGGAAGCATGGCTCCGCCCCAACGTCATCTGGTCGCCTGACAGCAAATGGATCGCGTACTCGCTCGAGGATGAGGAATACAACTCCGATGTCTGGATATTGTCGGTCGATCCGGAGGTCGAACAACGCGTGCCGATCAACGTCTCGCAACACCCGGACTACGACGGCGCCCCGCAATGGTCCGCCGACGGACAGGTGCTGTCGTTCTCATCGCGTCGCACCGGCGACGACACGGACCTCTACCTGGTCTTCCTTTCGGAGGAACTGGGCGAAAAATCGTCCGCCGATCTGGACGATTATTTCAAGGAAGCGGGCAAAGCCGCGGGGAAGCGCAAACTATTGGAAGAGGCGCTCGCCAGCGGCAAGATCGTGCTGGGCAAGCCGGATACCCCGGAAACCCAACCGGCCGAGGAGGTAGAGTCCGAGCCGGCGACCGAGGCGACCGAAGACGAAGCCGAGGATGCTCAAGCGGCGGACGAAGAGGAAGAAAGCATCGAAAATCGTCTTCGAACATTGCTAAAGGAATTTCTTGCCGGACCCAAGAAGGAGCCCAAAAAACCCGAAAAGGAAAAAGAAGCAACAGAGGAAGAGCCGGCTTACGAATACGATCTCGATACGGCGTATCGCCGCCTGCGTCGCGTAACCAACCTCCCGATCGACCAAACGGCGCACGTCCTGTCGCCGGGCGGAAACCTGCTGGTCTTCGTTTCTCGGCACGAGGGCGCCAGCGGATTGTTCAGCGTGAAATGGAACGGGAAGGATCGCAAGAAGATCCGCTCCGCCGGCGTCGGCGCCCTGCAATGGACCTTGAACGGAAAGAAGCTGTTCTACAGCCAGGGCGGCAGGCCGGCTTCATGCACGCCCAGCGGCAGCGGCGCCAAAACGCACGCCTTCCGCGCCAAGATGGCCATCTCTCACGCCGAGGAAGCCGAGCAGAAATTTAACGACGCCGCCCGCACCCTGGGACGAAACTTCTACCATCCCACCCTGAAGGATCTCGACTGGACGGGATTGACCGACAAGTATCGCGATCTCGTGCTTAAGACGCACACGTACAGCGAATTCAACACCGTCTTCAGCCTGTTGCAAGGATGGCTCAACGGCTCGCATCTCGGCATCTGGGGCCCCGGCGGCGGCGCCTCCGAACGCATCGGATATCTCGGCTGCGAATTCGACGTCGATTTCCCCGGCCCGGGACTGAAGATCAAGACGATCACGCCCAGGTCGCCCGCCGATCGCGACGAAAGCAGACTTTATCCCGGCGACGTTCTTCTGACAGTCAATGGTGAGCAGGTCGGCCCCGACCACGCCCTCGATCGCGCCTTAATCGACGCGGTCGGCGAACAGATCATCGTCGGATACAGCCCCGCGCCCGATCGTCCGGTCGAGGAGGAGGATCCTGAGGAAGACGTCGAAGCCGAAGAGGCCGCGGAAGAACAAGCCTCGGAGTCGAATGATGCCGCCGAAGAGGAATCACGGGACGCGACGAAATCCTCTGAAAATGTTGATAAAGAGGAAGAAGTCGAATCAGACGAGCCGGCGACAGAGGAACTTGTCATTCGCCCGATCTCCTACGGCGCCTTCAACCGCCTGAAATACGACGAATGGATCGAAGCTAATCGAAAATACGTGGATGACCAGTCCGGGGGGCGCGTCGCCTACGCTCATATCTCCGGCATGGGCGAGTCGCAATTCCACGTTTTCGAACGCGACCTCTACGCCGCCGCACATGGCAAGGACGGACTCATCATCGACGTGCGTAACAACGGCGGCGGCTGGACGGCGGACTGGGTGCTGGCCGTGCTGAACGTCAAACGCCACGCCTACACGATCGGTCGCGGCGGCACGGCGGGCTACCCCCAGGGCCGTCTGATCTTCTACGCCTGGCCCAAGCCGGCGACGATGATGTGCAACCAGATGAGCTACAGCAACGCCGAAATCGTCTCGCACGCCTTCAAAAACCTCGGCCGCGGTCCGCTGGTCGGCGCCCGCACATTCGGCGCCGTCATCAGCACCGGCGGCTACGGACTGATCGACGGAACGTTCGTTCGCATGCCCTTCCGGGGTTGGTACACGCTGCCGGCCGGCGAAGACATGGAAAACAACGGCGCTGTCCCGGACGTCGAGACGCCCTACACCCCCGCGGACGAGCAAGCCGGACGCCGCCCGCAATTGGACGCGGCGATCAAGGCGACCCTGGAGCAGATCGAGGCCGGGTAGCCGTCCCCGCCGTCCTGAAGCCGGCGGCGCCGGCTTAGCGGGGCGGGACGCTGGCGTCATTTGACATATGTCTTGGACGCTTCGCTCGAGAAATACAAGCCGTGGGCGGCTATGCCGCGGGGTGATAGTGCAATGACGAAACGTTAGGGTTTTTCGCTCAAGGCAAAGCGATTATCGTTGTTCGTCATCTCGATCCGGGCGCTGTCGATCTGATTTTTCCAACGCTCGCTGTTCGCGGTTATGTCCTCGATCAACAAGTTGACGAATTGCGGGTCGAACTGACGCCCGGACTCTTGGCGAAAGATGTCGAGAGCTTCCTCCAACGACCGCCCGGCGCGATAGGCGCGGTTGCAGGTAATCGAATCAAAGGCTTCGGTGAGCGCCACCAGACGCGAGCCGATCGGGATGTCCCCTCCTTTCAGCCCGTCCGGATAACCCGTACCGTCAAACCGCTCGCGCAAGTGCCGAATGATCAGAATCTCGGTTTCGAAAACGCGCAGCGGCTCGAGAATCTTGCAGGTTATTTGCGGTATTTGGCGAATCAGCGCCATCTCTTCCGGATCCAACGAGGTCGGCTTCATCAATAGTTGATCTGGAACGCCGATTTTCCCGAGGTCGTGCAGCATGGCCGCGTTGTTGGTCGCGATACGCAACGTGCGCGACCAACCGGCCGCCGCCACCAGCCAATTGGTATACAGCATCACGTTGCGCGAATGCCACGCGCTGTAACCGTCGCGCGCCTCCAACGCCTGAATCAGCGCCCAGATGCTTTGCAGGCTCAGATCCTTCGAACGCATGCTCAACGCCACGACTTCCTTACGCAGCCGGTCGATAATATCGACGTCGGCTTCGGTGCGCGGCGGCGCCGCGGCCGCCTGATCACTTCGCGTCACGCGGTCGCGTCCATGCCGCTTGCTGCAATACAAGGCTTCGTCGCACAAGGTGATCAGATCGCTCATGGACGTCACGCGCGCATCCTCGGTGCTGGCCACGCCCACCGAGGCGTGTACGACAAGTTGCGGATGATCCAGAGACACCACGCGTTGAGAAAAGGCCCGGCGGATGCGCTCGGCCAATTTGACGGCCTCATCCGGGCTGGTCTCCGGGCAAATCACCACGAACTCTTCTCCGCCGTAACGCGCCACCATATCCGTTTCGCGCGCGGTCGCCTTCAAGTGGGTCGCGGTGGCCTTGAGTATGCGGTTGCCGACTTCGTGCCCGTAAGTGTCGTTGATGGCTTTGAAATGATCGAGATCGAGCATCAACAGGGATACGACGCCGCCATACCGGCGGGTGCGTTGAAATTCTCGTTCAAGCCGTTCGCGGAACTGGCTGTGGTTCCACAACCCGGTGAGTCCGTCGGTCAGTGCGGCTCGCTCCAGGCGTTCCTGAAGCTTGCGCAACCTCAGCCCGTTCCGGATGCGGGCCTTCAATTCATCGGCGTCGTACGGCTTGCGCAGATACTCGTCAGCGCCGGCGTGCAGCGCCTTCTGTTTACGCTCGCGCCTGTCGAAGGCGCTCGACAAAATGATATATATGCCGTCCAAGGTGCGATCGGCCCGCACTCCGCTGCAAAGCTCAATCCCATCCATGTTCGGTAAACATACGTCGCAAATCAATATGCTGGGGCGCTGCTCGTGGATCAGCCGCAATCCTTCGGCGGCGTTCTCCGCGGCTATCACGGAATAATTCCAACGGCGCAAGCGGTTGACGAGCAGCTCAAGCTGATCCGCATCGTCTTCGATTACGCAGATGTCTATGCCGCTTTCGACCATAAAAACAGTCCGCCCGCGAACACGGATCGCGGTTTAACGCTTATATTTAGGGAGCGGAAGCTGACGCCGCCTTGAAAATCAACGGCGGCGCGTCACCCGTGGTTTCCGCGCCACAGGCGGGCCGCCGATACGTCACGCTGACGCTCTAGACCGCCCGCACGATACTACATAAGCATTCAAAACAATTGGCGCGAACGCCACGAACGCCCACAATTCGTATCGAAAGCCATGGACCGGTAAAATCACCGTGTTAGGATGAGCGCAGGCCGAGTGTCCGCGGCGCCGCTAACACGACACGCGAGTGCGCGCGTACGCCCCATAAACGAGGGAATTCATGGACGCCGCGATAGCCCCGCGAATGGATCTGACGCACATCCGCCAGATGAAAAAGGACGGCTGCAAGTTCGCCATGCTGACGGCGTACGATTATCCGACCGCCTCGGCGGCCCAAGCCGCCGGAGTTCACATCCTGCTGATCGGCGATTCGATGGGATGCGTGCTGCTCGGCCATGAAAACACCCGCAACGTGCCCTTGAGCCTCATGCTTACGTTGGGCGAAGCCGTGCGCCGCGGCGCCCCGAACCTGTATCTGATCGGCGACCTGCCCTTCGAATCCATGAACGGCGGAGAAGACGCCGTCTTGGAGGCGTCTCGGCGGTTTTGCGACGAGGCCGGATGTGATGCAGTCAAATTTGAGGCCCGTCCCGAGCATGTATCCCTTACCCGGCGTTTGACCGACGCCGGAATCCCCGCGGTCGCTCATATCGGGCTGTTGCCGCAATCAATCGCTGCCGCGGACGGATATCGGGCCGTGGCGCGCATGAAGGACGAGATCGACGTTCTAACCGACACGGCAAGGCGTTTAGCCGAAGCCGGCGCGGTTATGATCCTGTTGGAAGCCGTGCCCAACGAAGCCTCGCAGGCCGTCGTCGCGGCGGTAGACGTGCCGGTCATCGGCTGCGGGGCTGGACCGGCCTGCGACGGACACGTCGTGGTGACTCAGGACATGCTGGGAATCGGCGCGGGCCGGAAACCGCGCTTTGTACCGGTGCTCGCGCATTTGCAGCAGGACATGGAGGCGGCGATGCGGCGGTGGGTGGAAGACATCGACAGCAAAACCTATCCCACGCCGAAGCATGTGTACGGCATGAAAAAGACTTGACAAACCGTTGAAAAGCGGCGGCCGCCGCCCGTGTCGGCCGTGGACGACTACTAAACAAATGAGGCATGCTGCTTTTCAGGCTGAAGATTTATTCCCCGACGGGCCGCTGCGCCGCTTAGGCCGGCGTGTCGAAAGCTTGGAGCGGATCGACAGCACTAATTCCTATCTCCTGGCCCGCGCGGAAGTCTTCGGCGACGGCGCCGTCGTGACGGCGCAATTTCAAACCGCCGGCCGCGGACGTTTCTCCCGCCGGTGGCAAGCGCCGCGCGGCTCCTCGATCCTGCTGAGTATTCTGCTGATCGAACCCGACGGCTCACCGCTTATCTCGTACGCGACCATGATCGCCGCGCTGGCTTCGGTACAGGCGGTCGATGCCGAAACCGACTGCCGGCCCGCTCTGAGCTGGCCGAACGACCTGGTGGTCGGCGCCAAGAAACTGGGCGGGGTGCTGGCCGAGTCGCGTCCGCTGACAGACCCGAGCGGACGAACGCGCCGCGCCCTCGTAATCGGCGCGGGTCTCAACTGCCTGCAACAGCGCGGACACTTCGACGGCGACATTTCCGAAACCGCCACCTCCCTTGAATTGGAATGCCCGCACCCGATCGATCGCACGGCTGTCGCACGGCGACTGTTCTCGCGCCTGGACGATTTGATCTTCAATGCCGGGCGGGCGTCGAACGGCGCGGCCGATCTGGCGCAAGCCTGGACGAAGCGCTGCGGCGACCTGGGCGCCCGCGTAATGCTCGAGGAATGCGCCCGACGTTATACTGGAACCGTCGTCGAAATCACCGACAATGGCGACTTGATTGTGCAGCTTGACGACGGCGGCAGGAGACGCTTTGGCTCGGCAACGACAACGAGGATCCGTTAAAAGAAAACGGCGCCAGGTCAGGCGCGGCGAAGCGTGGCGTGGCGACGCGAGTCGCGATGTCGTCGGTAAACCGCCTCTACATTTGCCCGACCAGACGCCGAGCCGCACCCGCTCGAACGTAGAAGCGGAAGCCGCGGTTTTGGGAGCGACGCGGCTTGGCGCGGTGGCGACTCGAAGACGCACGCGAATGCATCTGGAAATTCCGATTAGCGCGGCTTGCTTTTCGGCGGGCGCTGTTTTCGGGCTGATTTATATTCTGGACGAATTGCGCCTCCAGCTGTTCTCCACCGCCTCGGCTCTCGGATTGACCGGCGCCTCCATATGTCTCGGCATTGTATTAGGATTGTTGCTCCCGCATCGAATTATCACTCCGCACTTGAATAAAGCCTCGAACTGCGACGCGAGCGGCGGGGCTGTCGGCCAGCGAATCGAGTTCGCCGCCGCGCTGACAGGAGGCGTACTCGTCATTTTCGGCTTGCTGTCAGCGCTGCTAGTCGGCGGCGCGTTGTTCATGGAGAGCTGTCGCGGATGGCTGGTCGCGCGTTTCGTTCATCCCCCGGGGCTGACTTTGACGCTTTTGTGCCTCCCGTTGGCGTTCGGTCTGATCCTGGCCGGCACGGGCGTCAGCCTGCTGCTGGTCCTGATGCACGGTTGGCGACGCGTTGCACATCAACCCGCGCCGCGCCTGACGGGCTTATGGACGGCGTTGATGATCGGCGCGCTGTGCGCGGGAGTCGGCGGCGTCTATTCATCTACCCCGCTGCTGCCGGCGATCCTGGCGCCGCTGTCGGTTTTTCTCGCCGGCCTGCTCTCCGTAGCGCGGGACTCCCGCGCCGTGGGGGTTTCGCCGATCCCGTCGGTTTGGCGGCGTCCGTCGCGCGACGAACAGGTCATGCTCGGCGCCGCCGGCTTGGCGACCACCGCCGTCGCCGCGTCCATTTTCTTGTCCCTGGCGGAATACCCGCTCACGCCGGCCGCCGTTTCGAGCTGTATCATCGTCCTGGCCGGCGCCGCCCTGACGGGCATGGCGGCGGCACGGCTGCTCTTCCGACACGGTCCGTCGCCGGCCTGCCTTCTGGCATGTTCCATAGCGATCCTGCTCCCCTACCGCTGCTTGCCGACCGAGGCGTTTAATTCCGCCCTGGCGCGCGTGTTCCTCACGACAGCCGCCGGCGCCGCTTATTTGAGCGCGACAGCCTGTCGCATGGGACGCCCTTCCCAGAATATCCAACGATCGCTTTCGTGGATCGTCGGCGTCGCGGCCGTTTTCGCCGGAGCGGTTTTCGCGATCACCGCGGCTGACACGAACAGCGTCAGTCGGGCGTCCTTCATTATGGTCGTCTCCATCGTCGGCACGGCGAGCGCGGCACTGATGTCGATCCTGGACAATCGGGCCTTCGGACTTCAGCAAGCGCTCATACTCGCGGCGGCGGGCGTCTGGTTGTTTCTAACCCCCTCCGCCAGGCAGGTGCTGTCAAGCGCGCAAGACGCGAATCCGCCGCCGACGCCGCATCTCACGCGGCTCGCCCAGGAAGCGCGCCGGCTCGTCTCCGCCGACAGCTTTCATTACGCCGGCGTGAGAATTCCGTCAGCCGACGGCGCCGATCATCAATCCTGGCGATTCGATTTGGACGGCCCCGCGCTGGACCTGATTCTGATTGAACGTTTCGACCGTTCGCCGAACGAGGCGCCAAGCGTCCGCGATTGTCGTCGCCTGCTGAAAAGATTATCTACTCGGCTCGCCGGCGGCGGTCGGCTGTTGCTTGAGACGCCGACCGCCGACGGGCTCCTGACGGCGCTCGAGGAATGGGATGCCGAATGTCATCGATTGACGTTACGCGACGAATACGACGCCTTCGAAGCGCTGGCGTGGGGGGCGGATATCCCCCGACTGGTCGAGCGAAATAGGCTAACTTGCCCCGCCGCCGTCTCGCTCGAACGCGTCCATAAACCGTTTCGCGAATAGCGGCTTCCAGCACATTGGCCTTGGCCGAATCGCGCGGTACGCTTTCCGTCGGCTGTAACGAAACTCGTCGCTTTCGACAACCAGACCGGCTGAGGAGCAAATAATGTCGCTATTAGTAACCGGATCGATCGGCATCGACACAGTAGAGACGCCTCAAGGGCGCGTGGACGACGTGCTGGGCGGATCGAGCATCTACTTCTCGTTGGCCGCGTCCTTATTCCATGATGTGCGACTGGTCGGCGTCGTCGGCGACGACTTTGACATGGATATGCTTGCGCCCCTGCGAAATAAATCCATCGACATTCGCGGCGTCGAGGTCCGCGCCGACAGCAAAACCTTCCGCTGGCACGGCAAATATGTCGGTTCGATGAGCGACGCCGAGACGCTCGATGTCCAGCTCAACGTGCTGGCCGAACACCAAGCGCCGGTGCCGGACGAATTCGTCGACAGCAACTACGTTTTTCTCGCCAACACCCATCCCACGATCCAGCGAAATTTCGCCAGGCAGTTTCCGAACGCCAAGCTGGTCGTCGCGGATACGATGAATCTCTGGATCGAAAACGAGCCGGACGAATTGCGGCGATTGCTGGGCGTCGTGGACGGACTGGTGCTTAACGAAAGCGAGGCCCGGATGCTCACGCAACAGGTGAACCTCGTCACCGCCGGGCTCGAAATCCTAAAGCTGGGGCCGCGTTTCGCCGTGATTAAAAAGGGCGAGCATGGCAGCCTGCTCGTCTCGCACGAGGACCTATGCATGATTCCGGCTTATCCGACGCAGAAAACCGTCGATCCGACGGGCTGCGGCGACACTTTCGCCGGCGCTATGATGGGCTATATCGCCGCCCAGGACAGCCGCGATCCGGACACGTTGCGATCGGCCATGGCGCGCGGCTCGATCATTTCGTCGTTTGTAATCGAGTCGTTTTCTGTCGAAGCGTTGGCCGGGGTAAAGCCCGACGCCGTCGAACGCCGACTCGACCGCCTGCGGGCCATCGCTCAATTTGAATGATGCGCAGCTTCGTAGCCATGGAAATTAGTGCGACGGCGCGCCATGCGCTCGCTCGGCTGCTGCGCGAGGAATTGCCGCGCACGCGCGATGTGCGCTGGTGCACGGTTCAACAATTGCACGTCACGCTGAAATTCCTCGGCGAACTGAGCGAACGGCAGTTGCCGGGCGTTTGCGAGGCGCTCGAATCCGCCGCCGCGTTCGTCAAGCCCTTTGAGATTCGGATCGCGGATTTGGGAGTGTTTCCGTCGTCTCGAAATCCGCGCGTGTTCTGGTGCGGCGTCGACGATCCGTCGCAAGGCTGCGCCCGCTGGCTCGATCTGGCCGACCCGCTTCTCGCGGAGCACGGTTTCCCACGTGAAAACCGCGCGTTTCATCCGCATGTCACCCTGGGACGCGCCAAGAATCCCGCTGGTCGAAAGCTGCTCAAACGCTTGCTCGAACACGTGCCGCCGCCCGCGACGCCGCCTTTCACCGTCGAAGAGGTCGTGCTGTTTGAAAGCCGTCTGGCGCCGACCGGCGCCGTTTACACGCCCTTGTTCAAAGCCCCGCTCGGCGTCGACCGGCCGTAGGCCTCGACCAAAGGGCGGCGTTCGGAAATTGACGATTTGAGATTGACCGTTAACCAGGCGATCCGCCCCCGAGCATTGTCAGCCGTTCGTGTCGGGCGTAGACTCATCGATGCTGCTACGGCCGACAGGGGCGTCGGTCGCCACTTGGACAGGATCTCAAAAACGATGTCAAGAAAAAACGAGCACATCATCGCGGTCTATCCGGGTTCGTTTGATCCGGTGACGCACGGCCATCTGGACGTGGTGCGTCGTTCCGCCAAGCTGTTCAACGAACTTATCATCGGAATCGGCCGCAACCCGGGCAAGGACGTGCTTTTCACGCCTCAGGAAAGACTGGACCTGCTGCAGCCGTTGCTCGCGGAATGGCCGCACGTGCGCGCCGAATCGTACGACACGCTGACGTTCGACTTCGTCCGCAAATGCGGGGCGCGCGCCATCGTGCGCGGCATCCGCGACACCACCGAGCTCAGCAACGAGTTGCTGCAAGCCAATCTGAACCTGGCCGTCGGCCAGGTGGACACGATCTTTATGCTGACCAGCGACCAGCACGTCCTGACTTCCAGCACGTACATCAAGCAGATTTACGAGATGGGCGGCGGCGACTTGGACCGCATCGAACGGCTCGTTCCGCGCAATGTAGCCGAAGCCCTGGCGAAAAGACTATGTCCCGAAACGTAGAGGCAGTGAACGCCTGGTCCACGACCGCAGCCGTCAGGACGCGGCCTGGAATTTTTCGCTGTGCGCCCGCGCTCGCGTTGATCCTCGCCGTCATGCCAACCTCCGCTTTATTCGCCCAAGACAAGCCCGACGCCGAGAATCTGAAACGCCTGGTTGACAAAATCGCCCGCGGCGACGAAGTGGAAGCCGACGCCGCGTCCGAACGCCTGATCGAAATCGTCACGACGCCGGTGGCCGAGGCGATCGGCTCGCTCAGCGACCGCCCGATGGCGGAGCAACTCCGCTTGCGAACGACGCTGGCCCGTCTGACCGGAGCGCTGCGCGCGCGGCTGCACCGCCTGGAATTATCCCCGCCCGACCGCGCGTTGCACGACGTATTCGCGCGGGCATACCCCGAATTAGTCGAACGCCTGTTCGACGGCGATTGGCGCGTCCGTGCGGCCGCCGTCCGGCAAATACCCGTCGAGCCGAACACCGCCGCCGGCCTGTTGATCGCCGCCAAGGTCAACGACCCGGACGCCGACGTGGCCTTGGCGGCCTTGGACGCGGCCGCCGCCCTGCACGATCCGATCGTCGCCCGCGCCCTGACACGTTATATCCAGGACGCCGTGCGGGCCTTAAAGGCGGGACTCTACGGTCCCCACCAAGCCGATCTCGAGCGAGTCACGGCGCTATTCGTACAACGATCCATCGCGGTCGTCGCCGCGGCCGAATACGAGCCGGGCGCGCCGGCGGCGATCGAGGCGCTGCGATATTTCAGCCGCACTCGTTATTGGAATCAGACCCATCGAGCCGCCGTATTACACTCACTGGGAAAATTCGCCGATCCGCGCGTCGTCCCGGTCTTGATGGATTTTCTCGACGATCCCGGTTTCTTGCGTTGGCGGCCGGTCGACGACGACCGTCGGGCGTCATCGACTGTCGGCGACGTCGTGTTGGCCGAATTGTTGAAGCGACACCAATTGACGCCTGAGGATTTTAATCTCTATGTCGCGCCCGACGACTCGACATTCGCGGGCAGCATCTCCGAGGAGGAGCGGCAAGAGGGACGCCGCGCCTTTCGCATCTGGTACGAACAGAACGCCAAGGATCGATCCGACCGGCTCGAAAAGAACGACGCCGCGAAATCGGCTGCGGATAAGGATTAGTCGATGTCTCAACCGCCCGACCTGCCGGCGCTGATCGACGACGACTCGAACGATGAAATCGACAACCAGGCGCGTTTCCGAAAACGACGCCGTAAAGCGTTGCGAGTTTTGTTTTACGCGATGCTGTTCGTAGCCGCCGGACTGTGTCTCTACGCCTTCTGGCCGTGGCTGATGCCGGCGTTTATCCACGAAGGGCCGATGGTGCAGAAAACCGGCGCGCGCGAAGCATCCCTGGTGTGGTACATGAGCCGCCCCGTGGATGAAACCCTGAGCGTTACAATCGAGCAAGGCGCCCGGTCGTTCGCCGTCACGACGCGGGGGCGTCGCTGTCTCGCGAAATTGTCGGATCTGACGCCCGGACAGTCATACGATTATGAAATTCTGTTAGGCGACCGCGGCTTGACATACAACAAGATCCGGACCGCCAAAACCGCCGACCAGCCCTTCTCGTTTCTCGTCTTCGGCGACAGCGGCCGCGCCACCCAGGAACAATACATCCTGGCCGCGCGCATGGCCGAGCACAATGTGGATTTCATCCTGCATACCGGCGACCTGGTCTACGGCAAGGGCGAACGACGTCATTTTTATGAACGTTTGTTCAAACCCTATGAAAAAATGCTCGCGCGAACCTGTTTCTGGCCCTGCGTGGGCAACCACGACGTACAAGAACCAGTCGATCAGGCCCCCTACTTCAAGGTCTTCGAACTTCCCGAAAACGGGCCGCCCGGCGTCGCGCCCGAGCATGACTACTGGTTTGATTGCGGCGCCGCGAGAATCGCCGTCATCGACAGCGAGCACGACGAGGCGACGCTCGGCGAGCACGTCGCGCCTTGGCTACGCGAGGTCTTGTCAGAAACCGACGCGCTCTGGAAATTCGTCTCTTTTCATCGACCGCCCTACACCGGAGGCCGGCACAATCCGTGCGAAAGGATTCAACGAACGCTCACGTCCGTATTCGACGATGTCGGCGTCGATCTGGTCTTCAACGGCCACGACCACATGTACGAACGCACTCGCCCGATCCGTAACGGCCTGCCGGCCGATGACGGGCCGATCTACATAGTCACCGGCGCAGGCGGGGCCATGCTCTACGATCCCGCGCCCCCCGACGAACGGCCGCGACCGGAATACATCGCCGTCTTGAGCAACGAGCTGCACAGTTTTACGGAAATAAAGGTGAGCGGCCCCGTGCTCTCGTTGGAGCAAATCGCCATCGACGGCTCTATTCTCGACACCTTGGCGTTAGAGAAAGCGGTCGCCGCCGCGCCGTAACTTTTCAACCGCAGTTCAAGTACCGAGGGCGGACGTTACCTCATAATGCGACAAGTTCTAACACGTCAGCTCTCCAATAACGCCCGCAGCTTCCCGGCCGTTTTGAATTCTCCGCCGACGATTTGGCTCAGGTGGTAGTTCAACAGCGCGAACCACTCCGCCGGCGACTGGCTCGAAGCCGGCGCGTCCAGCATCGCGGGCGAAATGCGAATCTTCTCGGCCTGGTGCGTTTCGCAGTCGCGACAGAGCATCCCCCCCGCCGATGAGCTGAAAAACGCCCGTGATCCGCGAATCCGCGGTTCACCGCATCCCGCGCAACTCTGGAGGCGCGGCGTAAAACCGATCGCCCGCAGTAAGGCGTCTTGAAAGCGAACCGCCGACACCCCGGGCGCCTGCTCCGCGTCGCAAAGCTTCTCCAACAATTCGAGCAACGCTATGAAAAGTTCGCGGTGCGGATCGTATTCCTCCGTCAGCCGGCCGACCAGCTCGATGGCGTAGTAGGCGGCGTATTGCCGGACCAACTCGCGGCGTAAACCGGTGAATACGTTGCGCTGTGACCATTCGGTCAGCGTGCCCAGCGACGCGTCGCCGCGCGGCCTGACAAAAGCCAGTTCGCCGTACTCCAGCAAATCCAGCCCGACGGCGATGCGTTTGCGCGTCCCGCGCCGCGAACCCTTGGCTATCAGGCGTACCAGCCCATGCTCCGCCGTAAAGAGCGACGCTATCTGCGAGGTCTCCGAGTAATCGGTCAGACGCAGCACGACGGCTTGATCGTTATAAACGGGCATTTCGCTGAATTTTCTCGTCCTGATGACGCCGCGAGTTTTATCCATGGCGCCATGGCTGGTAAGATAAGGCTTACGCGGGAATTTCGGCAGCGGCAAACGCAAGAATCAGC
>Ga0180434_10005050_pt1 | contig 15747 bp, 18 predicted proteins | sample SS_ome_7_FD_132453 | JGI IMG/M metagenome (GOLD analysis project Ga0180434, IMG submission 132453) | Hypersaline lake sediment archaeal communities from the Salton Sea, California, USA - SS_1_D_2 metaG | ecosystem: Environmental > Aquatic > Non-marine Saline and Alkaline > Hypersaline >...
CTTGGGCTTAGCCAGGGAGGCAAGAACGATGGTGGTCACCGATCCAATGGGGACCATTGGAATGGCGAAATCGCCGATAGTTGATGCAATAAGTGCGGCCTTGGCCACGTAGGGGGGTGCGCCTGTCTCAGCCACTACTGCCTTGGCCGCATTGGGCCACGCATTGCCAACAATAAGTGCCAACTTGCCCCACTTTTCAAGCTTCTTCTGGCTCTTGGGTGGGATCTGGTTCCAAACAGACGAACCCAAATATTTGGCCGGTGAAACTGCCTTCTTCAGCAGGTTCTTATATCTGCCGTCTTCTTCAGGCTCGTCTGGTTTTGGGGCTGGCTCCTCTACATCCTCGTCAGGCTCTGGCTCGGGTAACTGATTGCGCTCGGGTTCGTCTATTTCTTCTTCCTTGCGCTGATTGGTCGTTGAAAATTGTCCGCCCTTATCCCTTTTGACCATCTCTTCGCGGAAATCCGCTACTCGGATGCCTGCATACTTTTCGGTATCGAGGATCTTCTGAGTTTCTACCGAAGCCTCTTCTGAACTGTCCTTTTCAGATCGTTCGGTGAGCCATTCACCAAGTTCATCCGCGCCCATATCGTTAACAAAAGTTAGATTGCCCCGCTCAGGGTCATACTTATCCCGGAAATCAACGCCCATATCGTCCCGGTCCACGATCAGAAGGTCCCCCATTTCGAGGGGCTCCATGGCGGCTTCCTTTAAGGGGCGGGAATAATCTTCTGGTGTGAGGTGCTCTGCACTCTTAGCGTGGAAGGGCTCGTCCTCGCGATCCTCCCCAAACACCTTACGGTCGCGCAGGGATTTTAGAGTCTCGGGACCGCTGTCTAGCTGCGCGGTTTTAGGTTTGTCCCCCGCCACCATACCAACAAAAGCACTGGGGTTTACCAATCGAGCAAGGCCATCCAGGCGATCTTCCTCCTCGTTGGTCCTGTTCTCCTTGGCGCTTAGCCTGTCAAACTCTGCCTTAACACTTTCCCTCGCTCTCTTACCATACTCCATCACGTCCTTCACAGTGAAGGTACGAGAAAATCGAGCAAGAGAAGGCATCTGGGAAGACTTTAAACCTGCCGCCTTGAGAATAGCTGCAACCGTTACATCCGCATACTGCTCGCCACCCATGATTGCCTCAACCGTATCTTCGGGCCCCTTATCAAAGGCCCATTTATCATTCAACCGTAGGAGTTGCTTCCTGAGAGCCTGATGGATCTTTGGATCGTTAATAGCTCCTTCAAGGGTTGTCCATTTAGAATCGGTGTGTTCCCAATTCAGCCGGTGTGCAAAGTTGTCCTGATTGATGAGAAACAGGGTGAACATCACATAGCAACCGCCCGGATTGCCTGGTGTGGGACCGGGTAAGAAATCGCCCCAACGCCCCGCTGGCCAGGCCCCCACCTCTTCCTTGAACTCGCGGATAGCGGCCTCTTTGAAATCTTCACCTGGATCTACATGACCGCCTGGAGTTTCCCACTCCCCCGTATCCTCACGCTCCACAAGAAAAACCTGGCCCTTGGGATTAATTACCAGGATTCCCGCAAAACGCCCGTCATGTTGATCATCTTCGCTCATTTTTTTACCTTAATCAGATCTCGGGCGTGATTCTAGGCTATCTATCATCTGATCATACATCTTCTTTAAACGAGATACCTTTTCTAAGATTGGCTCTACTTCTGGCCAGCGACCCTTAATCACATGCGTGGCGTAGTCATACAGCTTCATAAGAAGGGGATTCCCCGCGTGTATCCCCTTCCCCGCTGCGGGCATCCCCGCTTTTTCATAGACCCTTTTTAACAGCAACTTCTCAAACTCTGGCCATCTCCCCCTGTCGGTAAACCTGAGATATTCTGTAATCCGAGTTGCAATAGTGGCAAGTTCATATAAAAGAAGCCTGGGATCGGAAAAGGCCTTCAGCATCGCCTTTTCACCGTCTGGCCAAGGACCCCCCAAAATTGCGGCTGCGTATGTGGCTATATCGGTGGGCCTCCCTATTTCCAAAAGCCTCTTCTCACCCTCTGGCCACCCATGGGGATGGGCCACCTTGGCGTAATTTATAATATGGTTCGGAATAACAGATTCAAGAATGAAAGGCTCTGCCTCTGGCCAGGGACCCTGTACAACATCCTGTATATACCGGGAAATGCTGGTTATTTGCATTGCCGCAGGTTCACGCGTAAGAAGGACCTCTTCCCCCTCTTTCCAACGATTTGTTCCTGGGAATTTGCGTTGAGTATTAATCATCAGACACTACTCGCGGGCTACTTGCTGCTGGAAACGACTCCAACACCGTTACCTGTCTGGGATTAGTCATCCTCGCCCTCGATAATCTGGTCAACAGCTTCATCGTCCTTAAGGAAAGCGCGTATGTCATCCACCGAGAGACCTATTGTCTCCTCGATGTACTCAGACCCATAATAGGCCAGACGATCAAGCATAAATTCGCGGATTTCCTCTTCGGCTTGGAATCCTAATTCACAGGCAGGGTCAAAATAGACCAACTCGCCTGTCTTCGGGTCCTCGCCCTCGTTATCCCAGAGATCCCAGGGCCAAAATTCGTAGTCGGTATCCTTAAGGATCTTTACCGTGAAAGCGTCCTTATCCACAGGATCATCTATCACCTTTTCATCAATTTCGTAATATGGACGGATGTAAAAAAAGGCAACCCGGCCTCTATCTAGATTACTGGGCATTTTTTCCAGTTTGAAGATTTGGGGCAGGTGATTGAATTTATTGCCCTTCTTCATAATCCACTTGGCGCAATCCATCTCGTTACGATGAGTGGATACCTTAAGGACAACATCATCACCATACCATTGGCTGTTCACCCGGAGAGCCATACCATAGCGACCAGCCCCCAGCGGCTCAACCAGTTCAATGCCCTCTTTGTCTAACCACTCCTGCAGTTCCTCATATGAAGGCTTGCCAATATTCTGTTCCTCAAAAAAGGACAGAAGATCCTCCATCGCCTCCCCCGGACCTGAACCGGCAGCAATTTTAAACTTGGGTATGCCTGCGTAGCGTTCCATTAGAGATTAATCTCCCGGTCCTGAAGAAATGCCTTATCAAAGAATGGCCCGACACGATATTGATTGTTTCTATCCTGGTCCTTTTCGCTGTGCATCCCAGTGTTTAGTTTCCGAATCTCCTCATCCTTGACGTGCCTAGCCCTTATCTCTCTATATTTTCCTCCCCACTCGTCATCCCCGCCATAGGGAAAGATGTAGACCGGTACAGGGATATCGCCGCAAAGCTTCATGAAGGACTTGGCCCGATGCCTGCCCTCGTGATTCTTCACAGATTGCCTATCAAGATTAACCGTGAGGAACAGAGGAGCCCAGCCCTCAGTCTTTACTCTATCCGCCAAATGGTTAAAGCTTACTCTGCTGGTTAGTTCCTCTGGGAGATCAACAGCCAGCTTTAGGAAATCGCTGGGCTTCATCAGGACCATAAAGCCCATATATCGAATGTTCCTTACGTTCCCAGTAGACCCCGCACCAATCTGGGCATCCCAAACCACTTCATCGCAACCGGGCACCACAAACCTGCCGTCAAAATTACTAACAGATAGCGGCTCTGCTGGAGCATACTCAATTTCTTCTTTTGGGATGCCTGCGTAGCGTTCCATTTAAGTCCCCTCGATCATGGTCTTCCCGTCATACCTACGCCTGACAGCTGCTGGTATGGTCTCCCACAAATCGGATGGCACTACTATAATTCTTGTTTTTCCTGGCACGTCTACACGGTATGACACCCTTAAATGTAATTCATTCGAAAAGTCATCTAAATAACTACCGCCAGTTGGTTTAGACCTAGCGCTTTTAACCAACTGGTCCAGGCCTATTTCCTTGGCTATTCTGTACATTTCTGCATAATCTTCATCCCCAGCAGAAGAACGATTATCAAAATACTTGTATAAGACAATTTCTTGTCTTGACCTTGGTTCAAAAGTAATAGCAGCCCTGAAACCCTCCTCGGGAACCTCTATTTCATAGCCATATTCGCCATGCTCGTTTGCGTATGGCTCCTTGTTTCCCCTACTGTGCTCTTTCCTGATGTACTCTTCAAACCTATTCGATAGCGGACCAAACGCAATATGTTCATCATCAAAAGCCCCCTCAATTACCATAGGTGGGGCTGCAATCTTATCTTTCGGGATGCCTGCGTAGCGTTCCATTGATGGCTCTTTCAACTATCGCCCCATCGGGTGGGCGGTTCTTGTGAGCGTTTTATCTTATTGAAATTTACTGGGAAGTCTTTTTGGAGGTCTCTTTTAACCTCATAAACTAAATCTGTAACGCCCTCCCAGCCTCTTCCGAACTGAACCCCCTGGTTCTTTTTACCGTACCCTTCTACTGTGACATCGATACGTTCACCCCTATCTTCTTCGACAATAAAGGACATCTTGGGGTCTTTCTCCCCCTCAAGCCACCCTTCTCGAATCAGACTCTCACGGAGTCTGATTGCCTCTGGTGACATCCCATACTCCCAATCGGAATGGAATTTATCTACTCCGTAGAACTTTTCCAAAATAGCTAGTGCCATCAGAGTCAAGGTCTTGCCCAGACCCTTATTCCTCCATTTGGTTTCCAATTCTATTTGGGATAACTCCCAAACACCTGGTATAAAATCTGATTTTTTAAAGTATATAAGTCCTGCCTGACGCCGACCCTCTTTCACCGAGAGGCGTAATTCATGTATCCGTTTTTGCTCCTCTTCGGTGAATCTCCACTTCTTCCTTTTATCATCTAACTCAGCAAGCTCCCGAGCCTCCTCGGGTTTTAGCAACCTGTGCGGCTCCCAATCCTCAAGAAACTTACGCCGTTTTCGTTCCTCTTTGGTTAATCCTTGATTCCTTTCCTTGGCTTCTAGCTTATTAAGCTCCACTTTATGCTTTGGGTCCGGGTATTCTAGCGCAATGAGAGCCATCCCATCGGAATCCCTCCTCAATTCAAACTTTAGATTCATCCCCCGCTCTTTTATGTCCCCCTGAGAAAGAGGTGGGGCTGCAATCTTATCTTTCGGGATGCCTGCGTAGCGTTCCATCTTAGTTTGTAATATCTATGGTGAACTCACCAGGAACCAGGACTTCGAGATCGTCTGCCGGGATGTCGTCCGGACCGGTCTCGCTGTAAACCCGATAAGTTACCTCGTATGTGTGATCGTTCGGATTATCTCCCGACGTTATGGGCAGGAGGATTACTTTACCATCACTCCGAAAGAAAATGGTTCCCGGAGTGCTGACCAATGCTTCGAGTTCAACCGGCGTCAGAACCGCGTAATTATCCTCGATACCAGAGATTGGTCCATACAGCTTTCCGCCCGTCAGGGATATACCAACCTCGAATCCGCCGCCATCTTGAGTCGGGTGAGTTAGCGTCTGGTCAGACACCCACGCAACGCCTAGTTGGCTCCAGGTGAAAGCTGATAGATCTTCCCGAACAATAAGTGAACCGTCCGCCCGTCCGAGAGATTGAATAGGAAGGTTAAGCTTATCAACCCCCGGTGCTGTCTTTACTGCAGCAACGACATCGTCCTGGTCGAGAGATTCACCCAAGTCAAGCCCATTGAAGAGATTGGTTAACTTCGACGTTATATTGTTTCTCACCTCGGAATCGCTTATCCCTGCCGACTTTTCTATCCTCACATGAACATCGACCGAAGTCTGCTGGATGCTCTTAATCAAAACATCCGCAGCTGCATGTCGGGTTGGTTGGATCGTGTCGGACCCGTTAATCCGGTCGTCCACGGATTGAATTAAAGAATCGGTCAGGTAGAGGATCGTAATATTGTCCCCCACGTCGTACGCCACCTTGACCGTACCACCGTCCGGAATGAGAGATACCGAAGAAAGGCGCTTAATCTTGGGGGTGGTAAATTGCCCACCAGAGATGATCTCGTAGTCGATGTTGTCCACATAGGTGGTTGAACCGTCCGTGCTAGTAACAACGATGGTTCCCTCTACGACGCCCTTCTTCGAGAGAGATACCTCATTCAACCCATAGAGGACAATCGTGTCCTCAATCGACTCGAAATTGGATGAGGGTTTGCCCCCAGCAGGAAAGACCTCGATTCGATCATTGGCCTTAGTGGACATCCCATACAGGAGTGGATCCCCATCCCGGTAGAGATTGTAGTTGTCCGACAGATCACCAGAGATTGACCCCGTGATCGAGATAATGCTTAGTGCTGGCTGCTGGTCAAAGGTTGCCGTGTTGGACTTGCGGTAGCGGAAAGTACCAACGAAAATGTCCGTTATATCCGAAGCGTCTCGGTTGGCTGCATTGGTACCCTGGGTCGGGTCCAACTCAAAAAGCCTACCGTTGGTGATCGTGACGTTGGTAACATCGAACACCAAATTCTTAGTAACGTTACGGAAGCTTATCAATTCAAAGGCTGGCTGGTTGACCGAAACATCAGGATCGTCCGCCGTAAATTGCAGGGCCGACAGACTGTAGACGGACATCGAACTGTCCGTCAAAGTCGGATATTCAAAAGCAAATTCGAATTCAACAGCGGTGAAATAAGAACCCAATACGTAAACATCAACCGCCCCGCCCACATGCTTTGATCTAACTTCGTCCCAGTCACGGTACATCAGGGGATGACCGGCATCCACCACCTTGGTCTTCAGCACGCCAGGAGTTGAAATTGCTGTCCGATAGTAACCGAAAACCGTGCCTGTGTCCACGCCTGCCACACCAACAAGGGCCCGGACTGCGAGATCGTGGTTGGATTCCCTGTCCTCGCCAAAATCCGTCGCCTCTTCGTTGGTCACCCGGAACCCAAGGGGCGCACCCGACACGTTGATAACGGAGTTTGGCGGCACATTTCCCACCGATCCTCTGGTGCGACACTTGATGGTTGCCGGGAACTCATACCTGCGTAAGACCGAGTTGTAGTAGGCGGACAATTGGGTTGTGGTGATCGAAATTGCTTCAGTGGTTTCAAACTCTACTGCATCAACATTCAGTTCTTCATTCTCACTGGTGCTAACTACCGTACCTCGCGGAATGGTGAATGCCCCAGGATTGCTCCCCTCATAATAGAAAGTCACCTTTCCGGTAGCCTGGGTCGCTAGGGCTCTCCCTTCGGAGGTGTAATCCACGGCTTTTACGCTGAAGGCAAGATCGATGATTGCCTGCGTTGAAACGTCGTCAAGAAGGAGAGCATCCCTGAATGCTGTCTTGGCCGTTCCCTCCTCAAAAGCATCTGATACCCCGTCGTTGTTGGGGTCATCAAACGCCATAAGGGTTAGCAGAGATTGGGATGCATTAATGAAAGTTAGGATAGCCCACAGCCTATTAAACTCGTCCGATGCGGGGTCAATAATAACGTCCCGGGCGAACGACAGCGGCTTAACGTCCACGTCGGGTTGGCGCAAATTAATTTTTGTCGCCATATCCTGCGAGATTTGAGCAAAATCGCGGGCGTTGAACCGGGAAATAACAGGATCGAGCGATATTACTTTACCCGAGACTTCCGCGCTGTAGGCAGACTCTACAAACTGCCGATTGACGGAGTTATAGGCAACCGCAGACACAACAAAGTAATAATCCTGGTCGTCTAGTGGCGTGCCATCGGGAAGCTGAGAGAAAGTGAGGGAATAGGTGGCCCGCTCACCCACGGTCTCAACCGTCGTAGTGGTCCGCTCCGTGTCATCGTTTGGGTTGAAGGTAATATCCTCACTTACGAGGGTATCCTCCTCCACTGTCTCATCTGGGTCGGAGATTAGGTTATTGTGTGCGGGGATAAAACCGGTCAGTCCACCACCGGCTTCCCTGGCATAATAAACCTGGTAACCCCGAACGTCTTGGGATACGAGATCAGACCACGAAATCTTGATGCTGTCCCTGCCCCGCTCGGCCAAAATAGCCGTAGGTGCGCTCAATACCAGAACAGTCTGGGAGTTCGTAATCTGCTGAACTACGATAGACGTGGTGGGAGAGTTGATAACCCCATCAGTCGAAAAGACTACATAGCTGTTGGCACCATTTACCAACTGGAACGGACCAGCGGTCCACGTACGCTCCCCCGGCGTATACGTAGCTGGCGACCCGTTTACGTCAACCCCAGTAGATGCAGGATCACACTGCCCCTCCAGATAAACATACGCCTGATTAGTGGCGTAGGACTGACCTTGATTAGTCGTTATGATTGGTTTTGATAGAGCCATATTTTACTCTTCATTTACTGTCCGGGTTATGACCGTGGCGTTACCGGACAGGGCACGTAGCCTGACAGTAATTCGCCATGCAGTGGCATCATCTGGATCACGGGTAGCGGACACAGATTCGATGGAATCAAGAGTCTCACCCAAGGACAAGGTCTGATACTTACGCTGGGAAGTTTGCAGGCGAACATATTCCTCAAGGGCCCGCCGCACCTCAGACGCCAGGAAGGAGGACTGCTGGCTATTTGCCTTTGATTTACGCCCAATGGACGCTTCCAATTTCGTACCTAGCCGAGGATGAAATATCATCGAAGAAGATTGAACTAATTCCGCCCGCTCAATCTGCTGCACCAACTTCTGCTCGTTGACTAAGATATTGGGTCCACCCTGGCCATTGCTGCGATAATCACTCTCTACTTCATATCCAATGCACCGGGGGCAAAGTTCAGGGACAGCTATGAAATTTGCCTGGAAGAAAGCGCCATCGCTGCGAACTGGCTTTCGAAATTTTACCTTCATCTGCTGGCTGGATGCTGCCAGGTCGTTGTGCACTAGATCATACGTGTATTCATCGCCCTCTTCGTCCCCGGGGAGCAACTCCCAGGTGTCATTGACGATCAGGGTGAAGGTACGGAAATTACCGACCGGATAAGGAACGTAGGCGTCCCGCCTGGTGTAGACATCAAACAGCAAGGGAATCCGGAATAGCTTATGCTCGCAAGTCTGGCGTAGCTTTACGTCGAAGGACAAGGCTCTATCCTCTGTTTGTTAATGACCCCGGCTACCCTCGATGATATCCCTGGTATACCAATCTAAAATTTGGGGGTTGGCCTTTTTAAAAAGGATCGGTTCGGCCTCTGGCCAGCGGCCCTTAATAACCTCGCTAGCATAATCATATAGAGTTTTAGGATCTGCCTTTTCTAAAATAATCTTTTCTGCTTCTGGCCAGCGCTTACCTAAAACAATATAGGCATACCAATAAAGAGCCTCGGGATCTTCCTTTTCTAAAAAGATCGGTTCGGCCTCTGGCCAGCGGCCCTTAATAACCTCGCTAGCATACCAAGTGAGATATAGGGGGTCACTCCCCCTTAAGAGGATTGGCTCGGCCTCTGGCCAACGATCTCGGATAATACCGCTAGCATACTCATAAAGAATCTCAGGGTCGGCCTTTTTCAAAATGATTGGTTCGGCCTCTGGCCAGCGATCCTCAAAAACATCACGGGCATACTCATAAAGAGCCTTAGGGTCTTCCTTTTCTAAAAGGATCGATTCGGCCTCTGGCCAACGACCGCCCTTATATATGGCATACCTACTAAGACTCCTAGGATTGGCCTTCTCTAAAAGAGCCTTTTCGGCCTCGGGCCAGCGACCCTTAATAAAGTCTCTAGCATACATACAAAAGGAACGAGAATCTACTTCTTTTAAAATAACCCTTTCAGCTTCGGGCCAGCGATCTCCTGGGAATTTGCGCTGTTTATTGATCATCAATCATCCCCTGGAATACACGTTCTTTTTCTGGAAGAAGTGGCCATTTAGTAATATCTGCCACTGCTCAATCCTCCCTATCTATTCGATACCGGCTTCTGGCCATGGCCCTTGGATCACGTCTGCGGCATATAGTCTAAGAAGAAGAGAACCCGCCTTTTCTAAAAGGATCGGTTCGGCTTTTGGCCAACGGCCTTTAATAACATCCCTGGCATACTCATAGAGTGTAACGCTGTCAGCTTTTTCTAAAAGAATCGGCTCAGCTTCTGGCCAACGATCCTGGATAACATCCTTGGCATACCGGTGTAGGTTATTGGGGTCGATACTTTCTAGAAGAATTGACTCGGCTTCTGGCCATGGCCCTTGGATCACGTCTGCGGCATAAAGGTAAAGGGACATTGGGTTGGCCTTCTCTAAAAGAATTTTTTCAGCTTCAGGCAACCTTTCCCCAACAACCTTTACATACCGATAAATATCGGAACTAGGTCCTTTTAAAATAGCTGGTTCGGCTTCTGGCCAACGTCCTTTAATAACATCCCTGGCATACCGAGTGAGATATGGGGGATCCTCCCCCCTTAAAAGGACTGGTTCAGCTTCGGGCCAGCGATCCCCTGGGAATTTGCGCTGATTATTAATCATCAATCATCCCCTGAACTCCACGCTCTTTTTCCGGAAGAAGTGGCCATTGGGGAAAATAACGAGTAGGAGGGTATGCCTCCCAGAGATTCCGGAACAGCTGCTGTACCGAGTCATCAACGGCAGATTTCAACAATGTTCGGTCCGCCTTCTCGATATCGAGCGGCTGGGCCTGAGGATCGTCTCTATCTGTACCCGGATCAGTAAAGCCGAACTGGTCGTCTACGGCTTGAATCATCTCCTGAGATTTGTCCGAGAACTGCTGCAGAAAGAAGATGTGGATATGGAGTTGCTCCCGGTGGTCGAGCCCCTGCTTGATCTTGTCTTCGAGTTCTTGACGGAAGAACTCAATATGGCGGCGAGTCCTGTCCTTCAGCCATGCAACATAGACCGAAGTGTGGGCATCGTCCACCGCACCTCGCTGGTTTGAAGGTTGGGGAATCTGAGGTGTGTCTAACCAGGGATAATCGCCTGCGGCAAAGGAGCCACTGGAGCAATCCGCTGGGGAAGCGAAAGACGCCCGATTGGGGCGGTTTTCGTAAAGATAATTAAGGAGTTCGCTGTCTTTTGACTCCGTGGTCTGGCCAACTGAAGCAGACCCCAAATCCTCGGGAGTGTAAAGCTGGCCAGGGAAGCCAAAAGAAGAGACACCGCTGGTGACCGCCTCAGCCCTAATCAACTTAGCAGTAAAATCATCCTGCTTTTCTATCCACCACTGCAAGTTCTCTACCTGGGCATCAGCCTCTGCGACTACAAGGGAAATAAAGGACTTCAGAGAAGTCCACTGTGCTGCCGTAAGGGTTCCCAGGTAATCATAAGCCATCTAGATCTAGCTTCCCTCAATAACATTGTTCGGATCAAAACCTTTATTGCTTGCCATTCTTTTATAGAGATACGGTGGAACGACAAGCTTGTACCCTTTTAAATCATAGTAGATCGTATTGACGGGCTGGTGTTCTGGATCGAATTCACTCCGATTTGCCTTTAGCTCGCTGAGACCCTGTGATTCCAGATAATCAACGATCTCCGAATCTATCCCCGAAACGAATTCCTCTTCTTCCTCCTCTTCAAATCTTGCCAGCGGGTTATCCTCCCTCTCTTCGTTGGTCGAAAATTCGACGCCCAGGAAGTGCTCTTCTTCGTCATACCACGTATGAATTTCCATTCTGAAGTCAACTGCGCGGGACCATTTGCTATACGTCCCAGCATACTCCAGATCATGGTATAGTTCATCACGGGAGGATATTCCTGGCTCGTCTTTAACCAACTCTACCCGCCACACCGCCCTGTCGCCTTCGCCCACGGCTTCCTTAATGGCCTTAATCAGCTTATCCCAAATGACAGCGCCGTCATCGGTGTCGTGCCAGGACTTCGGAAACACAATGACCGAAGAAATTTTGTCCTTGGGGATTCCAGCATACTTTTCCATTTAACTACCTTCTACCATCCAATGGCGGCTGTGGTCCCTTACCGCCTGTGGAATGTGTCGCCAAAGTTCGCTGGGAATGACCATGACGCGTACTGTGTTCGGTGCGCCAACGTCGTATAGAACTTCAGCGAAGTATGATTCTAATTCTTCGCTATGGTTAATCCGGTGGCCCCTCTCCAAGTCGTTAACGCCGATTGCCTCTGCTAGGGAATACAGTTCCTCTAAAGCTGCCTCTTCGTCCCAACTTGGTATTCTCTCATTCTGGAATTGTTCTCCCCAAAGACCTTCCTCTTCCGTTCCTTCGATGTTGTCGAAATGCCCGTGCAGACGAAGCTGGTATTCTGCTTCCGGGTCCCAGGACAGACCCACCTGCATTCCCAATTCATGGACATCGACCAAGTAACCAAAATATTTATTATCGAAAATCTGCGGTCGTGGTTTGGCATACACGTGACGGCGACGCAACCACTTCTCCATCTGGTCCACCATGGTACGCATGGAGATATATTCTTCATTGGACGGGCCCTCGATCACCATGGGTCGAGCGGCTAATTTGTCCTTGGGTATATCTGCGTAGCGTTCCATTATCGCCTCTTCACAATTACTTTACCAATGCCTTCCAATTCACCCACCGCTCCGTCCTTAAGAGTCACCTCTGACTCGTCCGGGTATCGGCGCATGGCTGCAATGGTGGCAGCCTCATCGACTTGGTCCCGCGCTACTACGATCTCCAGTACCTTACGTTCACCGTGCAGCCCCTCAGTAGCGGCGAAAGGACTATGAGCCTTATTTCGGTCTGGTGTCCAATGCAATCCCAGCTTCTCAGTATCAAGCTTCTGGCCTTTTGGGATAACCACTTCACGATATAACCGCAATGGATCACCTTGACTATTAACCCATTCCAGAATCCTCTTGGCATCTCCAAGATTGGCCTTAGGGATTCCAGCATAGCGTTCCATATCGCTTAAACCTTCACTCCCGTGATTTCCAAGGCTCGGGAAATGTCAGGATCATCTATCGACAACCCCTCATCCTCTAAAATCTGGGCGATAACATCCATCTCCACCTCGGGCCAGTTCCACCCCGTCTCCCTCTGCAGGGTATCCCGGATTTTACGACGGGTTTGATCAATGGCTTGAGTAACTAACCGGCGGATAGCTCTTTCAGTCTCTAGCTCCCCGGATGAGGGAAATAGGCGGTTTAATTCTTTCAGGCGATTGTATATCCGCTGGGCGTGCTGCGGTCCCCATCGGCCAGCAACTTTTCGGATTTCAAGAACAGGTATTCCTGCGTAGCGTTCCACTTAACTACCCTCAGCCACTTTGTTAGGATCTGGTCTTTCCATCTCGTTATACACGTCAGACGGAACAACTACTCTTACCTCCGCGCCTATCTTATAATCGATAGTTATAACAAGCTCGTCCCCCATACCCCCATATCCATATGAAGGTTGGCCAAAAGGTTGGCTAAATTTATTCAACAAAGCGTTGTCCACATGCTGCGCCACATCCCGCACCAATTCTTCGTGCTCTGCTATTTGGTCCGCACCAACGCTTATTGAGAACTTATGATCCTTCTCTTCATAGTACAGCGAAACGTAGGCATCATATCCTGCCTCAATGGTTACGTTCCAACTGTACACTATTGAATTTCTCCCAAGACCGCGAGAGTTCAACTCCGTCTCAGGGACTAACGGCACTGCAGACCCAAGCCCCGTAAAACTTTTGTCCACGCATTCAACAACAGAATCCCATACGATAACATCCGTCAAGCCCCTAAATTCGGGGCTTCTTCCAAGGATGTCTGGGATTCTTTGGTTTGCGTAGCGTTCTATTTTTGGTGGCAGGACCAGCTTGTACCCTTTCAGATCATAGGAGATTGTGTTGTGTACAGGGTCGCCCTTCGGATTGGGATCAAATTCACTACGATCTGATGACAATTCGCTGAGGCCCTGTGTTTCCAGATGATGGATAATATCCCCGTCGATTGCTGGATGTTGTTGTGGCCTCTCTTCCTCTACTTCAAATCGTTCAAATGGATTGGGTTTCCCCTCTTGAGCAGTAACAAATTCAATTATAATTCGGCGACGGCGCGTCCACTTCTTATCCTCCTCATACGATATATTGATCTCTAGGCTAAAATCGTCTTCAGAGCCGTATATCAGAAAAGCCGCTGCAACTACTCCCCTATCTTGTTGGGCAAGAGAGCCTGGACCCTGCCATTCTTCATTCAACTTTACATTGGGCCATTTCTGGCGCATGTAATCCTTAATGGCCCCAATCAACTTATCCCAGTCCACAGTACGGCCCGAGACAATTCTTTGGGAAGAGATTTTACGTTTGGGAATTCCGGCGTATCGTTCCATTTTTTAACCTCATAGCGTGCAAGGGAGGGTGACGCCAGAGAAAGCGTCAAGGGTTGCTCCTTGGGGCAGACCCCGGAAAAGGTCTGTAGTCCTGCCGAACAACTCGGGGAAAGTCGTTGGGACTCCCGTGGCGAAAGGTACTGTTAAATGTAGGGTGGTCATCTGCTGTACAGGAAAACCCCGGCGTAAATACGCTACATTGAGGTTTAATATGGCGATACCCGGAGGTGCGGTCCCCGGGTAAATCGTCTGGCACAAAGATGTTTCCTGTACATCAAGGGGCATCTTGTTCCTCGATATCTGCGATAGACTCGGCCTGTAGGTTTGGCTCTACCCAGGGCCCCACCTGCTCCTCGTGCTGCCTCATTCTCTTCTGACGCTTTGCACGAGCCTTGGCAAAAGTATGGTCCATCTTCTTGGCAAAAGCCTCAGCATATTCGGGTTTATTCGGCCAGATAATCCCCTCTTCCTCCATTTGGTCTTCGATGGCCTTAATAATTTGCCAAAAAACAGCGAATCCGCCATCCACCTGGCCATTCAAACTATAGGCTATGTACTCGGTAGGACGGAAAGTGTCGTTGACGACCTCACGAAATTTTAGATATGCCTTAAGGAAAGATACAGGATTCTTACTCATCACCCAAGATGTTGGGCTCTTTGACTCCGGGTGGTGGATTAGCGACCCGGCAATCTGCTCTCTGGTCTTTCCTGCGTACTTTTCCATTGTTCTCGTTTTAGTCCTCTACCTCTGCTACTGCCTCTGGAGTCGAGTAGTCTGTGGGCAAAACCCAAATAAATCGCTCCCCAACCTCCTTGGCCGCGAAGGCACGATGATTTCCATCTCTCAGCGAAACATACACCTGCCCTAGGTCACCCGACCCCTCCTTTTCTAACTCCTTGGCCCAATTGTCCATATATTCTCTGATGACTTTTTGTGCCTGCTCTTCAAACTCGTCGTAGTTATTGTCGCGCCAGTCCAACCCCTCTGGCATCTCAAGACCTACCTCGTCTAAGTATTGCTCCCAATTATCATTCAGCCACTCTTCCTTATCCTTGAGATACTCGTCTACGTCATCCTCTCCGGTGGTCCACGGCTCCTCTAAAGCATAGTCCTCCGGACTTCGATTGGTTTCCTCCACGTCCATTAAAGTTACATAGCGGACATCGCCTAAGGGCGCAGGGAGTACGGGCCTGTCCTCACCCCGCATCAACTTGGCAAAAGCCCGCATCTTCGAATAATCGAAGATATTTCCCTCGGTGGCCACAACGTACTCTGGTTTAATACGGCACAGGTTCTTCCCAGAGGCAGCGTACCAAACTACATTCTTCCCGAAATAATCATCCCGCTCGTCCTCGTCCGGGATTTCGTCATACCCCCTGCTATAATATTTACCAAGATCACCACTTTCGCCACCCTCTTCCTCGAAGGCCCAGGACATATCAGTCCCTACCGCGATTGCCTCCCGAGTATACCCAGCATACTTTTCCATTATTTATTCCCCTCCCTCATACCCTGGAGGTACATTTCGTACTGATCATATCCCTCTTGCTCAAGGACACCCTGGGCAATGTCACCGTTCCACTTATCTATTTGTTTGGTATCCAAACCAAAATCGCTGAATGAATCTCTCAGGTTCACAGTGGGAAGGTACTCTA
>Ga0180434_10005051_pt1 | contig 15746 bp, 10 predicted proteins | sample SS_ome_7_FD_132453 | JGI IMG/M metagenome (GOLD analysis project Ga0180434, IMG submission 132453) | Hypersaline lake sediment archaeal communities from the Salton Sea, California, USA - SS_1_D_2 metaG | ecosystem: Environmental > Aquatic > Non-marine Saline and Alkaline > Hypersaline >...
GATCGTCCTGGTTCTGATCCTGGTGACCTACTTGATCACCTACCAGGTGCGTTTCTCGGAGTCGGTGGTGAAGGTCCGCTTCGGCAAGCCCAAGGAGGTCGTCTCCGAGCCCGGGCTGAAGCTCAAGTGGCCCCCGCCGATCGAGACCGTCAAAGCGTACGACACGCGGCTGCGGGTGCTCGACACGCCCGAGACCGAGATCAAGACGCGCGACAGTCAGAACGTGATCGTGGGCTGTTTCGCGATCTGGCGCATCACCGACCCGTTGCTGTTCTACAAGCGCGTGCCAGTGGAGCAAACCGCCAAGGACAAGCTGCGCGACCGCGTCAACGAGTCCCGCGCCAAAGTGATCGGCCAACACAACTGGTCGGATTTCGTCAACCTTGACAGCAAGCTGGTGGAAGAACGCTACGCGCAGATCGAGCGGGAGATGCTGGAAGACTGCCAAGCTGGCATCGAGCGGGATTACGGCGCGAAAGTACAGCGGGTCGGCATCTGGCGCGTTTCGTTGCCGGAAGAGGCGACCGACAGCGTCCAGAAGTCGATGAAGCAGGAGCGCAGCCGGATGGCGGCGCGCTATCGTGAGGAGGGCGAGTCGTTGAAGCAGGCGATCATCGCCCGAGCGGACTCCCAGAGCAAGCAGATCCTCGCGTTCGCCGAGCGCAAGGCGAAGGAGATCGAGGCGGCGGGTGTGAAGGCTTCGCAGCGCATCTTCGAGCAGATTGCCAAGGAGGACACCGAGTTCTTCATCTGGCTGCGCTGGCTCGAGGCGATGCAAGTGGCGCTTGCGCAGAAAACCACGGTTTTTCTCGACAGCGACAGCGAAATCTTCAAGCACTTTTCCGAGCCGCCGACCGAAGCCATGCTGGGCCAGGAGTGATCGAGGTGTCACCGATGTCGCGTCATCATCGCCTTTATGACCACGCCGAAGCGCCGATCGGCGGCGCGGCGCCCCCGCCCCAGGTCGATCCGGCTCAGGAGTCGCTGAGCCAGGCGCTCAAGGCCGGGTTCAACGTGCTGCGGCTGATCATCGTGGTGCTGTTGGTGGCCTACTTTTTGTCGGGCTGGTTCCAGGTCAATCCGGGTGAGCAGGGTCTGATCGTCCGCCTGGGCAAGCTGCTGATCAACCAGGACAGCGCGTCCAAGTACGCCGGCACGCCGGTGTTCGGCGAAGGCTGGCATGCGTCGCTGCCCGATCCCTTCGACGAGAAGATCCGCATCTCGGGCCGAAACTACAAGCCGACGATCTATACGTTTTGCTTTCCGCTCGAGGAGAAAGATCTCCGAAAAGAACTGAGCGACCTGAACATGGCAGAGATCGCGCCGTTCGTCGACAAGCTCAAGCCGGGGGTCCACGGCGCGATGCTCTCGGGCGACCGAAACCTCTCGCACGGTCTGTTCGCGATCGAGTACCGCATCGACAACGCGGCGGATTTCGTGCAGAACGTGGGCGAGACACCGGAAGTCTTCGATCGACTCTTGCGTCGACTGGCGGAGAACGCGATCGTGCGAACGGTGGCCGGAATGCCGGTCGAACGCGTGATCCGCACGCAGACCGACGCCGTCCTGGGGGACTTCACGCTGGCAGTCAAGCGGCGACTGAGCGCGGAGTTGGCCCAGCTCGAGACCGGCGTGACGGTGGTCAACGTCGAGGCCAAGACCGTCGAGCCGGGCAAGGTACGGGAATCCTTTCTGGCCGTTTCCAACGCCAAGAGCGAGCGAAAGGAAAAGGAGAGCCAGGCCGAACAGGAGGCCAACAAGATTCTGAGCAAGGCGGCCGGCCCGCGCCAGAAGTACGAGGCCCTGCTGGCCGCCATCGAGGCTTACGGCGCCGCCCAGGCGACCGGGGCCGGCGAGGCCCGGCTGGAGGAACAGCGGCTGGAGATCGACCGGCAGCTCGAGCAGGCCGAGGGCGAGGTGGCGATTCGCCTGCGGCAGGCGGGCTCACGGGCCAACGAGATCCGCGAGCGGGTCCAGCAGGAATATCGTCTGTTCGTCGATTACCGCGACACGTATCGCAAATACCCGGAGCTGACGCTGGTGCGCCTGTGGGTGCGGATGCGCGACGCGATCCTGGCGAGTGAGAACAACGAGGTTTTCTTCGTGCCCGAGGCCGGTGAGATCGAGATCATCACCAATCGCGACGAGCAACGGCGGATCGACCGAGACATTAGGCGCTACCAGGAGCGCTACAAGCCGGGCACGTAACGGATCGGCGGGAAGGATCGAGGCAACCTGTGAACGACCACGCAGTCATTTCCGCGGTCGGATTGACCAAGGTCTTTCGCGACTTCTGGCATCGGGCCCGCGTTCGGGCGGTCAACGACCTCGATCTCGATATCCAACCCGGCGAGATCTTCGGGCTGCTGGGGCCAAACGGCTCGGGCAAGAGCACGACCATCAAGATGATCCTCGGACTGCTGCACCCGACGCGCGGGCGCGTCTCGGTGTTCGGGCGCCCCCCGGACGACGTGCGCATCAAGAACCGCATCGGGTATCTGCCCGAAGAGTCGTATCTGTATCGATTCCTCAATGCGCGCGAGACGCTCGAGTACTACGGCGCACTGTTTCAGCTTCATCGCCGCGAACGCCGACGCCGCACCGAGGAGTTGCTCGAGATGGTGGGGCTCAAGTCGGCGGCCCGGCGGCCGGTGGGCGAATACTCGAAGGGCATGGCTCGGCGGATCGGCCTGGCGCAGGCCCTGATTAACGATCCCGACCTGCTGATCCTCGACGAGCCTACCAGCGGGCTCGACCCGATCGGCGCGAAGCTCGTCAAGGACATCATCGTCCGGCTCGGCCAAGAGCACCGCAAGACGATTCTGCTTTCGAGCCACCTCTTGGCGGACGTCGAAGAAGTCTGCGACCGCGTGACGATTCTGTTCGGCGGGCGGCAACAGGTCGCCGGGCAGATCGAGGACGTCTTAAGCCGCCGCGACAAAGTCCAATTCACGTGCGATCGCCTATCGGATGAGACCGTGCGCGAGCTTGCGCGGGTGGTCGAGCAGCGCGAGGGCAAGGCCCTGACGGTGGACACGCCGCGCGAGCGGTTGGAGACGCTGTTCCTGCGGATCGTGGAAGAGGCGCACGCGGCGCAGCTCGAGACGGCGGGGACGGCGCCGGTAGGCGAGATCGCCGGTTTTCTGGGTGAAGAGGAGGCCGCCCAGGCAGTCTTGGATTCACTGGTGCGCACCGAGCGGGTGGAAGCCGAACCCGCGGCGCAGCCTGCCCCGCCGACCCGGCGCGATGAGGTCGATCAGGGAGTTCTGGGCGATCTGATGGGGGCCGCAGCACCGCCCGAGGAGAGCAAGGATGAGGAGGTCACGGCGTCCGAGGAATCGCCGGCACCGGCACCACCGCCGATGGGCGATGTGGACCGTACGGTGCTGGACGATCTGACGGGTGAATCGCAACGTGAAGACAAGGACGCGGAATGAAACGCATCCTGGCGATCGGCCGGCTGGCGTTCTGGGAGGGGATCCGGATGCGGATCGTGCTGGTCTTCATCGTCGTGCTGATCTTCGTGGTCCTGCGACTGCCGTTCGCGTTGCGCGGGGACGAGACGCTCGCCGGCCGCTTGCAGACATTTCTCTCGTATTCGCTGGGCGCACTGAGCGTGTTTATGAGCCTGGCGACCGTGTTCCTGTCCTGCGCGACGCTGACCAAGGAGATTCAGGAATGCTCGCTGCACCTGGTCGTGACCAAGCCGGTCTCCCGATTCGAGATTCTGGTCGGCAAGTGGGTGGGGGTGAACGCGCTGAACGTCCTGATGGTGATCCTGTCAGGGCTGGTGATCTACGGTTTCGCGGTCTTCATCAAGTCGCGGCCGGAGCAGTTCCTGCGCGACCGGGTCAAGCTCGATGAAGTAATCTGGACCGCTCGCGCGGCCGGGCGGCCCGCCGAGCCGGACTTCTATGGTGACGCGCGCCGATACGTCGAAGAACTCGCCGCCCAGGGCCGGGAGTTCACGCAGGGCAAAGAGGAAGCCATCCGGCAGCGCGCCCAGGAGGCGCGCGAGGACTGGAAGCGCGTCCCGCCGCTCGGGTACCAGGTTTACGAGTTCGAGGGCCTCGCGCCGCCGCAGAGCGGTGAGACGGTTTACCAGGTGCGTTTCAAGGCCCAATCGGTCCCGGTGGGCGTAAACGACCAGCTGCGCATCACCTGGATGCTGCTCAACCCGGAGACCGGCGCGCCGCTGGCGCGGCTCGATACGGATGAGCGCTCCTCGGTTCGGCACCAGTTTTTGGTGCGGGCGGGGGTGGTCAGGAACGGCAAGGCGGCGATCGCCGTCGTCAATCCGCCTGAAAACCGGCGGGAATCGATCTACTTCGAGGGCGACGACGGGCTGGAGATTCTCTACAAGGTCGGCAGCTTCGAGATGAACTTCACCAAGAGCCTGCTGCTGATCCTGTTTCGGCTGGCGTTTCTGAGCGCCGCCGGGCTGTTCTTCAGCACTTTCGTCTCGTTCCCGGTCGCCTGTTTCTGCGTGCTGACGATCTTCATGTTCTGTCTGGGGATGCCCTGGTGGCTCGAGTCGATCGGTGCGAACCTGGAGCGCATCGACCCGCGGGTCGACCCGTACGGGCCCTTCGGGCCGGCGGTGCGGATGTTCCTGGTACCGGTGCTGACCCTCCTGCTGCCTGATTTCATCGCCTACGACGGGGTGGGGCGACTGATCGACGGGTACGCCATTCCGGTCGGTCTGATGTGGCGCAGCGCGGCCCACACGCTGATTTACGGGGTTCTGCTGCTGGTGCTGCCGGGCTGGTTGATCTTCCGCAGTCGGGAGATTGCGGAGACGATTGTATAGAATCCTTGGGGACGGCGGTGAGGCGGGTTGACACCCGCACCACCGGGTCGAACGTTCAGGGCAACGTCGCGATGCCGACGCGCATGACACAACTGGTCGCCTTGCTGGGGTGTGGGGCCCTGATCCTGGCCGCGTCGGCCTTCGCTCCGGAGATCAACGAGGGGCGTAAGTCGCTCAACATGTACGGCACCGAGGCGGTGACCGAAAACGCTCCACCGGAGTATGCCTTCGCGATTCAGGCCCTCGGGGCCTTCCGGGGCCTGATTACGAACATCGCGTTCATCCGGGCCGAGGAGTACAAACGCGACGGGCGCTATTACGACGCGATGCAGCTCGCCAGCTGGATCTGCAAGCTCCAGCCGCGCTTTCCGTCGGTGTGGGAGTTTCAGTCGTGGAACATGGCCTGGAACATCTCGGTCACGACCTACACGCCGCAGGAACGCTGGAACTGGGTCTACAACGGGGCGAAGCTGATCCGCGACGAGGGCATCCACTACAACCCGCGGGCGATCAACCTGTACCGCCAGCTCGCCTGGATCTTCGTCAACAAGATGAGCGAGACCACCGACGAGTACCACATGACCTACAAGCGCGAGTGGGCCTACCGCATGCACCTGGTGCTGGGGGCGCCGCCTGATCCACTGGGCGAGTACCGCCCGGGCCAGCCGTTCGAGAAGCTCGATCGCGGTATCGGTGACGATCTGCTCGCGCAGGCCGCTCGTCGGGAAGGGTTGGAGCGGCGCAAGAAGCGGGAGGATCCCAACGATCCGAACGAACCGGGTTTCATCGAACCTGAGGATGTGGTGGTCGAGGAAGAGCGTCCGCTGGAATACGAGGTCGCCAAGAAGGCGGCCTTCGACTGGATGACCGAGATCGCCGAGGCGCCGCAGACGCTCGAGCAGCTCTACCAGACCAGCCCGGAATCGCGCGAGCTGGTCGCACAGTTGCGCCAGGTCGGCGTGCGGCTCAGCGACGACAAGCTGAACGAAGACGACTATTGGCGCGAGGAGGGTTTGGCGTTCACGTTCTTCCAGCCCTACCGTCGACTGGACGACCCGGTCTCGCTGCTGGCGCGTGTCACCAAGAAGAATGAGGAGGCACCGGCAGACGAGCAGGCTGAGACGCTGCGGCGTTTCGACGAGATCGTCCGCGTCAGCGAGCAGCGTCCGGAGGTGCAGGCGCTGTTGCGGTTCCTGCAGCGCAAGGTGCTCTTGGAAGTCTACAAGCTGGACCCGCACAAGATGGCCGAGCTGATCGCCACGTTCGGGCCGATGGATTGGCGGGTGGTCGATTCACACAGCCTGTACTGGATTAACGAGGGCCTCATCGCCGGCGATGAGAGCATCAGTAAGTTCGGAAACGACAAGGTCAACGCGGCGCGGCTGATTTTCTTCTCGCTACACAATCTCTACCGCCGCAATCGGCTGGTCTTCGAGCCCTACTACGACAACATCGATCTCTCGTACCTGAACTTCAACCCCGACCTCAACTTCGTCGAGTCGATGCACCGGGCCTACCTCAACTACGGCAAGCTGTTCGATCCGCGCCCGGAGGACACCGGGATCGGTGAGACCTACCGCTCCGGCCACCAGAATCTCATGACCGAGGCGATCTGTCTGCTGTACTACGCCGGGCGGAAGCGCGAAGCCGGGAAGTACTTCAAGTACCTGCGCGACAACTACAGCATCTCAACAACGGGCACTTTCAACCCGATCTTCTCGGTGCCGCTGGCGCAGTTCGTCCAGAACTACCTTCTGGAGAATATCGAGGGTTCGGCGGAGACGCGCAACACCATCACCGCGGCACTGTCCCGTTCATTCGACGAATTGGCGATGGGCAACCTGGCCCAGTACAATGCGCTGCTCAAGAAGGCGATGGACCTGCACTCGAAATTCAACGAAGGCCGTATGTCCAAGACCACGGACAAGTTGCAGCTACCACCGTTCCGCGAATACCAGGCCGATGTGTTGCGGGAGCGGCTTAAACGGCCGGCCATCACGCCGATGGTCACGCTGAACAAGGCCCGTCTGTGGCGCTACCTGCCACTGTATCTCAAGCACGCGGTGTACGATGAGCTGTCGACGTGGCTCGGGCGGGAATGCGAGGCGGTGGGCTTCGACGCTGAGCGGGCCTTTCCGGAACCGCCGGGCATGGAGCAGTACCGAAAGGAAGAGGGCCGGCGTGGCCCGGAAGAGAAGGACGACGGCGTGGAGACGCCGGCCCAGCAGCACAGTCAGGCAGCGCCGGCGGGTTTGGCTGGCCGGCTGGCCCGTGCAGCCTGAATCTGCGTACAGATCCTGCGAGATTCCTTTAGGGGCGCTTGACTTTACCCGATGATGGTGGCATAATCCTGGTGCTTTATAATTAAATCATGCGGTTCGGCGGTATTCGCCTTAAACGTTCGATATACGGAGCCTTGAAGTGTCGCTTGCCCAGGCGCCTCGATGGTGTCCCGTTCGCGTCACCGGAATCCGCGGTGGGGGTGCGATCACGTATCGTCTTATGGAGATGGGACTTATCGAGGGTGCTCGGGTCGAGCTGCTCGGCTGCGCACCGCTCGGAGATCCACTGCATATACGTCTGGGCGACTACGAGCTGTCGCTGCGCCGCGAGGAGGCGGCGCTGGTTGATATCGTGAGTCTGTAGGCAGAAACCGGGCTTGGCACCCGCGTCGTTCCAGTATGTGTCTTCCTCGCCAGCCTGAGAAATCAAGGCCTGGCGGAAATCCTCCTCCCGGAAAAGCGGCCGTGCGCGGTTCCGACGCTCCTCCCCCAGTCGATGTGCGCAGCTACAACTCACGATCCAGTCCATCGGGCGGCGCGGGGCGCAAGCTGTTGATCGCCCTGGTCGGCAACCCCAATACCGGGAAAACTTCGCTCTTCAATGCATTGACCGGCTTTCGACGACACGTCGCGAACTACCCCGGCGTGACGGTCGAGTCGGCACGCGGCCCGGTGCGGGGGACTGCCCCGCCGATGGAACTGCTCGATCTGCCCGGGACATATAGCCTCGCGGCGATGTCGCCTGATGAGATGCTCGTCAGCAACGTTACTTGCGGGCGGCTGAAGGGGCACGCGCGACCTGATGCGATTCTGGCGATCGTCGACGCCTCAAACCTGCACCGCAACCTGTACCTGGTCAGCCAGCTACTCGAGCTCGAATCGCCGATGGTTGTCGCGGTCAACATGATCGATGTGGCGCGCGGGCGCGGGATCGACGTGGATTGCGAACTGCTCTCGCAACGCCTGGGCGTACCGGCCGTGCCGGTGGTCGCCACGCGACCGAACTCGGTTGTGCCGCTGCGAGAGGCGCTCGAACGCGCTGTTGGCGAGCGCCGGTCGGGTGCCGGCGTGCAACTCCCGGCGGAGTTGGAGGCCGAGGTGGCGGCGTTTTGCATGCGGGACTCGACCGGTCCGCGGCGGGTCGAAGCCCTTCGGATTCTGCTCGAGCGCGACGGGTATGCGGAGAAGCAATACCTGGCCAACGGCGGTTCCGAAGAAGCCTTGCGCCAGATCCGCGCGCGGCTGGGAGCCGCCGGCATCGACGGGCCCAAGCTGGAGGTGCAGGCCCGTTATCGCTGGATCAGCACCGTCCTGGACGGCGTGGTCACGCGACCCGAGAAGCCGGTCGTCACCTGGTCCGAGCGTCTGGACCGGGTGCTGACGCACAAGGTCGGCGGAGCGCTGATCCTGCTGGCGGTCCTGTTCGTGGTGTTCCAATCGATATTCGCGTGGGCCGGGCCGTTGATGAAACGGATCGCCTGGGCCTTCGGAGCGTTGTCCGAAGTCGTGGCGGGATTCCTCCCGGAAGGCGCGCTGCGAAGCGTGCTGACCGACGGGATCATCGGGGGGGTCGGTGGCGTGCTGATCTTTCTGCCGCAGATATTGATCCTGTTTGCGTTCATTGCGATCCTCGAAGATTGCGGCTACATGGCACGGGCGGCGTACATGAGCGACCGCCTGATGCGCTCGCTGGGGCTGAGCGGGCGGGCCTTCATTCCGTTGCTGTCCTCGTTCGCGTGTGCCGTGCCGGCGATCATGGGGACGCGGGCTATCGCCGACCGTCGCGAGCGCTTCGTGACGATTCTGATCGCCCCCTTCATGAGCTGCTCAGCGCGCTTGCCGATCTATGTGCTCTTCATCGCGGCGTTCGTGCCGGCCACGAGGTACCTGGGCGGGTGGGTCGGATTGCACGGCCTGGTCATGCTGGCGATGTACCTGGTCGGCGTGAGCGTGGCTGTCCCGGTCGCGTGGCTGCTGAAGAAGACGGCGTTCGCCGGGCCGCCGCCCGGCTTCATGCTCGAGCTGCCCTCGTACAAGCTGCCGCGGCTGCGTGCGATCTGGCAGCGGATGTACTTTGCCAGCAAGGAATTCGTGACGCGCGCCGGCACAATAATTCTGGCGGTCAACCTGATCGTGTGGGCGCTGGGTTATTTTCCGCGGGGCGCGGCGACACGGACGGCGATCGAGCGACAGGCCCAGGTCGCAGGATGGGACGAGGCCCAGCTTGAGGCCGAACTCGCCGGGGCGTACGTCCGCGGTAGCTACCTCGGCCGAATCGGCCGATCGATCGAGCCGCTGGTCGAGCCGCTCGGGTGGGATTGGCGGATCGGGATGGCGGTGGTGGCGTCGTTCCCGGCCCGCGAGGTCGTAGTGGCGTCGCTGGGTACGATTTACAGCCTTGGCGAGGAAGCCGACGAGCGATCCGAGCCGCTGCACGAGGCCCTCAAGCGCGCGAAGTGGGACGACACCGGCGAACCGGTCTTCACGCTGCCAGTCGCGCTGTCGATCATGATCTTCTTTGCGCTATGCGCGCAGTGTGCCAGCACACTGGTTGTGATCGGGCGCGAGACCGGCTCATGGATCTGGCCGGGGTTGTCGTTCGTCGGCATGACCACGATCGCGTATTTTGCGGCGTGGGGTGTGTCGGCGACGGGACGGGCCCTGGGCCTGTGAAGCATCCCTGGGCGACTGGCCGGAGTGGCGTCTCCTGCGCAGGGTGGCACTTGTCCAGGGGCTGGCAGGTCGGAATTAGGCGCGGGCATCAGACAAGTCTGCACCTGGTCGTTACAATGACGCCGCTGTAACCGCGTATACGGGCCGGCGTTACGCTGCTGACCCGGTCGCCCGCACGAGTTGATGTCGCTGGGGTAAGCCGCGATGAAGTCACGCCGTCAGGATCTAACGCTGGGGATCGTGGTGTTGGTGTTTGTGGGCCTGTTCGTCGCGACGGTGCTGTTCGTCTACCCGTCGCTGGCGGGTGAGACGGCGAAAGTCATCGTTCGTTTCCGACACGAGGAGGGGCTGGCCCCGTTAAAGCCCGGCAGTCCGGTCATGCTGAGCGGCGCCCTGCAGGTGGGCAAGGTCACCAACATTCGGAAAGAGTACGACGAGGTCGACACGCCGGCGGGCCGCCAGAGGCTTCTCCTGATCGTGGTTGAAGCCGAGATCGCCACCGACCTCGAGCTGTACAGCGACTGCCAGATCACCACGGACCAGCCACCAGTCGGCGGCGGGGGTATGCTGGTGATTCTCAGCGTCGGCACGTCGGGCATGCTGGCATCCGGGCCGATCGCGGGCCTGCCGCCGCAGAGCCTGGCGGCAGTCATCGGCAACCTGTCGCGGCGGGTGTTGGGCCCGAACGGGATGGTCGACAAGATGGAGCAGATGCTCGACGTCGACCTGCAGGGCTCGCTGGCGTTCAAGATCTCGCAGAGCCTGAGCGACGTGAACGCGATGACGGCGGAGTTGCGCGCGCAGCTTGACCCGCGCGAGCAGATGACGTTGATGAGCAAGGTCCACGCGATCGTCAGCCACGTCAACGACGCCACCACAGCCCTGCGCGCGCAGCTCGCGGTCGAGGACGACACCACCGCGATGGCGAAGGTTCACGTGGTGCTCGAGCGGCTCGAACGTGGGCTGGCCGAGCTGGCGGAGACGTTGCAGGAGAACCGCCCGTTGGTCCACAGCACACTGACCAGCGTCGAGAGCGCGACCCGCAAGCTGGATCAGGAGTTGCTCGACGCCTTCAAAGCCGAGCTCAACCGCGACGATCCGACCTCGCTGCTGGGCAAGATCCACGTCGGCATGGATCAGCTCAACAAGTCGTTGGAAAACGTCGTGGTGATGACTGATGCCGGCAGCAAGCTGATCGTGCTGAATCGGCCGGCGCTGCAACGCACGATCGAGAACCTCAAGGTCACGTCCGATCAGTTGCGGGTCGGCGTGCAGGAGATCCTGCTGGCGCCGTGGCGACTGTTCAACAAGCCCTGGACCGGCGAGGTCCGGCAGGTCGGCGTGTTCGAGGCGGCTCGTCGCTTCGCCGAGGCTGCCACCATGCTCGACGACGCCGCGATCCGGCTGGAGGCGATCCATGCCGCGACGACCGCCGACGAGCTGAGCAAGAGCTCTGCGGAAGAGATCCGCAAGATTCAGGACGGATTGCGGTCGGCGTTCGAACGCTTCGAGACCGCCGAGGATTACCTCTGGAAGCAGATGAAGTAGGGCTGCGCCATGGCCAAGGCCCTTCGCAAACTGTACGACCTGGTCGTGGTCGGGGGCGGGCCGGCCGGTGCCGCCGCCGCCCTGCGGGCCGCCCAGCAGCAGGCGTCGGTGCTGATCATTGAGAAGGAGGAGGCCCCGCACGCCACCCCATCCGCCGCGTGGCTGGGGCCGGCCGGGGTCTCCTTGTGCAAGGAATGCGGGCTGAGCGTAAGGAAGGCCAGCGCGAGGGAGTTCAAGGGAGTGCACCTGCACTCGTGGGATCTGAGGCGCACCACGTTTGTGGATGATCCCGAGCTACGGGGCTGGCTGGTCGATCGGGCATCGTTCGACGTGGCGCTTCTGAAGCAGGCGACCGGGGCCAGAGTGGACGCGCTGCACGGCGCGGTAGTGCAGAATCTCATCCTGGCTGAAGACCGTGTAGTGTTGGAGCTCAGTGACGGGCGTGAGGTTTCCGGCCGGGTGATGCTCATCGCCGAAGGAGTTGCCTCCTCCGCGGCGGGGATGGCCAACCTGCCTTCTGCGGGGCAGATGCGCGAGGTTCCACGCTGCCTGTTCATTCAATACGAAGCGAAAGAGAAGGAGACGCGCCTGGACGTGGCGGTCGGTGCCAGCCGGGCCGGTCAGCTCGCGACCATCGTGCGTCTCGGCAAGGCGGTCAGCCTGGCGATCACCACGCGGGCGGCGGAGGTCTCGCTCGAGGAGCAGTTCCGCACGTTTTGCGGCCCGGCCCTGGAGGCCGGCCTTTTGCCCGAGGGCGTCCCCGATGAACCCCGGCTGCGGTTGTCCCCCGGCGGGATCGCGCTCGACATGGATACGCATGTCGGTAAACGCTGCCTGCTGATCGGTGAGGCGGGCGGTTTCGTCGCCGCCTTCAGCAACGAAGGCATCTACCCCGCAATGCGTTCCGGCTGGATCGGGGCCGACACCGCGCTGCGAGCCCTGCAAGCCCCGGTCCTGCAGGACGAACTGACGTCGTTCGGCGTGGCTTGGCGTCAAGAATTGGCGGACTACCTGCGCATGCCGAACACCGATCTGAGCCTGCTGGTGCCGTTGGTCTTCAACAATGAGCAGATGTCGCGACGGGTTGCCCGGGCTTTCCTGTTGGGCCAAGCGTTTTGACCCGATCTATAATGAGTAGTGTGGCCTTTAAGCCGGCCGCAGTTGTTGAATCGGCGTAATACGGGTGGTTTCCGTGAAGGTTGAAGTGGACAAGCTGACTATCGTGCATTATCCGGACCCGCGGCTCCGCAAGGTTTGTGAGCCGGTGACGGAATTCGACGGCGACTTGAAGGCGCTGGTAGACCACATGTTCGGACTGCTCCACGCAGGAAGGGGCATCGGGCTGGCGGGTCCGCAGGTCGGCGTGCTCAAACGGCTCTTCGTAATGAACATCACCGGCGAAGACAAAGACAACATGGTCTTCGTCAACCCGGAGATCCGCGACATGCATGGGAGCCGCGAGGCGGAGGAAGGCTGCCTGTCGCTCCCCGAGGTGTACGTCCAGGTCCGCCGCGCCGCCCGATGTGCGATCAAAGCGCAGAATCTCGAGGGCGAGCCGATCGAGCTTGAGGGCGAAGACCTGCTTTGCCGCGTCTGGCAGCACGAAACCGACCACCTCAGCGGGACACTGATCCTCGACCGCATGGGGCCGAGCGACAAGATCGCCACCAAGAGGAGGCTCAAGGAACTGGAAGCGGCGTACAAAGAGAAGCGGCGGCGGTAAGACTCTCGATCGGGGCTTACGGATTGGGGATTTCACGTCGATGGCCCCCTTCCTGATGGGCGGGACCGCCATTTGCAACTCGTATGCAGGCTGAGGACAATGGGGGGATGCGGATTGTATTCCTAGGAACAGGTGATTTTGGTGTGCCGGCCTTGCGGGCGTTGGTGGCGGCCGGGCACATGCCGGTCGCGGCGATCAGCCAGCCGGATCGGCCCGTCGGTCGCGGACGGCAACTCCGGCCGACCCCCATTCACGCCCTGGCCGACGAACTGCGTATCCACCACATTCAGACCGAAAACGTCAACTCTTTGAACCCTGCCGACGCGCTCGGCGGAGCCGAGATCGGCGTGGTCGCCGCTTTCGGGCAGAAGATCGGCAACAGCGTTCTGGATGCGTTACCGCGCGGCTGTGTCAACATCCACGGTTCGCTCTTGCCGAAATACCGCGGGGCGGCGCCGTTCCAATGGGCGATCATCAACGGCGACGAAGCCACCGGTGTCACCATCTTTCAGCTCGACGAAAAGTGGGACGCCGGGCCGATCTGGAGCCAACGCGAGCTGCGCATCGGCGAGATCGAGACGGCTTCTGAACTGCACGATCGCCTGGCCGGGCTCGGGGCGGAACTGATCGTCGATACGCTCGCCGAGATTCAGTGCGACGAGCGCGGCCCCGCAGTACAGGATGCCTCGAAGGCGACGTGGGCGCCGAAGCTCTCCCGTCGGGACAGCCGGATCGACTGGTCACAGCCGGCGTTCAATATCGTGCGGCGGATCAATGGTCTGTGGTCGTGGCCGGGGGCGGCCTGCATGTTGCGCCTGCCGAACGGCAAGACGGAGCGATTGCAGTTGGCACGGGCGCAGGTCGCGGAAGCGGCCGGCGAGCCGACGGCCGAGTTTCCGCCGGGTGCGTTCCTACGCGATCAGACTGTGCAGGCCGGACAGGGGCGCGTAGGGCTACTCGAGGTAAAGCCCGCAGGCGGCAAGCTGATGTCGTTCGAGGCGTTCGCGCGCGGGCGGCCGGTGCAGCCGCCGATTCGCCTGCTTCCGTTCGAAGAATAATGACGAATCGCAGAGGCAATCCGCGCGGGGCCGGCCCGCTGAGCGGTCGCGAGGCCGCTTTCCAGGCCGTGTCAACAGCGTTGCGTGGAGAGGGCTTCGTCCATGAAACCCTGGCGCGCCTGCGTACGCGCCGTCGGCTTGAGCAGCGCGAAGCGGCACTCGCGATGCATATCGCGCTCGGTGCGGTCCGGCATGCGCTGACGATCGAGCACGTGCTGCGGACGCAGGCGCGCTACGACGAGCGGCGGGTGAATCAGGCGCTGCGGGCGATTCTGCTGTCGGCGGGGTTTCAGATCATCTGGATGGATCGTGTCCCGGAGTTTGCCGCGGTCGACCAGGCGGTCGAGCTGGCCCGCCTACACGTCGGCAACCGCGCCCCGCGAATGGTCAACGCCATCCTGCGAAACCTGACCCGCGCGATCGAACGTCGCCGGGTAGCCTGGCGGCGGCTCGATAGCCGACAGATCCGCGTGAGCTGGGACCAGGCCTGCTCGTTCAAATCGTACGTGCTTCCCGCGCCTGACGACGAGCAGAGCAGAATCGCTCACTTCGCCGCCGCCACCGGCGAGCGTCCAAGACGCTATCGCACACTGGTGAACCGCTATGGCGAGGATCAGGCCGAGGCGGTGGCGTGGTCCGCGCAAGCCGTCCCCGTCACCGTTCTGCACCGCAACACGCTGCGGATCGACTCTGGCGTCTTCCAGGCCCGTGTGCAGGAGACCTTCGGTGACCAGGCCGAGTGGACGACCGACGCGGTCTTCCTGCCGTCCAGCGTGAATGTCGTGGACACTGCGCTGTTCCGGGAAGGACGGGCCTACGTGCAAGATATGACGGCCCGGTCGGCGGCGCTGCTGCTCGACGCCCGGCCGGGCGAGAGCCTGCTGGACTTCTGCGCTGCCCCCGGCGGGAAGTCGATCGTGCTTGCCCAACAGATCGGCGACCGCGGCGAGGTCCTCGCCTGCGACACTTCGCCTGATCGCATCCGACGCGTGACCGAAAACGCCCGGCGACTGCACCTGACCAGCATCCGCACCCACCTGATCCAGGCGTCCGACGCATCTGACCTCGACCTGACGCGCGAATTCGACGCCGCCCTGCTCGACGTGCCGTGCTCAAACACGGGCGTCATCGCGCGTCGTCCGGAGGCGCGGCTGGGGCTGACGGCGGAGAAGCAGGAGTCGCTGATCGAGCTGCAAGCCGATCTGCTTCGCCGGACGGCAGCCCGCGTGCGCCCCGGCGGGCGACTGGTCTACAGCACGTGCAGCATCGAGCCGGAGGAGAACGAGCAGGTCGTCGAGCGCTTCCTCGCCGAGCACCCGAAATGGCGACAGCTCACCACACGGATGACGCTGCCGGAGTGGGGCCCACGCCTGTCCGACTGGCGTGACGGCGGCTTCGCGGCGTTATTGACTCGGCAGGTATGAGCGTCTGAAACGCGACAGAGTGCTGCGGGCCGATCGACCAGGAGTGCTTGCGCCGCGCGTGCGGCGCCCCCCGCCCGGGGGGTGCGCAGGATCGCGGTAGCGCGCACACCAACGTTTTGATTGCGTCGGACGACAGCGATGTGCTAGACTGAAAGCTCGGACACGCTTGCTGGGACTCCCGTCCGGAGCTGCAGGCAGCGGGCGCCTCGATCGGCGTATCGGCTTCCA
>Ga0180434_10005053_pt1 | contig 15737 bp, 19 predicted proteins | sample SS_ome_7_FD_132453 | JGI IMG/M metagenome (GOLD analysis project Ga0180434, IMG submission 132453) | Hypersaline lake sediment archaeal communities from the Salton Sea, California, USA - SS_1_D_2 metaG | ecosystem: Environmental > Aquatic > Non-marine Saline and Alkaline > Hypersaline >...
AGCTGCGGTCTCGGCAAGTGCGGGCACTGCATGATGGGCGAGTTCTACATCTGCAAGGACGGGCCCGTCATGACGGCAGCGCAGGTTGCCAAGTTCGAAGATCCGTTCTAGCCGTTCACGCGTGAGGGGTTAACCGACATGCCAGAAATCAAGAAGGCGTCTTGTCTCTTCTGCTCCTTTCAGTGCGGATACGCGGTGGAGGTCGATGCGGGGGTGCCGGTCCGGATCGACTTCGACGCGGAATCCCCGAACAACCTCGGGGCGCTCTGCACGAGGGGGCACTACAACCTTGAGCTTCTTATCCACCCCAGGCGCAATCTCGCGGCGACGGTCAACAGACGAAGGGTTCCGTGGATGTCGGGCGTGACCAAGGTCGCAGGCTTGCTCAGCGAGATCAAGGAGTCGGCCGGCGGCGACGCGCTCGGCGTCATCGTCGGCACGGAGCTTTCGAACGAGGACTTCGCAGCGGCGACGTCCTTCGCGCGCGACGTACTCGGCACGAAGAACATCGCTGTCGCGTACGACGGCAACGACTACCCTCTTCTCATGGGTGGCGGTGTGGGTGACGCCTCTCCGTCCGATCTCGACGAGGCGGACTGCTTCGTCATGGTGGGCGACGTTTTCTGGGGACACCCCTGTATCGCGAAGCGGATCATCGAGTCGCGCTACAAGAGCAGGACCAACCGCATCTACACGCTCAACCCGTACCGGAGCAACACAGACTGGTTCGCCGACCGGCACGTCGTGGTGCGCCCGGGCGCTGAGCCGGTCGTGCTGGCGGGTCTTCTGACGGCGATGAACGTGCAGGGCGCGCCGAAGGTCGACCTGAGCACGGCGGCCGCGGCCGGCGGACTGGAGGCAGGCGAGCTTCAGGCGATCGCCAACGGCCTCAAGGAACACTCGAAGGTCGTCGTGCTCACGAGCTCGCGTCTCGGCGACTCGGCCTCCGCGTACCTCACGGGACAGCTCTCGAACCTGCTGGCCCAGAAGTGCAAGGGTCACTACGCGCCGCTCTTCAGGGGTGGGAACGCCGTCGGCGCTTTCAAGGCCGTGGGTTCCTCGAAGACCGCGCCCGAGCTTCTGGCCGACGTGTCGGCCGGTAAGATCAAGGGCCTGCTCGTGTTCGGCCCGGACATCCTGCAGCTGTACCCGGGCGCCGTCAGCGCCGACGCGCTCGAGGACCTGAAACTCCTCGCGGCCTCGGCGCTCTTCGAGAACGACACCACGAAGCACAGCGACGTCGGTCTCCCGCAGGCAGTGTGGACGGAAGCGTCCGGCAGCTACAGCGGCTCCATGGGTATCGAGACCTCGATGGAACCAGTGACGGCGCCGCAGGGCGACGCGCTCCCGGTCAAGGCTATGCTCGAGAGCATCGCGGCGGAGATGAACGCGACGCTCGGAGGCGGCGCCGGCGCGGCGGAGCATCCGAAGCTCACGATCGACGCCGCGGCCGAGCTCTCGAGGCTCGCGGGCGAGCCGTCGGGCGACGGCGTTGTGCTCGTCGAGGGCATCCACCCGCTCCACCGCTGGGACGGCACGATCACGGGCCGGATGAGCTTCCCGAAGATCATCAATCCCTACTGCGACGTGTGGATCGGGGAGGAGGCGGCCGGCAGCCTCGGTGTCGAGGGCGGCGCGAGCGTGGCGCTCGCGACGGAGCGCGGCGAGACGAGCATCATAGCGACCGTCACTGACAGGATGCCCGGCGGGCTGGTGGCGTTCCCGAGCTACGTGCCGGACGTGCGCGGGCTTCTGAAGTGGACGCTGAATCCGGCGACGAAATGGTTCGACGTGGCGGCATCGGGCGCGAAGGTGACGCCCGGCACGTAATAGAGGTTTACATGGAAGGAGCTCCCACGGCGGGGCTCTCCGCGGCAACATCTACGGGAGTGCTGGATGAACAAGAGAAACGTCCTGGACTACGGGCGCTGTATCAGCTGCAGGAGCTGCATCGCGGCCTGCTACTACTCGCACAACTTCCAGGACCAGCTCGAGGCCTCCACCGTAGTGACCAATGCCGTTCTGCAGATGAACTGCCGGCATTGCGAGCAGCCGTTGTGTGAGGCGGCGTGTCCCCAGGAAGCGATCAAGAGAAGGGACGACGGGCTGGTCATCAGGAGCACGGTCCTGTGCAGCGGATGCACCTCGTGCGCGCATGCGTGTCCGTTCGGCGCGATCGACCTCGAGAGGACGAGGCACCACATGCCGAAGTGCGACCTGTGCGACTGGCGCACCCTCGAGGGCAAGGAGACGATGTGCGCGACGACGTGTGTCTCGGGCGCGAGGACGTTCGAGGACATCAGCGACATCGAGGCCCAGCGGGGCGCGCCGATGAGGGGCAGCCGCACGATCGCGAAGACGTGGCGGGGGAAGCGCTAGGCTGGTCGAACGAGCTATCACCTGGATGCGGTACTAGCTAAAGAGGTAGCTAAATGGCATCAACACTCGGCTTGGTTCTGAACTTCCTCATCTTCCCGGGCCTGCTGTTCACGGCCATCGTCGGCCTTCTGACGCAGTGGGTGGACAGGAAGGTGAGCGCCAGGGTTCAGTGGAGGGTCGGTCCTCCGTGGTACCAGCCCTTCGCGGACATTCTCAAGCTCCTCGGCAAGGAGATCGTGATCCCCGAGGGAGCCAAGCGCACGGGGTTCCTGCTGGCCCCCGTGGCCGGCCTCGCGGCGGTTGGGGTGGTGTCGACGATGCTGTGGCTGGCCAACATCTCGGGGGCCGGGTTCGTCGGTGACCTCATCGGCGTCATATACCTGCTGACGATCCCGTCGCTCGGCATGATCATCGGCGCGGCGGCGTCCAGCAACCCGCTCGCCGGCGTCGGTGCGAGTCGCGAAATGAAGCTCGTGCTGGCCTACGAGCTGCCGTTCGTCATCGCCATCTTCACGGCAGTGACGAAGGTCTCGCCGATGACGCTGAGGCTCGACGGCATTCTCGAGTACCAGGCGACGAACGGCGTGCTGCTCGGCAACCTGTCGTGCATCATCGCGTTCATCGTCGCCATCCTCTGCGCGCAGGCGAAGCTGACGTATCCGCCGTTCGACATCCCGGAGGCGGAGACTGAGCTCATGGACGGGACGCACATGGAGTACTCGGGGGCCGCGCTCGCGGTCGTCAAGCTCTCCCAGGCCATGATGCTCTTCACCCTACCCATCTTCTTCATCACGGTCTTCTGGGGTGGGATCGTCCTGACGGGCTGGGGCATCCTCTACACCATCGTCAAGTACGTCATCATCGTCACGATCATCGTGCTCATAAAGAACACGAATCCCAGGGTGAGGATCGACCAGGCCGTTCGGTTCTTCTGGGGCCCGGTCACCGTTCTCGCGATCATCGGAATGGTGCTCGCTATCATCGGCCTCTAGAGGTCAAAACGGAGCGCAAGTACATGGGTGCTACCAGCTGGGGATTCAAGAAGTCACTGTGGGTTTTCCACCTGAACGCAGGGGCGTGCAACAACTGCGACATCGAGGTACTGGACTGCCTCTGCCCCCGCTTCGACGTGGAGCGCTTCGGCATCAAGCTCGTCGGCAGCGTCAAGCACGCGGACGTGCTCTTGGTGTCCGGCAGCGTGCCGCGCAAAGTCCTGCCTCAGTTGATAGAGACATACGAGCAGGCGCCGAAGCCCGTGGCCGTCGTCGCACTGGGCGCGTGTGGGTGTACGGGTGGGATCTTCAAGGACGGCTACAACTTCGCCGGACCGGTCGACAAGCACATTCCTGTCGACGCGTACGTTCCCGGTTGCCCGCCTCGTCCGGAGGCGATCATCGACGGGATCGTGAAGCTGATGGGGAAGCTCTAGAGAAAGGGCCGACTCCGAGACGACCGAGGTGGGTAGGAGCCCGTGGGCCCGAACACCCGGGGAGTGGAGAGACAATGAGCAAGAAAGTACTTACGAATCTCAGGGCCAAGTTCGGCGACCGCGTCGAGATCTACGAGCACAACGACCGCCGGGCGTACGTCACGGTCGAGAACGATGACTGGATCGAGGTCCTTCGCTACATGTACGAGGTGGAGCGCGGGAGGCTGACCACGGCGACGGGTAGCGACAGGCCCACCGGCGTCGAGCTGCTGTACCACTTCGCGATCGACTACGACGCGATCGTGGTCAACATCAGAACCACTCTCAAGAAGCCGTTCCCGAAGATAGAGGCGCTTACGCCCTACTACTTCGCGGCGGACTTCATCGAGCGAGAGATCTTCGATTTCCTCGGGGTCGAGTTCGAGGGGCATCCCGACCTGAGGAAGATCCTCTCCTCACACGACAGACCGGCGGATTTCCATCCAATGAGGAGAGACGAATAGATGAGCACGATCATTCCCATTGGCCCGTTCCACCCCGTGCTCGAGGAGCCTGAGTACATTCAGCTCTACGTGGACGGCGAGACCGTGGTGAACGCTGACATCGATCTGGGGCGCGTCCATCGAGGGATGGAGCTGTTGGCCCAGGAGAAGACCTACGACCAGGACGTCTTCCTCATCGAGCGCATCTGTGGCATCTGCTCGGCCTCGCACAGCTGGGCCGGAAGCCTCGCGATGGAGGACATCGTCGGCATAGGTCCGACCGACCGGGCGCGGTACCTGCGCACGATCGTGCACGAGCTCGAGCGTATTCACAGCCACATGCTCTGGGTGGGGTTGGGCGGTCACATACTCGGGTACTGGACGGTCTTCATGTGGGGCTGGAAGTACCGCGAGCCCATTCTCGACGCTCTCGAGATGATCACGGGCAACCGGCAGAACTACGCGTGGTTCAGGCCGGGCGGCGTTCGCCGCGACGTTCCGGACGAGGTCTGGCCCGAGGTCGTCAAGATCATCGACGAGTTCGACAAGAACAACGACCTACTCATCGGCGCGATCCTCGACGACCCGGTGATCCTGAGCCGGCTCAAGGGCGTGGGCTACCTCAGCAAGGAAGACGCCATCCACTACGGCTGTCTGGGTCCGACCGCCCGCGGCTCGGGAGTCGACATCGACGTGCGCCGCGACGATCCGTACGGAGCCTACTCCGAGGTGGACTGGGACGTCATCGTCCAGCCCGAGGGCGACTGCCTCGCGGTCGCGGTCGTGCGGCTCCTCGAGATGAGAGAGGCGTGCAAGATCATCAGGCAGTGCATCGCGAAGCTGCCGGGTGGTCCCATCGCGAACGAGATCCGCGAGTTCCCGAGGGGGGAGGGCATAGGGCACATCGAGGCTCCGCGCGGCGAGAGCTTCCACTGTGTCCGTTCGAACGGGACGAACATGCCGGAGCGCCACAAGATGCGCGCGCCGACGTTCCTGAACATCCCGTCGTTCAGGCCGAGGGTCAAGGGCGAGACAATCTCGGACGCCGTTCTGATCTTCGCGATCATCGACCCGTGCTACAGCTGCACCGAGCGCATGGCGCTCATAGGGCCCGACGGGAAGGCCAGGACGGTGAGCGGCAACGATCTGATCAAGTTGAGTCAAGAGAAGACAGAGAAGCTCAGAAGGGAATCCTAGAGGTCCGGGGGTAAGTTGATGCCACAGATACTCGTTCCCATTGTCGTCCCAGCGATCGCCGGCGGCCTCTGTCTGCTGATACCGAGACGCGTCAAGGTCGTCAGGGAGGCGATCGCCCTCGGGGCTCTGACGTGGGCGTTCGTGGAGGCGCTGCAGCTCTTCGGGCAGTGGCCGCTCTCGTTCACCCGTGAGTGGGTGGCGCTGGGGGACCTGACGATCCAGTTCGATCTGCTCCTCAGCCACTTCAGCGCGTTCGTGCTGGTGTTCCTGGGATTGTTCGGGCTGGGCGTGACGGTGTACTCGATCTCGTGGCTCTCCGAGAAGCACGACGGACGGCGTTTCTATGCGCTCCTGCTTCTGACGGTGGCGGCGAGCGCGGGCGCGGCGCTGTCGAACAGCCTGCTGCTCCTTCTGATCTTCTGGGAGGCGCTGACCGCGATCCTCTTCTTCTTCGTCAACACCGGACTGAAGCAGGGGGAGGCGTCCGAAGGGGCGGCCAAGAGCTTCGTCATGCTGGGGCTTTCTGACGCGGCGCTCTTCTTCGCGGTCTGTCTGATCTGGGTGCGCTACGGGACGCTGTCGATGGACCAGCTGAAGATCTTCGTCGGCGACGGTCCAACGTCCGCGATCTACATCCTCATGATGGTCGGGGCGATCACCAAGGCCGGCGCCATGCCGTTCCACACGTGGGTGCCGGCGCTGGGTAAGGGCGCGCCCACCCCGGTGATGGCGCTCCTGCCGGCGTCGATCGACAAGCTCCTCGGCATCTATCTGCTCGCGCGCCTGTCTCTCGACATTTTCAACATCGGCCCGGGCATGCAGCTCGTGCTGATGGTCATCGGCGCGGTGACCATCCTCGGCGCCGTTTTGATGGCCCTCGTGCAGCACGATCTCAAGGTGCTCTTGAGCTACCACGCCGTCAGCCAGGTGGGCTACATGGTGCTGGGAATCGGCACCGGCGTGCCCATCGGCATCGCGGGCGGCCTGTTCCACATGTTGAACAACGCCATCTACAAGACGCTCCTGTTCTTCGGCGCGGGCGCCATCGAGAAGCAGACCGGGACGACCGAGATATCGAAGCTCGGCGGCCTGGCGCGAGCAATGCCCGTGACGTTCATCACTATGGCGGTGGCGTCGCTCGCAATCTCCGGCGTGCCCCCGTTCAACGGGTTCGTCTCGAAGTGGATGGTCTACACCGGCATCGTCGAGCTCGGCTCGCGCGGCATGGGTGCCTACTGGATCTTCCTGGTCGCCGCGCTCTTCGGCAGCGCGCTGACGATGGCGTCCTTCGTGAAGGTGCTCTACTCGGGCTTCCTCGGCCAGCGGCCGAGCGCGCTCGCCGGCGTGCGTGAGGCGCGGTGGCCGATGCTGAGCCCGATGATTGTGCTCGCGGCGCTCTGCGTCGTATTCGGCGTGTGGGCGAAGTTCCCGATCGACACCTTCATCAACCCGATCGTCCACGGCTCCATCGGCACGGCGGCGAGCGGCGCGCTCTCCGGCTCGATGGGCTTCTGGGACCCGAGCGTAGCGACCGGTCTCATTATCCTCGGTCTGCTCGTGGGCCTGATCATCTTCGGCGTCGGCAAGCTGACGACACGGCGCACCGGTCGGATCTTCATCGGCGGGACGAGGCCGCCGGATCCTCTGGACTCGATGCACGTGGTCGGCACAGGCTTCTACAACACGATCAAGGAGACGAAGGGCTTGCGAGGCGCGTTCGCGAACGCCGAGCAGGACGTCTTCGACGTCTACGAGGTCGGTGGGCGCATCGGCAACGTGTTCGTGCAGGGCCTTCGGTCTATACACAGCGGCGTGCTCTCGACCTACCTGGCGTGGTCGGTCATTGGTCTGGGCGCGATAGTGTTCGCGCTCCTCAGTACGCTGCTCAGGCACCTGGTCAGCGGGAGCTAGCGGCGCGGGGCATCGCGCCGGGTTGCGGCGTGGCCCTCGTCCCATAGACAGTTCCGAAATAGGCACACTCTGGAGGTCTGGTACAAGGACAGGCGGGAGACGAGTTAATGGAAAACATCGCTCCACAGCTCTACACGCTCCTCGTGTTCATGGTGGTGGGGTCCGTCATCGCCGTGGAGACGAAGAACCTGCTGTCCGCCGTGATCTCGGTCAGTGCGGTAGGCTTCGCGCTGTCGGTGGCGTTCCTGTTCATGGGCGCCCCTGACATCGCGATCACACAGCTGGTCGTCGAGGTCCTCGTTCTGATCATCCTGATTCGAGGGACCATCCTGATCGACAACACCAGTGTGGAGTCGCACAGAGACACGCTTGCGGTCGTGGCCTCGCTCATCTTCTTCGGGTTGCTCCTTGGGTTTGGGGCGATGATCTTCGGGAGCCGGGGCTTCCCGGAGTTCGGTGAGCCGCTGATGCGGGTGTCGAGGGTCTACGTGCAGACAGGACTCCCGGCGACCTACGCAGCCAACATTGTCACTTCCGTCATTCTCGACTTCAGGGCCTACGACACACTGGGAGAGGCGACCGTCCTCTTCACGTCGGTCATCGGTGCGCTGGCCCTCCTTAGGAAGGACGGCAAGGCGAGAGGGAAGGAGGTGGCGGTCGCATGAAAGGCATGACGCTGATCGTCAGGACTATCACTGACTTCGTTGTCGCCTTCATCGTAGTGTTTGGGGCCTACATCGTCCTCTACGGACACCTGACGCCCGGCGGGGGGTTCGCGGGAGGCGTGATCATCGCCTGCGCGTTCATCCTCCTGATGCTGGCCCACGGGAAGGAGGCCGCGTTCGCGAGGCTGCCCGAGAAGGCGGCGCACATCTTCGACTCCGCGGGCGCGCTGGCGTTCCTTATCATCGGGTGGATAGGGCTCTCGGGCGGGTTCTTCTTCCTCAACGTGTTCGGCAGGGGCGAGCAGTTCAGGCTCCTTAGCTCCGGGATGATCTTCCCGCTGAACATCGCCATCGCGTTCAAGGTCGGCGCCTCGCTCTTCCTGGTGTTCGCCGCCCTCGCGATGTTCAGGCGCCGCTCGTTCAGGGCGATGATCGAGGAGGAGCTGTCATGACCGTCTACTTCCTCTGCGCGGTCCTTCTTACGATGGGACTCTACTGCCTGGTGGCGAAGAAGAACATCGTCAAGAAGATCATCGGCGTCGTCATCATGGAGTACGCCGTCAATCTCTACCTGATCATCATCGGGTACAAGAAGGGCGGCCTGGCGCCGATCATCGAGAAGACCACGACGCCCGCGATGCTCGAGAGGTTCGTGGACCCGCTGCCTCAGGCGCTCGTCCTCACATCGATCGTCATCGGTCTCGGTGTCCTGGCCCTCATGGTCTCCATGGTCATCCGGCTCTACGAGAAGCACGGGACCTTTGACATGTCACAGATCAGCAAGCTGAGGGGATAGCCAATGAACCAAGTACCTCTCTACGTTGCGATCCCGCTCGGTGCGGCTTTCCTGATCCCACTTGTGGGCATCTGGTGGAAGAAGGTCGGCGAGACGCTCGCCGTGCTCACCACCCTCGTGCTCGCGGCCATGGCCATCTCGGCCATCGGTTCGCCCGGGGTGGTCCACCACATGGGAGGATGGACCGCGCCCCTCGGCATCGCGCTCGTGAGTGACGGCCTGACCGTCCTTCTGTTGATCGCCGTCAACGTCATCGCGTTCCTGTGCATCCTCTTCTCGTTGAAGTACATGACGGCGTACACGGGGCTCGTGAAGTACTACAGCCTCTTCATGTTGATGGTCGCGGGGATGAACGGTGTGGTGGTGTCGGGCGACCTCTTCAACCTCTTCGTCTTCCTTGAGATCGCTTCGGTCGCGTCGTACGCGCTCGTCGCGTTCGGCGTGGAGGCGGACGAGCTCGAGGCGGGCTTCAAGTACATGATCCTGGGCACGGTGGCGTCCACGATGATCCTGTTCGCCGTCGGCACCGTATACGCTGTCACCGGGACGCTCAACATGGCGGACGCGTCGCGTGAGATCGCGACGAGGTTCGGAGGCGGCGAGATGAACCCCGCGCTGCTTCTGGCCGCGGCGTTCTTCCTGATGGGCTTCGGCCTCAAGGCGGCGCTCGTGCCTTTCCACGCGTGGCTTCCGGACGCGCACCCGTCGGCGCCCGCGCCGATCTCGGCGATGCTCTCCGGCGTCGTCATCAAGAGCCTCGGGGTTTACGCGATGTGCCGCGTGATGTTCCACGTGTTTGGCTTCGCGTCGGCCTCGCCAAGCTCGGTCATCATAGCGAACGGGATGATCGCGTTCTCCGTGCTCTCTATCGTCCTGAGTGGCCTGCTGGCGATCGGGCAGTGGGACTTCAAGCGTCTCCTGGCATACAGCTCCATAGGCCAGATCGGCTACGTGACGCTCGGGCTGGGCGTCGGCGCCCGCGTTCTGGCGACCGGCGGAACGAGAACGCTGGCAGCGCTGGCCATTCTCGGCGGCCTTTTCCACCTGATCAACCACGCGGCCTTCAAGTCGCTCCTGTTCCTGAGCTCGGGCGCCATTCAGCACGCGACCGGCACCAGGGACATGAAGATGCTCTCGGGCCTCCGACAGCGCATGCCCATCACGGCGGCGACCACGAACTTCGCGGCGCTCTCAATCTCGGGCGTGCCCCCGTTCAGCGGGTTCTGGAGCAAGCTCGTCATCATAGTGGCGACGATACAGGCCGGGCACCCGGCCATCGCTGCCGTCGCGATAGCCATGGCGTTCATCACGCTCGCCTACTACGTCAAGGTGCAGCGCGAGATGATCTTCGGCCCGGTGCGCGGTCCGGCCGAGGCCGCGAGAGAGGTCTCCGCGGTGATGTACGTGCCGCTCATCATTCTCGCGATCGTCTGTGTTGGGTTCGGACTTCTGTATCCGGTCTTCGGGAACCAGATCCTCGAGCCCGCCAGAGACGCGCTCCTGAACGGCGCCGAGTATGTCAAGCTGGTCCTCGGGTAGGGGGTAAGGAGCACCGATGGAAAACCTGAAACGGAAACTCCTCGATCTGATCATCATCTTTGTGCTGTGGCTCCTCCTCACGTGGTCGTTTGACGTGCAGGGCGTGGTGGCCGGAGCCATTCTGGCGATCCTGTTCGCGCTGATCCTGTCGGGGCTTCTGCCCAAGCGGGTCGAGCGGCTCTTCAGCCCCGTGAGATGGTTCTGGGCGTTGATGCACCTCATCTCGCTCTCGTTCTGGATCGTGCTGGCGAACTTCGATGTCCTCTACCGGGTCGTACATCCGAACCTGCCGATCCGGCCCGGCATCGTCAAGGTGAAGACGACGCTGCAGAGCGAGGAAGGGAAGACGTTTCTCGCGAACTCGATCACACTGACGCCGGGCACCCTGACCGTGGACATCATCGATGACTGGCTCTACGTCCACTGGATCAACGTGCACGAGAGCCTCGAGGACACGGAGGCGATAACGCGCGATATCGCGGGTCGATTCGAAGTTACCTTGAGGAGGGTTTTCGACTGATGTTTACGTTTCTGCTGCTGCTCATCATTGGGACCTTCCTGTGTCTGTTCAGGGTCGCAATGGGGCCGACGCCTCCCGACAGGGCCGTCGCGATCGACACGATCGGCGTGATGGTGGTGGGCATCTGCGGCCTGTTCGGGGTCATCACCGGCCAGGATTTCTACCTGAACGTCGCGATCGCGTGGGCGCTGCTGGCGTTCATCGGCACACTGGCGCTCGCCAAGTACCTGGAGGGGAGGGGCTTCGATGAATAGCGGAGTCGTGCCGTACATCCTGATATCCATCGGAGTCGCATTCGACCTGGTCGGGGCGCTGGGCCTCCTCAGGCTGCCGGATGTCTACAACAGGCTTCAGGCGGCGACGAAGTGCGTGACTCTGGGGACGTGCCTCATCCTCGTGGGCGTGCTGGTGGCGAGCGGGTGGAGCGCGATGGGGATCAAGGCCCTGCTGGCGGCCGTGTTCGTCCTCTGGACGTCGCCGACGGGCAGCCACGCGCTGGCGCGCGGGGCGCACATCGCGGGGGTCCCGCTCTGGGCGGGCTCCGTGGTTGACAAGTACAAGGAAGACACCGGGCGATAGGTCTTGAAGCGCGGCCGTCGACGGCCGCGCGCCACACGACCTGAGATCCTGAGACGGGACTGAACGCCAGGAGAGGCAACACGATGAAGAAACCCAAGCTGCGAGAGCTCAAGGAAGCGGTGACCTCGCTCGTCAAGGGGCCCTACACGTCCGCGTTCCCGTTCGCTCCAGCTGAGACCTACGAGGCCTTCAGGGGGCAGCCGGAGTTCCACGAGGAGGACTGCATAGGGTGTGGGGCGTGCGCGGAGGTGTGTCCGGCGAGGACGATCGACGTGATCGACGAGGGGAACACCCGGACGCTGATCCACCACTACGACAACTGCATCTACTGCGGCCAGTGCGAGGCCAACTGCACGACGAAGAAGGGCATCATCCTCGGCCCGAAGTTCGACCTCGCCGTCTTCGACCGCGAGCAGGCCGTCACGACGGTCGAGAAGGAGCTCGTGCGCTGTGAGCACTGCGGCGGCGTCATCACTACCGTCGACCAGCTCAAGTGGATCGCCAGGAAGACCGGTTCGCTTGCCGTGGCGAACCCGACCCTGATGATCGCGCTCCACAACGACTTGGGCATAACGGTCGACCCCTCCGAGCACGACGGCAAGCACGCGGGCAGGGGCGACTCGTACCGGATGATGTGCCCGGCGTGCCGCCGCGAGGTGTATCTGACGGAGGACTGGCTGGGTTAGTGCCAGGCAGTTTCCGGCAGTGCCCGGCAGCGTTCGGTCCGCGCGGCCGTACTGCGACCGCCGCGCGAGGCCCATCACTGGAAAAACCGCGACGCGGGCTCCTTTCGGGGCCCGCGTCCTCGTGGTATGATGGTACAGCGCGTCAAGAAACCGCGCAGGAGATCCCCATGAGACCAGCGACCATCGCCGCGACCCTTGCTCTGGCCGCGACCCTCGCTCCGGCGCCGCGCACGTGTCGCGCGCTCGAGATCGGCGCCGACATCTCGTGGCTGCCGAGGGCCGAGGACGCCGGTGCCGTCTACTACACCGGTGGCGAAGAGCGCGACGTTATGGAACTGCTGGTCGAGAACGACCTGACCCTCGTGCGCCTGCGGCTGTGGCACGACCCCTCCGAACACTGGCACGGGCTGGACTCCACGCTGGCGACCGCCGAGCGCGCCGCCGAGGCTGGCTGCAGCATCATGCTCGACCTGCACTACTCCGACACCTGGGCCGACCCCGGACATCAGGCGAAGCCCGCGGCCTGGGAGGGTATTTCCTTCGAGGCGCTCGTGGACTCGGTGTACGCCTACACGAACGGTGTGGTCCGTCGCTTCCGGGACCGCGGCGTCCCCCTGGCCTACGTGCAGGTCGGGAACGAGATCTCTCCGGGGATGCTCTGGGACGACGGACGGGTCGGAGGCAGCTGGGACACGCCTCAGCAGTGGTCGCAGCTCTGCGACCTGCTGGACGCGGGCGTCTCCGGCGTCCGGGACAGCCTGCCGCCGGCGGAACGGCCGGAGATCGTCATCCACGTCGACAACGGGGCCAGCAACGACCTCTGCCGCTGGTTCTTCGACAATCTCGTGACCGGCGGAGTGGACTACGACGTCATCGGGCTCTCCTACTACCCCTGGTGGCACGGGGCTCTGTCCGACCTGGAGTACAACATCATCGACATCACCGTCCGTTACGGAAAGCCGGTGATGGTCGTAGAGGCGGCCTACCCGTGGACCCTTGGCTGGTGCGACGACACGCACAACCCCGTGGGTCTGCCGGAACACCTCGTCGACGGCTACCCGGCGACCCCGGAGGGGCAGGCGTCCTACCTGGCCGACCTTCTTGAGATGGTTGACGAGATCCCCGGCGGGGCGGGGGTCGTCTACTGGGAGCCCGCGTACGTCTGCGTGGACGATGGGCCGGGCACGCCGTGGGAGAATCTCGCCTTCTTCGACTTCGACGGGAACGCGCTGCCGGCGCTGGGGTTCGCAAAGATGCACGATACGGCGGTCGGCCCGTGCGACGAGCACGGCGATCTGCCGCTCCTCCTTCCGGCGGAGCCGAACCCGTTCACTGCCGAGACGACACTGACGTGCGTCCTTCCTGAGGACGGGGCTCCGGTCGCCCTCAACATCTACGATGCCTCGGGTCGTCTAGTCCGGGAGCTCCGGGGGGCCGCGCCCGGTCAGGGCGTCGCGAGAACGACCTGGGACGGTCGCGACGCATCGGGACGCGCCGTGGCTGCCGGCGTCTATCTCTGCGAGGCCGTCGCCGGCGGGAGACGCGAGACGACGAAGGTCGTGCGCGTGCGGTAAGGAGCCGCGGGACTCGAGCTGCACGGCCCCCTTCAGGAGGGGTCACAACAGAGTGCCCTGAGGGGCTCACAGAGCCCATTGGAACGCACTTCCGGGCCGCCCGGCAGAACGGCCCATCTTCTCTGCGATGTAATCCCCACTTGACATTATGTTCGCTTAACCGTACATTGGGAATGAGGCGTTCCTTTCCGGTGGACGAGGGCACTGCGATGCGCAAGCGAGGTGAGCTGGCACAGCGGAACAGCGTCGCGCTGGTCAACCATCTGAAGCAGCACAGGGCCAGGATGGACCTGACGCAGGAGGAACTGGCGGAGCGGGTCGGCGTGCGCCGCCAGACCATCCTGGCCATCGAGAAGGGGCACTACGTTCCGTCGACGCTCCTCGCGCTGCTTCTGGCCGACGAACTGGAGATGACCGTGGACGAGCTCTTCGAGCTGACGCGAGAGGAGGGAGGCCCGAGATGAGGACCGAGATGGACGTGCTTGGGATGGACGAGCGGCAGAGGCTCCACTGGCTCGAGGCCAATCGCTCCACCCTGATGCTCGTCGGTGTGGTCTGGCTTCTGATGATCGCGTTCGAGCTCACAGAGGGCCGTCGCCCGGGCTTTCTGATCGCCATGGTCCCCATCTTCGCGGGCCTGCGCTTCGGGTTCTACTACTACTACGCGCGCGATCGCGACGTGCGCTGGGTCCAGCCGGCGCTGTTCGTGGCGCTGTTCGCGCTGGGCCACTGGGTGGCTACGGCGGCGGCGTGGGTCGGCGAGTTCTCGACCGGTCCGTGGTTGTGGCGGGCTCCTGAGGAGCCGGGCCACACCCTGTGGTCCGCGGCCGCCCGAGTGCTGGAGTTCCCTCTGATAACGCTCGTCGGGCACGACGCGGCGGGCCCGGAGTGGGTGGGAGGACTCATTATGGCCGTCAACAGCCTCATGTGGGCCGGAGCGGCGTTCCTGGTCCTCCTGGCGGCACGCACGCTCAGAACCCACAGGACAGCCGCCTAGCAGGCGGGAAAGGGCCTTCTGCGGTACTTGCACGAAGCTCTTGACCAGAAGCCACATCCTGCGCTATAATTCAACGCTTGCCCGTGGCGACCGGGGGACAGCGTATGCTCGCACGCGGGCGGCTCAACACACCTTGCTGTGCACATTTCAACAGAGGAGGCAGCCATGAGGCCAGTTGCTATTGCACTGTTGTCCATCTCGCTGCTCGTACTTCCCGTTGCGGCGAACGCGGAGACATACCTGCCCTTCATGACTGGCAGCGGCGGCATGATGCTCAACGGCGCGACCTATTCGGGCACGATACTCGCGGGCATGACCGGTACCTGGTCCCTGGAGTTCGACGACTCGCTGTGGCCGGACGACGCCGACAGCACGGCGCGATTCGACTACATCTGGACGAATTTCTTCGAGCCGAACTACAACTCCAGCACAGGGCAGGAGGGATGGTTCGGCTACTTCAACAGCGGTACGCTTCCGACGGCGCCCATGTACTCGTTCTTCACTAGCGTGCCCGGCGGCGACCTGGTGACGAGCGCTTCCGTGACGATCCTCGTCCGTGACTGGTACGCGGACGGCATCCTCTCGCAGTCCGAGAAGCACCACAACTGCCAGGTGTCTATGACGCTGTCGGTCGAGACTCCGCTCTGCACCGGTTACTTCGAGGACTTCTGCGGCACCGGTTCGCTGGGCAACGGAAACAACTTCAACTTCGTCAACCCGCCGACGGCCGACGACATCACATTCAACGGTCAGCTGGAGGTCTGGTTCTGCGGCGCTCCAGTTGAAGGGAGCACGTGGGGTGCGATGAAGGCGCTGTACCGATAGACGGTCGGTTGGGAGCGGGGCCTCCGCGAAGAGAGCGACTACAGGCAAACGCGTAATGCGACCGCGGGTCCGAGAGGGCCCGCGGTTGTCGCGTCAGGGCGGGTTCTGACGCTGGCTGCGACCGCGCACGCGCACTCCTATCTAATGAAGTGACGGCA
>Ga0180434_10005056_pt1 | contig 15729 bp, 11 predicted proteins | sample SS_ome_7_FD_132453 | JGI IMG/M metagenome (GOLD analysis project Ga0180434, IMG submission 132453) | Hypersaline lake sediment archaeal communities from the Salton Sea, California, USA - SS_1_D_2 metaG | ecosystem: Environmental > Aquatic > Non-marine Saline and Alkaline > Hypersaline >...
CAAACGGAATTCCACCGGCGCCGATCAGGTCATCCAACCCCCGGCCCTCAACGTACTCCATGGCGATGAAAAGCCGGTTATCGTATTCCGAGATCTCGTAGATCGTGATGATGTTGGGATGAACGAGTTTGGAGAGGGTCTGGGCTTCTCGACGAAACCGCTTCTGAAAGAGCGAGTCGCGAAAAACCGAAGGGATCAGGATCTTGACCGCCACCATCCGGTTGAGGTTTTCCTGTACGGCCAGGTAGACATCGGCCATACCGCCTCGCCCCAACTCCTTCACGAACCGGTAACCGGGTATTTCGGGAAATTTCGGCATGGCAAGAACGACCGCTGTATATGGTAGTCACTTTCGAAAAAAATGTCAATCGCGCCCGGTCCGGATTGAACAATGGCGAGCGATTTCATATAATGACCATTGGTCAAACGGTGAAACGCTCCGGCCGGGTCCATGTCGTTCATTTCAACTGATTTTTTGCTTTTCCTGCTGCTGGCCGTATTCTCCTACCATCTTCTGCCCGACCGGCACAAGTGGAAACACCTCCTGGTCTTCAGCCTTTTCTTTTACGCCTGCACGGGCCTGCGCCATCTCTTCCTGCTGCTGGTTCTCAGCCTGGTCGACTTCCTGGCGGCCCTCCGGATCGATCGGTCCTCAACCACTGCGGGGAAACACCGGATCCTGGCGCTGGGGGTCGGTCTGAACGTCGCCGTTCTGGTGGTCTTCAAATACAGCGGCTTCCTGCTGGCCACCATCGACGCGACTCTGGGACGCCTGGGTATCCTGCCGACGATTCCGGCCCCCGACATCCTCCTGCCGTTGGGCATCTCCTATTACATCTTCAAGAAGATCAGCTACCTCATCGATGTATACAGGGGCAACGATCCGCCCGTGAAGAGTCTCGGCAGGTTCTACCTCTACGTGTTCTACTTTCCCGAGATCATCGCCGGGCCGATCGACCGCGCCGGACGCCTCATCCCCCAGTTCCGTCAAACGGACGGTTTCGATCGAGACGGGCTGGTGCGCGGTGGACAGCAGCTGGTCTGGGGTCTTTTCAAAAAATTGGTGATCGCCGACAGGCTGGCCAAAACGGTCACCGTGGTGTACGAGAACCCCTCGGCCTATCCCGGCCCCACCCTCCTGCTCGCCACCCTGTTCTTCTCGATCCAGATCTACTGTGATTTCTCCGGATACTCCGACATGGCCATCGGCATCGGCCGCATGCTGGGCCACCGCCTGGCCGACAACTTCAACCGTCCCTATTTCGCCGTGTCCGTGGCCGATTTCTGGAATCGCTGGCACATATCCCTCTCCACCTGGCTGCGCGATTACCTGTTTCTTCCCATCTCCTTCGCGCTGTCGCGCCGAATCAAGAGCGCCCGTGTGTGGCGGCTTCGCACCGAGGTCTTCGTATACCTGACCGCGGCGTTCCTGACCATGGTCCTCTGCGGTCTCTGGCACGGCTCAGGGACGACTTTTCTCGTCTGGGGAGCCCTTCACGGCCTCTTCCTGGGCGTTTCTTTCCTCACCCGGCGTTCCCGGCGCCGTTTGAAGAAAAGGCTGGGCATCCGGAAAGCCTCGCGGTTCAACCACGCCCTGCAGGTCACCCTGACCTTCATCACGGTGACCTTCGCCTGGATCTTTTTCCGCGCCGCGAGCCTGGCGGACGGGATGACCGTGGTGGGCCGGTTGTTCTCCGGATACGACGGGCTCCTGTCTTCCGGTGGGCTGAAGTCGGCCCTCATCGTGGGGGATGCCTCCACGGAGTTTTTCCTCTCCCTGCTCGGGATTCTGGTGCTGATGATCTTCGAGACCCTGCAGCCGAGGATCGGGATCTCGCGCACGTTCCGACGGATTCCCCTGGCCCTGCGCTGGATGATCCTCTACACGGGGATCCTCTTCATCCTGGTCTTCGGCGTTCACGATGTCGAGGTCTTCATCTACGAGCTGTTCTGATGACAGAAACCCAGAGGAAACGACGAACCCTGATCATCGGACTGGCGTTCCTCACGCCTCTCCTGATCGCCACCCTCCTGATCAATCGGTTCTATTTCAGCGCACGCAGCGCGGATCGGATGCCCATTCCCCCGCAATGCCGTATTCTCATCCTGGGGGACTCGCACGTTAGTTTCGGCATCGATCCCGCCATCATCGGCCCGGCCGTCAACTTCAGCAGCTACGGAGAAAGCTATATCCAGAATTTCTATAAGCTCAAATACGCCCTGACCGTCGGCCGCAGCATACGGACGGTCATCCTGCCGATCGACCTGCACTCCTTCAGCAGTTTCCGTCTCGAGCGAATCGGATTCAACCCCCACTGGGCCGCATACATCGACTATCTGGAACTCGGCCGCATCAAGGGCCGGTTCCCGGAATACCTCGTGAAGACCATCGATCTGAGACTGTGGGCATACAGAGGCCAGTACGGCCGCCTACTCCCGTTCCTGTTTCCGTCCGATCGGCGGCCCAAGGCCATCCGTCCGGATATCGAACGCGGGTTCACACCCAAGACGGGCTTCTTCTTCCGGAAAAAGCAGGGGCGCAGCTGGAACCGCGTGCGGCGCCAGTTGCTCGGCTTCAACCACTTCCATCCCCAGCTGGTGCTGTTCTTCCGCCGTATCCTCTCTCTCTGTGCGGAGCGGGATATCCGGGTGGTACTGGTCAAGATGCCCATCACCAGCCGCTATTACAGGCACGCGGCCCGCCTGGTTCCCGTCGATGACTTCTACGGCCGCATCGAACGCATCGCCGGGGAGTACCCCGGTGTCCATCGGCTGAATTACCAGGCCATCTACTTCAAGCTGGAAAACTGGCTGTTTTTCGACGCCGAACACCTCAACAACCGGGGTGCCCGGCACCTGTCCGATCTCCTGAGGAAAAACCTCATCCAGCTCGGCCTGCTGCCCTCCCCCGGATGACCGCCGCCACCATGGGGATCTATAGGGCGTCCTTCTCCACGCAGGTGGCCCGAATACGCCGCTGCACCTGATTGGGGTTGTTGATGATCTCGAAGAATTCTTCCAGGAATTTGGCCGTCTTCCGCTTGTAGCGTTTGTCCACCAGGGGAAACGATTCGATCACCGAGAACAGTTCTTTTTTCTTGGCGTTGAACTTTTCGAAGACCTCGACGAACACCTCATCGGGCTGGCAGAAACCCTGGAAATACCGATCCTTGGTGGACAGGGTCTTGGCCTGTTCGATGGGCAGCGCGTAGTGGGTATCCACGATGCCGGCGTAGTCGAAGTCGTAGGGAACACCCAGCGTGGATCCCGTGGCCGGGGCGATACGCTCGACGTTGTGGTCGGCGATGAACGACCAGTCCGTATTGCCGATCATGAACTGGAACACGGACAGAAAGCAGCTCTGCCTGGAATCGATCGTGTAACGGGGCTCCTTGACGATGTCGTGAGGGGCGGCCTGATTCCGGCTGGCCATCATATCCGTGGGCTCGATGAAAAACCCGTATTTCTTCAGTTCTCTATCCCCGCGGGATACATCGGCATAGGTGATGTGGGCCAGCCGGACACGGAAACTCACGGGAGTGAGGACGTTGTACAGCCTGTAAACCAGGTACTCCCTGAGCATGTACTGCTGGTAGATTTTCTTGCCGCTCTGGCAATGGGTGACCAGTTTGACCTTCTTGATTCCTCGAAAAACCGTGTCCTTCACCTTTTTCCGGTCGAATTTCAGCTGGAGGGGGGCGAAATTGCAGTTGCGCGGGTCACGGCGAAACCGGCCGCGCGTACGAATGCGTACCTCGACATCAACGGCCGAGCCTTCGGCATCCCGGTAGGTGATCACCGCGGAATGGTAGTCGCGTTCGTCCTTGTTGTCACGCAAGATCGTCCGGATCTCTCCCCTGATGACCATTTCGAGCGGTGCGTCGTCCTCGAAGAGGGCGGGCGTGGTGCCCGCGGCCGCACCGCTTCGGGGGACAAGCACCAGCAGCAGAACCGCAATCCCGAAATGAATCCTTTCGTCTCTTTTTCTTCCCATGACCCCATTTTATGGGAAACGGTTCCTTTTGTAAACCACGCATCCGCTTAGACAAATTCATCGTTTTGTGGTATTCATAGACAAGGCTCGAGGGATTCATGCTTGGATTCGCAGGACACCCGGTCATCGATTCCGGTGCAGGGAGAAGAGGTTGAGCCAACGGAAGAGGAAGTACCTGATCATCCTGGCCATGGCCGGTCTTCTGGCCGGGCTCGCCTTTCTCTACCGGGATCCCCTGGTGAATCTCCTGTATCACAGCCGGTTTTTCCACCCCTCATCGAACCGTGTGAGGACCGTCGAATCCCATCTGGCACCCCTCTTCAATCTGAAACTGTCGGTGAGCGACCTGCAGTTCCTCAACACCGACGATCCCCTGCTGTCGTTCCCACTGCAGTTGTGGCAGGAAGTCACGCTGGAGACCGAAGGCAGGCAGTACCACGTGGAACTGTCTCACTTCGAGAACTACTTTTCGCATTACCCTCCCGCAGCGGAGAAACCCGCCCTGTCGATCCGGTTTTCAGAGAACGAATCCTGGCGGGGGAACCGTCAGGTCGACCTCTTTCTCCATCGGGAAATCGACGTCTACGAACAGCAGCTGCTCTATGATCTGGGCAGAACGCTCGGTCTGATCGCCCCCGCCAGCCAGGTGGTCAAGGCCATGTTCGACTACGAGGATGCCGGATTGTTCATCCTGAAACAGGCCTACGATCAGGTGTTTCTCGAACGTCTGGGCATCGACAACGCCGTCATCTTCATGATGGTGCCGCAGGAGAATGGATACCTGGGAATCCGAACCCTGTTCGACACCGCCTCCAGGCCCGGCGAACCATCTCCCCTGTCGCGCTTTCTCACCCTGATGCGTCAGGAGGACCCGAACCTGCTGTACAAATTCTTCGACCTCGAATACCTGGCCAAGTGGGAGATCCTGAGGCGGGCCCTGAAGGCCGAATCCAGCCTGGTCTTGGCCACGAATCTGCGATACATCTACAACCGGGACAACGGCAAGATCTATCCGATCCTGGATGAATCCAACGGGTTCAACCTGAAGTACGGAAGCGAGAACCGTCGCCTCCCTTTTCTGGCAGAACTCTACACCCAGGCCTTCGTGACCTGCGGCAACAGACACCTGCCTCTTCATCTCTCCGACTCGGACTTCCGGAAACTGGCCCAACGTCTGCGGACCATCCACCAGCGAATCTCCACGATGTTGCCTCATCCTGTTCACCGCCTGAAAATGAAGGCCGTATCCGGGTTCTTTCGCCACCGGATTCAGCGCTGGCTGAAAGCGAACAACGGGGTATCGGGCCGCAACCGGCGAAAATGTTACCGCCCCCTGCCCACCCTGTCCGGATTGAAATTCGACCGGGATAACGTGTTCCTCTCGACCACCGCGTTCATGGACCGGCATCCCGACCTCAATCTGAAGATCGTGGGTCAGCGGCTGGTTCTGCAGGAGGGTCGTTACCGTCTGCGAACCGACCTGGTCATTCCCTTCGGCATACGGTTTGAAATCTCCGCCGGCTGCGACCTCATGCTCGATCCGGGTGTCTCTCTCATCTGTCACGGAAGACTGATCGTGTCCGGCACGGAGCAGAAGGGCGTCCGGATCACCGCTCTCGATCCGGCGACCCCCTTCGGGTCCGTGGCCGTACTGGGCGAGGGGAAATCCCCGTGCCGGATCCGATTCCTCGAACTGATCGGTGCCGGAGGCGCCCGGACGCAGGGGCTCGATCTGAACGGCGGCCTGACCTTCCTGAACGCGGACGCCGAACTCCACGGCTGCCGCATCGCGGACGGACGCGCCAGATGTGCCCTGAAGATGAAAAACGGGCGTCTCACACTCACCGAAAGTGCTTTCCTGGGCCATCGGGGCGACTATCTGGTCCTCGATCGGGTACGGGGTCGCATCGAACGCAACCGGTTCGAGCCGTCTGCGACCCAATCCGGTGCGGACGGGATCAAGGCCACCCGTTCGAGATTGATCATCCGGGGAAACCTCCTGGACCGTTTCTCAGACAAGGCCTTGAACCTGGGCAACCGCTCACGCGTGATTGCCTCAGATAACACGATACGCCGCAGCGCCCTGGGTGTGGCCGTCAAGGATTCCTCCGAGGTGATCCTCGCCGCCAACACAATCGAGGCGAACGATCTGTCGATCTCGCTCTACAGGCGGGATGCGGCGCTCGGGGGCGGACACGCCGTTCTTCTGGCCGACCATCAGGCCGCCGAGACAGGCCGCATCTACACGGACAAGGACAGCTGTCTGAGCCGCCTGGAGGATCACATGGACGCCCTCGCCGGCCTGGAGAACCTGCCGGACCGCGACCACCCCGAGAAGACGCTCGCCGTGGTCTTCAAGTCCCTGAAGGAAGCCTGCCGCATACAGGACAACGTCCTGGAAGAATTCTCGCTGGGCGGCCGGGCGGCGGCCATCGACCAGGAGGAAAAAATCGTGTTTCTGCGTCTGCCCAGCGGATCCTCCACCCTGCAGGAGGTCCGTTTCCGGTGCCTCATCCCGGATACGGTCGTGTCCCTCGATCCCGATCCCTTCGAGCGGGGGGGGCGGGGCGAAAGACCGATTTCCACTCTGCAGAACGGCTCAACCGTTGACTTCGAGGAATTCGTGTTTCACGGGCGGGTTCACCTGGATTACCGGCACCAGAGACACAGCTACGGTCTGTTCATCACCGACGGGGATCTCGGCCTGGTGGCCATCGACACCCGCAACCGCAGCGGCAGCGAAAAGACCATTCAAAACGAACCGAAAATTCCCTGCGTCCTGTTCTACTTCCCCTCACCGAGCCACGACCGGTTCAAACGCCCGATCCAGAGTTTTTTCGCCAGAATCGAGGGCCGTGGACAGAAACGACCCAAATGGAAATACGGGCTGACCCTGGAGAAGGAGACGAGCCTGGAAGACATGAAACACGCCAAACGCTGGGTGCTGGAGAGTTCCTTCAGCGATAAATCGCTGATGCGCACGAAGATCGCCTTCGACCTGCTGGAGCAATTTCGCCTGGACAAGACCGGCAGGCGACTCGCACCGGCCAGTGAATTCATCGAAGTCATCCTCAACCGCGGGTACGCAGGCATTTACCTGCTGATGGAACATATCGACAAAGATTTCATCGGTCTGGAAGATTTCGATCGAAACGAAGGTCACAACGCCGTTCTCTTCAGGGCCACCAACCGCAACGCCAATTTCACCTCGGTGAACACCGAACCGGTACGCGACAAGACCTATGCCCATTTCCTGCAGCAACGGCAGCCCGTAATCAAACCCAACGACCCGATCCAGGGGTGGCACAGCGGCTTTGCCCAGAGACACCCGGACCCGGACCGTTTCGGCGAGCATTGGGAGGGCATCGAGGAGTTCAGCCGCTTCGTCGCCCTCTCGCAGAACGATCAATTCAACGCGGAGATCTTCAGCCGTCTGGACCGGAGCAGCTATATCGATCTATGGATTCTGACCCAGCTGATCGATGACACCGACGGCCTCTATCAGAACCGCTATCTCGCCCGGCACAAGGGCAGAAAAGCGAAGTGGATCATCCTGCCATGGGACAAGGACGGGGTACTGGGCAGGGACCACACCATGAAAAAGCGCCCCTACGATCGCTGGTTGACGACCCACCTGTTCTCCCGCTGTCTGGAAATCCCCTCCTTTAGGGAGGCCTTCGCGGCGAGATGGCGGGAACTGGTCCGGCGGGGTGTGATCGTCAGGGCCAACATCTCCGCCATGATCGAGGCCAACCGCAGGCGCATCGCCGCCGAGGTGACGCGCAATTTCAGGCGCTGGCCCGTAGATGATCCGCTCTATCCCGACACCATGGATTTTTCCGGGGAAATCGCCGCCATGGACGACTGGATCGACGCGAGAATTCGGCGCCTGGACAAGAAAATCTCCTCACTGGTGAAGTAAACCATGAAGAAGAATCACGGATACATCCTTCTGCTGGTCCTGGCCCTCGGGCTGGTCTGGTACCTTGCCGACACCTCCGAGAGACATCGGGCACCGTTCCAGGCTGTGTTTGCATTCTCCTTCGAAACGAAGCCCGCGGGCCAGATCGAAGCGTTCGCCAAACGGATGATCGGCGAGTACCGCGTCTCCAATCAGAGAGAGAGCCAGATCCGTACCCTGGTGAACGCCCTGGAATGCTACCATTATCTGGTGTACAACGGCACCGTGGGCGTCAGTCGGTTTTACGACTTCATGAGAATCGTCCTGCTCCCCCGGCAACGGGAAAAACTCAGAGACAAGGACGAGTACGTCACCGAAATCAAAAGATACCTGAGACGGAAGCGGAACCTGAAGACCCGCTACCTCAAGTACGAGGTCTCGGCGCCTGTGCCGAGACACACGAAGGACGGTGAGCGGATCGACGTCACCGTCCTTCGCACAGACAACCGGAACCGGGAGTTGATCACCTATTCCTTCCGCAAGTTCAGAAACCGCTACTACCTCGTGCTGGAGCGCGATGCTTCCGGCCTGGATTTGCCTTTCGGGGGACCTTAACCATGGTGAGACCCGTACCGACCGACGCACCGCTCAAGGTCTACCGTCACGAGCTGAAATTTTTCCTGAGCCCCATGGAGCACCGGCTGCTGCTTGAAATTTTCTCTCAGACGATGCGCCTTGATGCCCACGCCGGGCCGGACAAGCACTACTGGATCCGCAGCCTGTACTTCGACACGGTCGAGAACGATGATTATTACGAGAAGGTGATCGGTGTCAGTACCCGGAAGAAAATCAGATTGAGGATCTACGACCGCGGCCAGAACTCGGTGAAGCTCGAGATCAAGAACCGCAGGAATCAGTACATGATGAAGGAAACCGCCTTCCTGACACGAGAAGAGGCCGAACGTCTGATCCGGGGCGAACGCGGTTTTCTGCTGCAGAAGGGACATCCCGCCCTGAGCCGGGTTTTTTACCTCATGACCATGAACTGCTACCGGCCCGCCGTTCTGATCGATTATCGACGCACCGCGTTTCTCATTCCCTTTCAGAACATCCGCGTGACCTTCGACACGGACCTGCGTGCCAGTACCAGCGATTTTGATCTGTTCAGTCACACCACCGGCCTGGTTCCGGTGTTCGACACCGATACGGTGGTTCTTGAGGTGAAGTATCACAAGTTTCTTCCCCCGACGATCCGTTCCGTTCTGAGCCACTGCCATGCATCCCGGCAGGCGATCAGCAAGTACTGCCTGTCGCGGATCGTGTTTTGAAATAACGAAAAGGAGAAGAAGATGCCCAAGGTTGACCTGTTTGATTACATTCAGACATCCAACGCCATCCTGACCGCAGAGCTGGTCATCGTCAACATGCTGGTGACCTTTTTCGTGGCCTCGTTCATCTACTGGGTATACAAGAGGACCTACAGCGGCGTGATGTACTCGAAGAGCTTCAACATCACCCTGCTACTCACCTCCATGGTCACGGCCATGGTGATGATGGTTATCGGCTCCAACCTGGCCCTTTCGCTGGGCATGGTGGGTGCCCTGTCGATCATCCGTTTCCGTTCGGCGATCAAAGACCCGCGTGATATCGGATTCCTTTTCTGGGGAATCGGGGCCGGCCTTTCGGCGGGCACCGGATCCTATCTCATCGCCCTGATCGGTTCCATCATCATCGCCATCATCCTGTTCGTGTTCGAAAAGGGCACGGCCGAGATCTTCCCCTACCTCCTGATCATCAAGGGCAAAGCGATCGACGAGGAACGGTTGAAAGAGGTGATTCGCGACACGGTGACACGGAGCAATCTGAGAATGAAGAACAAGGACGTCGCCGGCACGGAGATCATCTACGAGATCCGTTTCAAACCGGGTCAAGACGACGCGTTGTTAAAGGAAATTTCCGGTATGCAGGACATCTCCTCGGTCAACATCGTCTCCTATCGCGGCGAAGTGGCCGGTTGAAGCCCATGGCGGCGCCGGAGTTCGAACTTCTCGAAAAGAGAAACCGGACCCTCACGCTGATCACCCTGGTCAGTTTCCTGATCGTCGCCGGTGTCTTCCTCTTCTTCGCCGAAAGGTATGAAAAAAATCCACTGATCACCGAACGGGGCGTGGAAAGCGCCCTCGACTTCAAGCTATCGAGTGACGACCTGGTGGCCCTGGACAGGACCTACGACAAAGACCGGTGGATCAACGTCGGTCTGATCGAGAACAAACGGCAGATACTGCCGGTCAAGCTGAAACACAAGGTCGGATCCATCTTCGATTTCCAGCTTCAGATCGAGGGGACGATATACAGCCTCTTCCGCTACGACGAAAAACGGAAACCGGTATACAACCTGTATCAACAGGCGGGGACGTGGGGACTCAATGGCACCCGGCCGCGGCTCGTCCGGATCCGCATCAACGAGATACTGGTGGGCATCTACATCATGGAAAGGCACATCTACGAGCAGATCAGGGACAACCGGGGCAACTTCTTCATCCGCCTGGGCGGCAACAGCGAGGCGTTGAGAAGCCTGCTTCACAGCGTGACCCTGGAAGAGATCGGACCGTCGGCCGCCTCCCGTCATTTCGACATCGACCGCCTGGCTTCGGCCATGGTCTTTTTCAGCCTGTTCTGCCGCGACGAGGTCCTCGATTTCGATCTCCTCGTCCTGTACTACGATTCCCGCCTGGAGAAATTTCTACCCTTTCTCAGCCTCGAAAGCATCCTCTCCACACTCGAGCCTCAGAATCGGGATTTCAAACCCCTCGATGACGAAGACCGCGTCCTGAAGACCGGACCGTCGGCAAAACAGATCCGACGGCTGTTGAACCGCTCCGGGTATTACAAGTACGAGGACCTGATGAACGTCGCGCTCGATGGCAAGCTGAGACGTCTGGGATCCATGGGTTCATGACCCGCTGCGGGCCGCCCGCGGCCTCGCTCACCCGCGGTTCGAAGAACGATCCGTCTCCTTGGCGGTGTTAAAAAGCCAGGCCACGGCAAAAAATAAGTAAAGCATGACGACCAGCGATCTCTGGAGGTTGTCGACGCCGCTGATCAATAAAAAGACCGCCAGTACGATGAAAATCCCTTTATACGCCACGGATTTCCGCGAACTCTCCAGGATCAGGGATTTTCGCAGGGCGTTCAGAGCCAGAAACAGGAAGGGGAGCAGATAGAAAAAGAGCCCGACAAACCCGTTTTCATAGAGAACCTTCAGGTAATCGTTGTGCGCCATCTCACCGAATTGGACCGGATGCATACCCGCTCCCTGGCCCAGCAACGGGAGCGGGCCCAGATGTTCCCAGGTGGTCTGCCAGATCTTCAAGCGGTAATTCAACGAGGTGACACGGCCTGGATCGGCAGAAAATGCCATTTTCCAGCGTGTTTGTATCGGGCCCGACAACAGAAGCAAAACCAAGGCGGGCAGCACCAGATGTCTGGGTTTAAGGATGAAATCGCCACGAACAAGGCCCAGGATTCCATACGTGACTGCGGCCATGGCCAAAGCGATCCAGCTGCTCCGGGAAAAGGTCTTGTACATCTGAAAGAGGACAACGATTCCGAACCCCGCCAGAACGACCTTTCTCCAGCCTGAGGGCCTCAGCAGGCGCCAGGCCAGGAAAATCAGGATGGCCATGACCAGGAGGTACTGGGCGTAGACGTTGGGATGTGGAAAGGGCCCGATGATCCGGTTGTATCCCGGTGTGTAGAGGTTCCCCCGATGGCAAAGCCACTGGTAGAATCCCAGCGCCAGGGGAACCACCGCCGAGAGAAACATCCAGAGAAGCAATCGCCGGGACTTCCGGTCGACAAAATGAAGCCACGCGGCGATCAGGATGATCAAGAAGGAGACCAGACGTAGAAGATGGGCCGAACTCACTCTTATGTCATCCGAAGGTACCCAGGAAAGCGCGGCGGCGAAGAAAAACAGCATGAACAGGAGGGTGAAGTTCCTAGGCACGCTGGGGACCGTCAGGTCGCGCCAATGGTGCCAAATCAGCCAGCCGCTGGGCAGGGTCAGGCCCAGGGTCAGCAGTGCGGCCACGTTGAGGTCGGAGACCAGCGGCATCCCAGCCAGCAGATCCAGGCTGGGGCGAACGACGATGAAAGCGGCCAAGACAAATTCGCTCCAGGACGTCGCCACCGCACGAATTCTCTCGGGGATGGGCTTCGGAACTAGGGACATCGGTGCCAACCTCTATCGATCCCTGTCGGATCCGGCCGCGTTCGTCCTGCGTTTCGCCAAAGCCTCCAGCAAGAAGGCCGCAAACAGTCCCGCATACAGAGAGAGGAATAGCCCCGCAAGGAGGTTTAGGACCAGGCGCGGGGAATGGGGGCCCTCGGGCCGGCGCGGAGCAACCAGAGCATATGAATTCTCCAGTTTGAGTTTCTGGAGCACGATCCTGGATCGCCTCTCTGCCAGTTTCACCCTCTTCATTTCGAGTCGGGAGACCAGGTCCCGCAGATGATTTCCCTTCTCTTCAGATTCGGGGTCCTTCTCCCGGAGACCGTCCAGGCGGGCGCGGGTTCGTGTCATCACCCGTTCCACCATGGCCGAAACGGACCCGGTGACGGCCATCTTCTTGTCGAGTATCCGCCTCGATCGCTCAATCTGTGCCTTCTCATGATCGAGGAGACGGTCGATAAAGATCCTGCAGATATCGAAAGAGAGCTCCGGCCGGTCCGCCTTCACGGAGATCCGCATGAGATACCTGCTGCGGAGTATCTCGATGTGCCGTGAAAGCCGGTCGATCGCGGCGGCGCCTCCTCGGGTCGGCGTCCACTCCCCAAATCGGGTTTCCCCGTGCGCCTGCAGGTCCGCCAGGGTCTTGGCGAGCACCTGATCCGATTTCACCAGGGACCAGGGATTTTCAACCCATAGAAGGGCCCGGACCCGGTAGACCCGGGGCAAAGCCAGGGATATCACCAGTGCCAGCGTCACGCCGACGGCCGCGAAACACGCGATCAGGAATCTCCGACGGACCAGAACGGCGAGATAGTCCATCAAGCCGGGTTCAGCCTTCTCGTCTTTCATCGTACCCATTCTCCTCCACCCACCGGCATCCCGCAAACGAAGGTGCATTCGCAACACGCCAACCTGCCCATTATACCACAGAACCGCGCCTTACAGACAACGGTACCCGGGTTGACATCGCCGGCCCCTTCCATTACCATATGTCCGTATTTTCCATGATGTGTCCTCGAATGCAGCGATGAAAGCGATCGTACAGGATGGCAAAACGGGCAGGCTCGCGGTGGAAAACCTCCCCATGCCCTCCCCTCCCGACGGATTCGTGCGGGTCAGGACCGCCGTGTCGCTGGTGAGTGCCGGCACGGAACGGGCCATCCTGGCCGAGGCCCGCGAGTCGCTCGTCCGCAAAGCCGGCAAGAAACCACATCTCGTATCTCAGGTCATGCAGAGTCTGAAGAAGGAAGGCGTGGCCCACACGGCGGTCAAACTCAAGGCGAAACTGGCCCAGCTGCACGGCCGGAGAACGCTGGGCTACTCATCGGCGGGAACGGTGATCGAATCCCGGGCCAGAGGCGGCGCGGTCTGCGCCGGCGACCGCGTGGCCTGCGGGGGCTCGGGATACGCCGTTCACGCCGAGTACGTCATCGTACCCGAAAACCTCTGCGTCCGGATCCCCGATGGCCTCTCCTTCGAGAAAGCGGCCTTCGCCACCGTGGGCGCTGTGGCCATGCAGGGGGTGAGACGCGCGGACGCCCAGGTGGGCGAGTGCTTTGGCGTCATCGGCCTGGGGCTCCTGGGGATGTTGACCTGCGATATTCTCACCGCCGCCGGCCTGCGGGCGTTCGGAATCGACACGGATGAAGAAAAGGTGGCAGCGGCGAGAGCTCTCGGCCACACGGCATTTCTTCGTGATGATCCCCATCTTGAAGACCGTATGATGCGGTTCACCGACGGCCGTCTTCTCGACGGTGTGATCACCACCGCGTCCAGCCCCTCCAACGATCCCGCACTGCTTTCCTGCCGGATCCTCCGGAAACGGGGAAGAAACGTCATCGTCGGAGATTACAAGCTGGATTTCGACCGCGAAACCCTGTTCTCCAAGGAGCTCGACATCCGCATGTCGACCTCCTACGGTCCCGGCCGCTACGATCGTGAATTTGAGGAGAAGGGCCGGACCTATCCCCACGAATACGTGAGATGGACCGAGACCGAAAACATGAAGAGCGTCCTGGCGCTCATCGCCGCCGGGAGCATCCGGGTCGAAGAGATGGTGGCGCACCGGTTCAATATCGACGACGCAGCCGACGCCTATACATTGATCGCACGGGGAGGCGCCGGTGGGCGTTCCGCCGTGTTGATCTCCTATCCCGAAGAGGGCCGTGAACCGGCCTCGACCATTTTTCTGGGAAAAACGGGACGCGAGCAAAAGGGGATCGGATTCATCGGAGCAGGGCGGTTTGCCCAGTCGTTCCTTCTGCCCCAGTTGAAGACCGCGGGCGTCGTTCTGAAGGGCGTGGCGAACCTCAATCCGGTAAGCGCCCGAGCGGTTGCGGAGAAATTCGGTTTCGAATGGGCCGCGGCGAATCCCGGCGAGATCATCGACCACGATGAGATCGATACGGTCTTCATCGCCACCCGCCACAACCTGCACGGAGAATTACTGCTCAAGGCCCTGGAGAAGGGCAAGTGCGTGTTCCTTGAAAAACCGCTGTGCATTCGACCGGACGAACTGAAGGAGATCCGGGCCTTTCTGTCCGAGACCTCCCGGCCTCCGGTCTTCACCGTGGGATTCAACCGGCGTTTCGCACCGGCCAGCCGCTGGATCATGGAGAGAATCCGGGCGGCGGACAAGATCGTGATCCATCACACGATCAACGCCGGCAGACTGCCCGAGGGATTCTGGCTCCTCGATCCGGATATTGGCGGTGGCAGACTGGCCGGGGAGTTCTGCCACTTCATCGACCACGCCATCTTCTTCCTGGGGCGGATCGATTCGGTCGAGGCCCAGGGATTCATGGGTCACCACGACGACTTCGAGGATTTTTCGGTGATTCTCAAGGGGGATCGGGGCATCGCCTCCCTGGTTTACACCTCACGGGGCAGCAGGAACCATCCCAAGGAACGAATCGAGTTCTTCGCCGACGGCCGCATCCTGGTCAACGAGGATTACAGGCGGGTTCGGGCCTGGCCTGAAAAAAGGAGCCGTTCCTTCACGTCGAAGGGATTCCGGGAGGAGATCGAAGTGTTTCTGGCGTCCGCGAAGGAGGGCGCCTTTCCCATACCGGTCGACGAGTTGCTTCTCAACTGCGATCTGATCTTCGAGGTACAGCGCCGGCTCGGGAATCCCCGGCCGGTTCGTATTCCCGAATGAGACGTCACGAGCCGGCCGAACCGCAGGACGAGGGTGGAGCCAGACCCGGACGCATCCGCTGAGAGGAGACGATGCCCGGTCCGGCCTTCACCCTGAAACCGCTGATCAAGCGCACCCCTCTTTTCCACCTGACGAAATACATCATCGGCGGACTGCCCGATCGTTTCCGCTTCGGCCGACCCTTCCGTCCCACCCTGGACCTGCTGGCCGAAACCGAGTTCCTGAGCGCCGACGCCCTGGCCGCCTTCCAGCTGTCCCGTCTGCAACGGCTCCTGCACCACGCCTACGACCACGTCCCCCACTACCGCCGCCGGTTCGATGACCTGCGTCTGAAACCGGACGACATCCGCACCCTGGAAGACATCCGCAAGATCCCCTGCCTGACCAAGGAAGAGATCATGCGCGCGGGCCGTGACCTGATCGCCCGGGACTTTCCCAAGCGA
>Ga0180434_10005058_pt1 | contig 15727 bp, 12 predicted proteins | sample SS_ome_7_FD_132453 | JGI IMG/M metagenome (GOLD analysis project Ga0180434, IMG submission 132453) | Hypersaline lake sediment archaeal communities from the Salton Sea, California, USA - SS_1_D_2 metaG | ecosystem: Environmental > Aquatic > Non-marine Saline and Alkaline > Hypersaline >...
AATTTATGAAGATATGACCAAATGCGTCGGCAGCACGCCCATGGTCAGACTAAAGCGGATGAACGCGGGCTGCAAAGCAACGATCGTATGCAAAGTCGAAAGCTTCAATCCGTTGTGGAGCGTAAAGGATCGAATCGCCAAGGCGATGATCGATGCGGCCGAACGCGACAATCTTATCAGCACAAACACGACCATTATCGAGGCCACTAGCGGTAATACTGGGATCGGATTGGCATTTGTCTGTGCCTCGCGTGGATATCGTCTAGTGGTTGCCATGCCTGAGAGCATGAGCCTAGAAAGACGAAAGATGCTCAAGGCTCTTGGAGCTGAACTCGTCTTAACTCCAGCCGCTGATGGCATGCCAGGGGCGGTCAAAAGGGTCGAGCAAATGGCCGCTGAAAATCCAAACTATCTAATTGCAAGACAATTTTCGAATCCGGCCAATCCCGAAATCCATCGAAGAACCACCGCCGAAGAGATATGGAAAGACACCGACGGCAAAGTGGACATTGTCGTGTCGGGCGTTGGAACCGGTGGCACTATAACCGGTGTCGGTGAGGCTCTGAAAACTAAAAACCCGAAAATCCAAATGGTGGCTGTTGAGCCGTCCGCCAGTCCGGTGATCACCCAATGTATGTCTGGAGAAAAAATTTCACCCGGCAGACACACAATCCAGGGCATAGGCGCAGGTTTCATACCAGGCGTGCTCAACATCAATATCATAGACGAGGTCGTCACAGTTGAAGATGATGAAGCGGTCGCAAGGACCCGGCAACTTTCGACCGATGAAGGAATAATGTGTGGCATCAGTAGTGGCGCCGCCACGTCAGCGGCATTAAGAGTGGCCGGTCGGGACGAAAATCGTGGCAGGCTTCTCGTAGTAATACTCCCGGATTTGGGCGAAAGGTATCTGTCTACCACCTTGTTTGCTGCCGAGTAATTCGCCCGAAAATGTCCATCTCTGGGCAATGGCCAGCTGTAGCTGTTGCGGGGAAACGTGTGATGGCGGTCAGACAAAGCCAACTCAAAAAAATTGCGAAATCGGACTTTTTCGATGCGATTACATTTGCTCGCTGCGTTGGGTTCATGGCCAACCCACCTCGCATGGGGAGAAATTGCCAAACCGGACCAAAAAAACCATTATTTTCGCCAGGAGGCGGGAAACAATGCCGCAGTGTGCCTATAATGGACTTTCTCGTCTCTCTTAATCTGAACTGTTCAAATCAATAAGGAAAGCTCGCTATGATTTCCCGGTCTCCTGGGAAGGGGTTTAGTCTCGTCGAAGTAATTGTGGTACTCGTGATCATCGTCGTTGTCGCCACCTTTGTGTTGCCCGCCATAGAGATTGCCCGAGAGGCTTCACGCCGAACGATCTGCCAGGACAACATGCGACAGATCGGACGAGCGACAGGTCAGTTTTTGGGGACGAAACTCCGCTTTCCGTCTTCCTCACAAATCCAACAGATTGGCGATGAAAGAGTAGAAACTTGGAGTTGGTTAGCACAGATTCTTCCATACATCGATCATCAACACCATGATCTGTCTATTGAAAAGCTCAACTGGAATGAGTTGCCCACAAACACAGAGGAAAACCGAAAGGCAACTGCAACGGTAGTAAGGTCGTTCATATGCCCCAGTTACAAAGGCGACCGGACTTGCACTGCCGACGAAGTAACTGCCGGCATTACGAATTACAAGGCCATAGGAGCAACACACTTCGGCAGTCTAGAACAAGCCACAGTCGGTGGCAAAACCGAACCGGCCTATAGTAGCGAAACTGTTTCGCATCCGGACGGTGCGCTGATCCCGGCTGTTCGCGGTCTTAGAGAAAGACAATACAAGGACGGAATATCACATACCCTGCTCGCAACAGAAACCATTGAAAATACTTTCGCAGCTTGGACACAGGGCACCCATGCCACGTTAGTCGGACTACCAACAACCGGCCCAGGAAGGATCGAGTTTACGGACAGCAGATGGGGGTACGTTAAGCCAAACGGCTTCGATGGCACATTCACCGGTGGTGAAATGTTCGGAAACGCGCAAACATATCTCAGCACTGACTACGAAATCACGCCCTACGAAGGGCTCGGATCAGTCGGGCCAAGTAGCGAGCATGTCGGGGTGGTCCACCACCTCATGGCTGATGGAACCGTGGTGCCAATAAACGTCGACATCAACGTATCACTATACATGTTTCTAATCACTCGCAGCAGTGGGGATCCGACCGGATCGTTCAATATAGAATCGCGATAACGGTCTAACTGGGATGCTACTCTGGACAGTTGAGCCGACCAATCCGGGCCGGAATCGTCGCGAGCACCTTGTCAAAGCCGCTCTGCGTTCCAAGAACATCGTCACATGCCTCCTCAGGTCAATCACCGACTGACCATTGCATTGCCGCAGTGAGCTTAATTGGGTAGAATTTAGCCCTTTATTCGTTAGCCTTTAAAGCACGCACTCCAAGTGAGAAGAGTCATGCCTCGCTACAACCCCGCCATAGTGGAGCCAAAGTGGCAGAAGTTTTGGGAAACTAACCGTACATTCGCCACCGATCCTCTGCCAAAGGGTAGCAAGCTATACGTTCTGGATATGTTCCCGTATCCGAGCGGAGACGGACTGCACGTCGGCCATCCCGAGGGGTATACGGCAACAGACATCGTGTGTCGATACAATCGGATGAAAGGCACCAGCGTAATGCACCCAATGGGCTGGGATGCTTTTGGACTGCCCGCAGAGCAACATGCTAAGAAAACCGGTACGCACCCGCGGGTAACCACCGAAAAAAACATCGCGACGTTTCGGCGACAGTTAAAAATGCTCGGGTTCAGCTACGACTGGAACCGCGAATTTGCAACCACCGATGTCGATTATTTCCAATGGACGCAACACATCTTCCTAGTCTTGTTTGACACATGGTTCGACGAGGACGCTGGCAAAGGACGGCCGATCGACGAGCTACCTATCCCTGAAGATATGGCCAGCGAGGGCGAGGAGGCAATCGAAAATTACAAGAACGAACACCGGCTGGCATACCAACTCGAGGCACCGGTAAACTGGTGTCCGGAGCTGGGAACCGTCTTGGCGAACGAAGAGGTTATTGGCGGAGTTAGCGAACGCGGCGGCCATCCAGTGATTCGTTTACCATTGCGCCAGTGGATGCTACGAATCACCGCATATGCCGACCGATTGGAAAACGACCTCCAGTCGCTCGACTGGTCTGATGGGATAAAACAACTACAGCGAAATTGGATCGGTCGTAGCACAGGAGCAGAGGTCGACTTCTTTATCGGATCCAACGACGAAATCGTCAGGGTCGAGGAAGCCGTCAAGTCTTATCAAGATTGGCGAGACACTCGGGCCGAGCTCGGAATGCCAAAAAAACCAGCCGCTGACGTACTCCGCGTATATACAACCAGACCAGACACGCTCTTCGGCGCGACATACATGGTGATAGCACCAGAACACCCCTTTGTCGAACGCATCACCACAGACGATCGAAAAAAGATCGTCAAAGACTATTGCGAAACGGCTAGCTGCAAAAGCGACCTCGATCGAACCGATCTGGCAAAGGAAAAGACTGGTGTCTTTACCGGCTCGTACGCAATTAATCCGGCAAATGATGAGCCAATCCCGATTTGGGTGGCCGATTACGTTTTGATCAGTTACGGAACCGGTGCGATTATGGCCGTCCCGGCTCACGATAGTCGAGACTTGGAATTCGCAAAAGAGTTCGACCTTCCGATTGTACCCGTGGTGGATCAGGGCGATAGCGCAGAAATACCACGCGATGATATGATGAGCGGGCGAGTTGCGTTCATCGAAGATGGCACTGCCGTCAACTCTGGAAAATACGACGGCTTGCCAACCGCCAAATTCAAAGAAAAAATCGTCGCTGACCTGCAAGATGACGGGCTGGGGCAAGCGGCCGTCAATTACAAACTTCGAGATTGGCTCTTCAGTCGACAGCACTTTTGGGGCGAACCATTTCCAATACTGCACGAGTTAGACGAACGAGGAAAAATAACTGGCAAAATCCAAGCGGTATCGCCCGACGAGCTGCCAATAGACTTGCCAGAAGTGGTATCGTTTGAGACCGTGCATGGAAGCCCTGAACCTCCGCTTGAAAAGGCACCATATGACTGGCTTTACGTAACGATCGATGGCAAATGTTACAAGCGAGAAACCAATACAATGCCCCAGTGGGCCGGATCGTGTTTGTACTTTTTAAGGTTTCTTGATCCGAAAAACGACAAACAACTCGTTGATCCAGAGATCGAAAAGGCGTGGATGCCAGTCGATCTCTACGTCGGAGGTGCAGAACACGCCGTACTGCACCTTTTATACGCCCGCTTCTGGCATAAGGTCCTGTACGATCGCGGGTATGTCACCGTCGAAGAACCCTTCCAAAAACTCGTCAATCAAGGAATGATCCTGGGAGAGATGGAGTTCACCGGCTATCAAACCGAACATGGTGATTGGGTCAGTGAATCCGAGGTACATAGCACAAACAATGGCCCAACCCTGAAGAGCAACGGACTTAAGGTTAAACCGGTTAAGGTCGATTCCACCAAAGTCAAAAAAGAAGGTGATGCGTTTGTCCTTATAGACAACAAAAAAATCAAAATCGAAAGTCGGGCACACAAAATGTCCAAGAGTCGGGGCAACGTAGTAAACCCAGACGTGGTCGTAGAAAACTACGGAGCAGACTCGCTCCGGCTGTACGAAATGTTTATGGGTCCGCTGGAAGCAGTTAAACCTTGGAGCATGGAGGGTGTTAACGGTGTACGAAACTTTCTCGATCGCGTCTGGCGAATGATACTCGACGAACGCTCAGAGACCCAATGTCTGAACAACGCGATCAAGGACACCGAGCCAACCAAGGAGCAAAATCGGGTTCTCCACAAAACAATCAAAGCCGTAACCGATGACCTCGAAAACATGGCTTTCAATACGGCGATCTCGCGCATGATGGAATTTACAAACTACTTCTTGAAACAGGAAACTCGCCCCAGGGCGGCGATGGAAAAATTCGTTTTGATCCTTTCGCCGTTTGCTCCACATATCGCCGAAGAACTTTGGCAAATCTTCGGACACAATGACACACTCTCGTTTGAGCAATGGCCAAAGTTCGACGAATCCATGATCCTCGAAGACTCAACTGAGATACCAGTCCAGATCAATGGAAAACTCCGAAGTAGGATTCAGGTTCCAACTGGAGCGGACCGGGAATTTTTGGGGAAAGCCGCCAAAGCCGACGAAAGAATCGCCAAACTAATCGAAGAAAAAACCATAGTCAAAGAGATCATTGTGACCGGCAGGCTGGTTAACTTAGTGGTTAAATAGCTGGCCCGTAGTCGCACGAAAATCGGTCCTCTGACTTGCCGTTCCGTCACGATCTCCCCCGTCGCAAAGCGTGCAAAACGCCGGTTGCTGGCATTCAAACGCTAATCGCCCGGTATTTGCAACAACCGGCTTGTAACAAACGCAAGGGCAAATATGGCAGCAGTTTCTATTCGTAGTATGCGCGGTCCGAGGTCAAGCTGGTACCAACCCGATTCGATAGCTATGGCCAACTCCTGTGTCGTGAAACCGCCCTCCGGGCCTACCCCGACTGCGGCTCGCTCATTCGGAACTATGGCTGATAAAGGGTGTTCCAGTCCGGTGCCCTTGCTTGTCGATCGGCAGCCCGGATGGGCTATGATACGGCAACCTACGTTCAACGTTTGGGAAACAAAGTTGGGCCACTTCTTTGGCTCGGTAATCTCGGCCAGTTTGTTTCTCCCGCACTGCTTCGAAGCCTCGATCACCGTGCGCCGTAGTCGATCGACGGTGCGTTCAACGGGCTGGACCACGCCGCGAGTTGTGATCAGGGGCACGATTTTTGTCACGCCCAACTCTACCGCCTTTTCAACGAGCCACTTCTGTCGATCGCCTTTTGGAAGAGCAACCGCAAGCGTCAAATCAAATGGCAATTCTCGATTGATCTCCTCCCGCCGAACGATCGTCAGCTCGACAGAGGCCCTCGCAACTCGATCTACCCTGGCGACAAACTCCGCACCGCCACCATCAAAAATAGTGACCTCAAGGCCCGGCTTTGCTCGCATCACATTAACCAAATGATGTGCTTCGTGGCCGTCTAGAAGAACTTTTGTGCTGGAAATGGGCGTTTGGGTAAAATAGCGATCCGACATCGGTTGATCCGTGTCTCGTTAGTAACGATGGTCAAGTTCAGCCACGCATTGTACCGAAAACATAAGAGTTACGGAATCTGTGAGTTAGGATGGTTGGATCGGGTCGTCGTTCGGAGGGACTATCGATGTACGAAAGACACTGGGGACTTTATAAGTCACCCTTTAGAACGTGCCTCGACCCGGGCCTTTTTTACAGAAGTCCAACACACGAAGAGGCCATGGCCAGGCTGCACTTTCTGGTCGAACAAAGACGCCGGATCGGCCTGCTGATCGGCGAGGCCGGAAGTGGCAAATCACTGCTTCTGGAGGTGTTTGCCGATGAGATGAAACTGTCGGGCCGCTCGGTTGCAAAAATCAGCCTCGTTGGTCTGGACGACACAGATTTCCTTTTGCAAGTGTCAGCCGAAATTGGACTTAGCTCGAGTCTTAACAGCTCAGTCGCTTCACTTTGGCGGCAACTGACCGACACAATCACCGCAAATCGATACCAAGAGATCGATACGGTGTTGATTTTCGACGATGCTGAACACGCCAACGCAGACGTGGCAACCCAACTGATTAGGCTCTCACAGTACGATATGTCTCCTAACTCCAGGTTTACAATGGTGTTTGCCGGCAGAAAGAAAATGCTGGAGTGCCTCGGAGGATCTATACTCGAGCTGGCCGAGTTGCGGATCGATGTCGAAGCATTGGATCAGGCAGACACTGAAAATTACGTTAAATCTATGCTAGGACAAGCCGGAAGAGAGACCACAATGTTTGACGAGCGGGCAATTACCCGTCTCTATGAACTCACTCACGGGGTGCCACGAAGAATCAGCCAGTTGGCAGACCTGGCACTTTTGGCGGGAGCCGGTCGAAACGTTGAACTCATCGATGCCAACCTCATAGAGTCAGCGCACGACGAACTGGCAGTGGTCGAGGTCTGACGCTCAGGCGATTTGCCAGACAGATCTCTGCAATCTGCGATCACTATCTCCCACCATCTTCAAGTACTCGACCTCTCACGGCCCTACGATTAAAATCACCAAGTAGGGAGACGAACTGCGACAGCTAAAACTAAAGCAGTCGGAATCTCAAAATAATGTCGCGACAAATGATCGTTTTGACAGACGGGTATTCGACGGTCCGTCAGGCAAAAACGGCCGTCAGCATTATCCGGTATAGGCCCAAGGAGGTCGTTGCCGTATTGGATCGGCAAACAACCGCGAAAACGGCACAGGAGCTATTCAACGTCGGCGGTACAATTCCCGTGATCGGATCAGTCGAAGAGGCACCAAAGGCAAACAGTCTGTTGGTCGGGGTGGCGCCGGCCGGAGGTCGGCTCCCCAAACAGTGGCGACCGATACTGCTGAACGCAATCCAACGAAAGCTCAACATTTATTCCGGACTACACGACTTCTTGAATGAAGACCTAGAATTCGCCAGAGCTGCCGGCGACAGCGGTTCCCAATTAATCGACGTTCGCGCAAATGACGAACACGACGTCGCAAAAAGACAGGGGATTCGACTCGGGTGTCTTCGTATCCACACAATCGGCGACAATTGCAGTTGCGGAAAAATGGTCACTAGCATCGAGTTGACCCAATCGCTTAAACAGGCGAAAGTCGACGCAAAATTCGTCGCCACCGGCCAGACAGGAATCCTAATCGAAGGTGATGGCTGCCCAATTGATTGCGTCGTTGCCGATTTCGTTGCCGGGGCCGCCGAACAACTCGTGCTAGCTAACCAACACCACGACGTGATCGTCGTCGAGGGGCAAGGTAGCCTGTTTCATCCCAGATACTCAGGCGTTACTCTGGGTTTGATGCATGGCCTTATGCCAGACGGACTCATTCTGTGTCATGAACTCGGTAGTACAACTTACACAGGAATGAACCTTCCGTTGCCACAGATTGCTAAAGTTCGTGAGTTCTCAGAAGCCGCTGCCAACATTATGCACCCATGTCGGGTAATCGGCGTTTCGGTCAATAGCTCATCCGCCACCGACGCCGAGTGGTGCTCAGAACGGAGTCGACTCGAGCAACAGCTGCGGTTACCGGTTTGCGACACACTACGCGATGGCCCCTTCGTGCTCACTAGGGCCATACTAGAGCTGAAACAACAGTTGGGCAAATGAAAATCACTTTGCATAAGTTCGATCTGAAACTTCTTCATCCATTTCGCACCTATCGCCAAACTAAAACTGTACAACGAACTCTTATAGTCGAACTCCAAGACAAGGGCATAAGCGGATTCGGCGAAGCAACCGAAAACCCTTTTTATGGTGTCACGATCGAGGGCATGACAGAACTCTTAGAGGGGTGCAGTCGCTCGATCGAGTCAAAAGCATTCGACCAACATACCGACAAATGGCCCGTTAGGTTTTGGGAACAGATGCGACCAGAGCTTTGTCACTGGCCCTTCGCCCAGTGCGCTTTAGATCTCGCCGCCTACGATCTTTGGGGAAAGCGGCTTGGCCAGCCGGTCTGGAGGCTGTGGGGACTGAGCCTCGAGAACTTGCCGCCGAGCGATTACACGATCGGTATAGACTCAATCGAGTCAATGATCGGGAGGCTAAAAGAGTTCTCAGACTGGCCAATATACAAAATAAAGCTCGGAACCGAAAACGATCTTGAAATTGTGCGTCAGCTTCGCAAACAGACTGATGCCGTCTTCCGTGTGGACGCCAATTGCAGCTGGACTGTCGATCAAACGATCGCCTACTCACACGAACTGAAATCACTAGGCGTTGAGTTCATCGAGCAACCACTCGCGCCGGGTGACTGGAATGGCATGGAGGACGTCTACCGGGAGACAGCACTGCCGATCATCGCTGACGAAAGCTGCCAATTGACCGAAGACGTCGATCGGTGCGTCGACCACTTCGATGGAATCAATATAAAGCTAGTCAAATGCGGTGGCATTACACCAGCGGGCAGAATGATATGTCGTGCACGTGAGTTGGGCCTGAAGGTAATGATGGGCTGCATGACCGAATCGTCGGTCGGAATATCGGCAATCGCCCAATTGCTCCCGATGTTGGACTACGTCGACATAGACGGCCCTCTGTTGTTGGCAAACGATATCGCCACAGGGGTACAAATCGATCGAGGTAGAGTAATCTACCCGGAGGAAAATGGCTGCGGCGCTAGACTCATAACGAAGGTGGAGCCTCGCTGACGGCCAAAAGGCCAGTCTCAAGCGTCAGAATCGCGAGCCCACAATCAAAGCTACAACCTAAAACTAGATTTTGGGCAGTACCAAGCCACCGACCCGTAGTCGCGGCAACTGAGACGAGACATCCACACACAGGCTGCGAGTTACCCCTAGGGAAGTATCACGTCTGATAGAAGGTACTTACGCAAAGATTTGACAACCGTAGTGAACTCTTCCACGTCCACTGGCTTAAGGAGATAGTTTTCGACGTGGAGATCTTCACTCTTGAGAACCTCTTCATGGGTTGGCGACGAGGTCAATACCACGACCGGCAAACTCGCAAGGTCTGGATTCGCCTTGATTTCAGTCAGCACCTCTCTACCGTCCATTTTCGGAAGATTTAAGTCGAGCAAAATCATATCCGGACGCGGTGCTCTAGCATACCTGCCCTTTCGAAGCAGAAATTCCGTAGCCTCTTCACCATCACGTACCAAACTAACTCGCCGCGGGATGTCGCCAAGCTTTAAAGCCTGAAGCGTCATACCCGCATCTTCAAGATCATCCTCAACAAGAAGGATCTCCATTGGTCGACCAATTGTCTCGGTGAACACGATGCCTAAACTCCTCAATGGATGAAAACCACGGGATCCACCAACGCAAACTAATCACGCCAAGTGAACATCATCCAGTCTAATCAGAATCTACAGAACCGGATAGTACAAATTTGATTTTTCGCGATCCGGCCCGAATTCCGTGCCCCTCCGAACTGCCTGGAAACTTTACATCGAATTTGCCGATTTTTTATCGGCATGACTTGAAATTTCCTGCCGTCCACCCTGGACGCGTTTGCCATCCAGCCAGACGCGCCCACCCCAGTCGACCCAGGCGGGAGCCGTGTTACCAATCAAGTCGCTGTTGCCAATTCGAGTTTCGGAGTAGGGAAGAGTCAGCAATTGCGCCTCGCCGTTGTCACCCAACAGACACGCCTCTATTTTCACGTGCGACGCCCCGCCAACCGATACGCCACTACGACCGTTGCCGCGACTCGTAACCCCCACTAGGGTGATGCCACGTGCACTGTTATGGGCATTGATACCATCGAGCCGAAATCCCTGGACAATCAGGTCGTCTATTACCACGTGTTGTACGTGAAACAGGGTTAAGCCAACACGAGCGTGGGCGTAGCTTACGTCGTAGTCTCTCGGAAGCTTGGTATCTTCAACGCGAAAGAAAATCCGGCCTTTGAACGAACACCACTGAAGTCTTTCTAGCTCTGGCGGTTTCTCATCCATTCGCCTGGCGATCACTCGAGCGGCCGGCCGCCCCTCTAGGAATAGCTTTTGTGGGCCCATTCTTGCCAGTCGAAAGTAGAAGACAGATCCTCGATAATGTCGCCACTCGCCGTCCGGCACCGGTACAGTGCCGTCCAAGGTGACTCCGTTTCCGATGATCGTAAATGGCAAAGCTCGCGAACCGCTGTTTTTTTTGCCGACAAGACTAATGCTTTCGCGATACGGCTTCGCAGTCTTCACCAAAACGATCCGGTCGCCAAACATCGACAGTTTTATTGCTCGAGCGATTGAGCGAACTGGCCCGTTCTGTTTGTCAGCACCTTTTTGGCGCACGCCGTCCGACCGATCGTCACCCAACACATTATCAACAAAGATATCCCTAGCGAAAGTGGGCGAACTTAGTGTGACCACCAAGACGAGTACCGAAAAGTGGACGTGTGAAAAAATACGCATTGGCAATAATCCCATAGGCTTTCGTTCGTGAGACCGCAAGTGTAACATAAGTTGACCTCATTTGGCCAGAAGATCTGTAACAACGGACCCCGAAGTTTCACTCGAAACGGGAACAGCTCATGCGGATTGAAATTAACAGCTATACACTCGAATTATGCCAATCCGATATTACCCGACAGGAGGTAGACGCAATCGTCAATGCGGCCAACAGCCGACTGGCAGGTGGAGGTGGAGTCGATGGAGCTATCCATCGACACGGCGGAAGATCCATAATGCTGGAGACCCAGCGAAAATTCCCAACCGGCTGCCCAACCGGTTCTGCTGTTATATCGATGGCTGGAAATTTGCCCGCAAAATTTGTCATCCACGCCGTAGGACCAATCTGGAAAGGCGGCAATAGTGATGAGGAGACGCTGCTGGCCAGTGCGTATCAAAGAAGTTTGGAACTGGCCGTTGAAAACGATTGCCAAAGCATCGCCTTTCCGGCCCTAAGTGCCGGGGCTTATCGATTTCCCATCGACCGAGCTGCTCGAATTGGCCTATCTACGGCGATTGAGTTTATCGAGGCAAATGGGTGCCCGGCCATCGCCCGGTTCGTGCTCTTCAGCCCAGGTGCATACGGCGCCTTCGCCGCAGCACTCGAAGAACTAAAAAAGATCTAATGTCATCCGTCTCATATTATGCCGTGGAGCGGGCCGTTAGGAGCGGCCAAGGAATCAACTCGACTGGTTACCTTAGGATCCTCTACTAACGATGGGGCATGGTTCGGCTTCGAACGGGCGTCGATCACCAGGCTGCCATGGCAGCCCCAATGCTTGCGATCAACAAATGAATCGATGCCATAAATGTCTGAAGCTGGATTACTCCGTGTGAACACGGTCCACAGAAAATTTCCCAGTGACGCGGCAACAAACCTACTATCGTCGACGATCACTATGAGAGGAAAAACGTTTATTGGATCCGACCGGTTATACGACTCCACAAACTTCTGAACAGCAGTGTCACATCTTCCGGAAACGGCTGGTCCCTCCACCGCAAGTATTCCAGGCAAAACCACTCGCAATCCAGAAAATCCGAGATCCTCGGGCAACCGCATTCGGCTTTCAATATCGACCGGTAACATTCGTTTGACCGGGTCAGTCGCTGCGATTACTAATTTTGAACCCTCGTTGAGAAAGTCGCCACTGTAATCGAGTGTATCGATTGTTGTTCGAGTCTGGAAATGCAGATCACGACGCCAATCAACTCGTTTCAAGACGTACTGCAGGAACTCCGGTACATTGTTGACGTCGACTTTTGCATCGCGATGCCCATCAACAATGAGAAGATACTTTGCCAACGACAGTGGGCCATGCCCTAAGATCGCATTTGCCTGCGTCAGTAACTCCCGCGGCTGACGCCGTTTTTCGTACGGCACATATCTTTCGGACCCAACGGCCAACAGCAGTGGATGAACGCCAGCCGCATCGACTGCATGTACAGCTCGAACCCCGGGGATCTTCGTCTCAATCGCCGAATCAACCAACTCGTGAATCAGCTGACCAAAAATTGTATCTTCCTGAGGTGGTCGGCCAACAACTGTAAACGGCCATATAGCGTCGTCGCGATGGTAAACTCGCTCGACTCGCATCACGGGAAAATCATGTTCCAGGCTGTAATAGCCCAGATGATCGCCAAAGGGGCCCTCTGGCTTTTGCCGATCCGGATCGAGGTATCCAGAAATACAGAAATCGGCCTCAGCGTAGATCGGCAGTTGCCCACTAAGGCAAACCATCGGCACTCGACGTTTTCCCAAAACGCCCGCAAACGACAATTCGCTTATCCCCTCCGGCATCGGCATGACGGCCGCCACGCTCATCGCTGGCGATCCGCCAACAAAAACATTGATCCGAAGCTTCTTGTTATTTCGGATCGCCGCCGCGTGGTGGATACCCAGACCGCGATGGATCTGGTAATGGACCCCCACTTCCTTGTTCGCCAGGTATTCACCACCTGAAAGCTGAACTCGATACATGCCTAAATTAGAATGCAGAAGGCCGGGCCTATCAGGATCCTCGGAGTAAACCTGTGGCAGCGTAACGTATGCCCCGCCATCGCCTGGCCATGACTTCAAATGGGGCAGGCGATCGACCGTCGTCTCGTTTTTAAGAACAGGACCGGTTCTAACCTTTCGAGGCCAAGATCGCCAAGCGTTCCATGGCGTGTCGAGATATAGTTTCGGTCTGCGAAGTAGGTCGGTCGGATCGGCCTGCAATTTGACGAGTCGTTTTAGAACATCAATCGAATCGCGAAAAATATACCGCACCCGGTTCATTGTGCCGAACAGATTGGTAACCATCGGAAACTGACATCCGACGACATTGGCAAAATAGACTGCCGGTGCTTTCGCCCTAAACAATCTTCGCTGGACTTCTGCCATTTCCAAATTTGGATCGATAGGCGCAGCAACCCGAACCAATTGCCCAGAAGCTTCAAGATCGTCGACACATTCGCGTAGAGTTCGATAGCCCATGGCTCACCGTGCGGCCATCGCCGCCTCACTTGGTACGCTTAGCAGGTTTTCCAATTCCAGCGGCTTTCTTTTTCATCGCCTTTTTCTGCAGATGAGCAAACTTGGTCGCCGGCATTCGTGCGGTTTTACCCCCCTGTGTCGACCTGCCATTCTTTTTTACCATATCACCAAGCTACACATCAACTGTCAAAACTACAAGCCTGCTTCACGGATGTCCGCCAACACATTGGGTGTAAAACTCGTCTGGACTGCCCCACCGATGGCCCCTCGAAAGCAACGGGGGGATGTTCGTCCGGAAATTTGTTACAATGTTGACGTACACTGGCTGGTACGCGATATCTGACTGGTTAGATCTATATGCTACTTGATCGTGAAGAATACGTTGAGCAAACATACTTCTTTCGAACGCTCCGTGAGCGGATGCGGAAGGATGTCTCGACTCAGGAACTTTTGGCTGCCATTAAATACGAAACCCTTTCTACGACCAACCTCCCGTTGGCACTGGACTATCTGGCCAGCGAACTACGTCTAACCGGCGGATTTGCGACTGCAATGTCCCGTCTGGATCACTACTTCACTCCGTTCCAGACTTTTGTAATTGCCGAAGCTGAAAAGGAAGGAGGACGATTCGATTTTAGAATCGCACTGAAAATACTCGAAAGCGAAGCCGACTATCGCACCAGGACACCTTCAAAACAAGGAATCTTTCTCTATCAGTTTGAAGCGGTCTGCCGAAATAGGTTGGGCTACGACGATGGTCTCAACGCGATAGGTCATGATCCAATTTTCAGTGAACAGTGGCGAAATTGGATCAATACGGTTAGACGCCAAATCGGGCTCGTTGATTTCGCTGACATGATCTATGTCCGCAGTGAACTCTACAAAACGCGAAATCAGGAGTCAGAAGCCGCCGTTTTGTTTGGCGAGAAAGAAGGACGAATCGCGCTGGCAAATCGTCGCAAAGATCCGCTTTATTTGTTTTCGGCTCTAGCTCGCCAGCTCGGCTATCCAGCCGTCCCAAAACCCACCTCAGAATCGTCGAACGAAAATATGTTACCTCTTCTCCAGCGACGTGTCGAGCGTCTCGAAAGTCGGCTTAAGTTGTGTGAGGAGGAGATGCGAGGCGGAATAAATATCGAAAAGTTCTACGAATCTCCAGACAATGACAAAAAGTAACGCCGCGGGCCTGAAACCACTGCTTTTTCCGGCCCTGCCCCTTGACAAGGCGACCTCTTTAGAATAGAACCGTCGCCGTTGAAAGAATTCCCGCCCGCATATCACTTCCACCCCTACCAAGCAATTCTAACCCGCCTCAAAGGAGACCTTCAATGCTGTCTTCAAGAATTCAGGCCTTCGCTTTTGGACTACTGCTGTCCATCAGCACCGCTTCCGGACTTGCCAACGCACAGAAACCGGAACATAACGATTCGAAATGTGCGTCCGATTCAGTTCCAACTTCACAAGTGAATTCCACCCCCGATGCTTTGGCGCTATTTGTCTCGCCAATGGGCAACGACACATGGTCAGGACGGCTTGCATCGCCAAATCCGACCAATACGGATGGACCACTAGCCACGATCGAGGAAGCCCGTAACCGAATTCGTGAGATCAAATCGACACAGGGTGGTCTGAAGAGGCCCGTCACTGTCCTGCTCCGTGGCGGTGTGTACTCACACGTCAACGAAATCGTGTTCACTACTGCCGATTCCGGAACTAAGACGTATCCGATCACCTATCAGAATTATCCCGGTGAATGCGCCATAGTTAGCGGCGGCAAGGTCGTTCGGGGCTGACAACCTGACAATAGTATCCAGAGCAAAACAAAGTGTGACGGCAAGCTATGGCGAGTCAAACTCCCAAAGTCGACGGAAAATAGCCCTCAAGAGTTCAACCAGCTCTTCGTGAACGGTCAACGTCGGGTCCGCGCTAGAATGCCTAACAAGGGCACTTTCCTGCTCGCAAACGGTCCCATATCCAAGAAAAACTCGCGAGGATTCTGCTTCAATAAAGGTGACTTAAAAGAATGGAACAATCTTCGAGACGTTATCGTCGTCGTCTATCATTGCTGGGAAACATCCATCCATCACATCCGGTCCATCGACACGAAAACTTCCCAAGTCACTTTCCTGGAAAAGGCC
>Ga0180434_10005059_pt1 | contig 15727 bp, 12 predicted proteins | sample SS_ome_7_FD_132453 | JGI IMG/M metagenome (GOLD analysis project Ga0180434, IMG submission 132453) | Hypersaline lake sediment archaeal communities from the Salton Sea, California, USA - SS_1_D_2 metaG | ecosystem: Environmental > Aquatic > Non-marine Saline and Alkaline > Hypersaline >...
GAACGAGACCGGACTTGTCGTGTATCTGATCCGGATAGGTGATCCTACCGAAGTCAAATAACATTCCGGATGATGAGACGTCTGTTTATCTGCATTCATCAACTGTATACGGAAGGATTTATATAGACATCTCTCTCATGGTAGAAGGAGTATATATGTTCGAGCAAGAAATACGAGAAAACATGCCAATTCTCTTTGCACTCAGCACGTGCCCGCGGTGTCAACGCATGAAGACATTCCTGGAGAATCACGGAATAGTGGCGCGTATCGTGGACGTTGATTTACTGGATTCGTCAGAAAAACAAAAACACCTGAAATTTTTAAGTCGCATCAATCCCGCAGTATCATTTCCCACATTAGTCGTTGGAGAGACGGCCGTGCTCGGAGAGGATTACCGGGGTGTCCGCGAGGTACTGTCACTATGAGTATTATAGATACATATCACTCGTCACTCCGACAACATGCTGCCGGTAGAGGTCTTACGATGAATCCTGATTGGGATGTCGTGGAACCGCTATTACAGGGCCTTCTTGTTAACGGCGATCGATACGGGTATCGAACCTGTCCATGTCGACCGGCCAGCGGAGAGATAGAGAAAGACAGGGATATAATTTGCCCCTGCGAATATGCCCAGGCTGATGTGGAAGAGTATGGTGCCTGCTATTGCTGGCTATTCGTTTCCGACGAATGGATACATGAAACAATAGCACATAGACAAATCCCCGAGCGGCGTCCGCCGGAGAAAATTCTTGCGTGAAAGAGCCCGTGTTTGACTTGCGAGAAGAGAACGGGCGCTACACGAAGAGCGACTATATCTATCAGGTTTCGCGATGAACTTGAATCATGAGGTGACCGATTAGTAACTTGTCTAGCAGAGAAGATCCGATCAACGGTAAATACCGCTGATGAGGATACGGAAATTCAGACATATGTCCGGTTACAGATTACACCGAACGAGGTGCAGCACGTTATTCAACTAAAGGGATGCGAGATTGGGATTTTTAGATCTAATCCTTCTTCGCCATGAAGCCCACAAGTCCGCTTACGGGAGGCTTCACAATTCGGCGGAGTATACAATGTAATGTGATTGACTGAATCTGGAGGGAATGTGCGTTCTGAAGATATGCGTTTGCCGGAACCTGATTCCATACTTTCTCCGGAAATGTTATCCAATCTTTCATCGGTCGGATTAATGAGATCGTACGGTTCCGGCGATATTATCTTTCGATTCGGAGATCCCGGGAACGAAATGTTCATCGTGGAAGATGGTGAAATAGGGCTCCTTTTCGAAGAGGGAAAATCGGGGAAACTGCTTTCACGGGGAGCATTCTTCGGAGAACTGGCTCTATTCAGCCGTCACCGTCTCAGGACGGCGACGGCAGTGGCTACGAGGGAAACAAAACTCCGGATACTGGATCAGACGACTTTTACTGTGCTCCTTCAGGAGTATTCGGAGCTTCTTGCGAGGCTACTGCTTCAAACGTGCGCATATCTCGTCGAATCAGAACAGAATCTTGTGAGCGATCTTCAGAAAAGAAATCGTGAGTTGGAACAGACGCTTGACTATCTTCGAAGAACACGACGGGAGCTCGATAGCGCTGAACTTCTCCTGCAGACGGATGTGCTGACTGGTCTGTATAATCGACGATGCCTCGAACGACAAGTGGGAGTCGTCCTGCCCCGGGCTAATGAGAGGGCCATGGGGCTGTCACTCATCATAATGGATGTTGATCATTTCAAATCGATCAACGATTCCTACGGACATCATGTGGGCGACGTGGTACTCCGGCGATTTGCTGATCAATTGAAAAATTCGGTACGAAGAAGCGATATTCCCTGCCGTCTCGGCGGGGATGAATTTGCCGTTCTGCTCTCCGGGATTGAAACAGATTCGGTCGTATCGACCGTAACCCAGATCTTCAATGCAGTGAGTTCTCTGGACATCACTCTTCCGCATGTTGAACTGAAGGTAACAGCAAGCATGGGGGGGGCCACATATCGGGAAGAGGAGGGGTGGGATGCGTTTTTCAACAGAGCGGATCAGAACCTCTATTTAGCAAAACAGAGTGGGCGCCACCGACTTGGTTGGAATGGCAAAGCGATCTCCGTCTAAAGATCGTGGCTGATCACGGTATCGGCTATCGGTAATCAGTGACGAGTCTGGTATCGACATGCATCCTCTGAACTCCATACGCGATACTCGTTAATAATCAGCGTATCGAACAAATCCCGCATATCTCACCAACTTTCTGCTGCAATCACGGAACTGCGTGCGCTATCGTCGTTATAGATCTGCTATCGAGCCCTCGATATGCAGATCGTTATCAGTCTGCGAGAAGAAAATCCTCCTCAGTCCTCCTTTTCGAAAGGAGGAAGGGAGAGAAAGAAGGCTTCGTCCGCTCCGAGAGAGACGCAGTCCTTGAGCAAAACGAAGTCCCTGAGCAAAGCCGAAGGGGCCGAAAGGTCGAATGGGTGTATGCCGCAGCACCTGACGAGTGAGGTGCTGGATAATAACCTTGATATCGGAAGCATCTCCGTATTCTCTCTATATCCCCCGATGGGAAATGCGGGTTTATACCGGACGAAGAAGTTACCCAGTGAGGTCGATGATCCGACAGCTAAGTTACGGTAATTGACAACTGAACATTTGTTCATTAGTAATCCTGTGGTATTTCAGTATTTTTCTGATTTCCGGGATCATTCCCCCGACATGTATCGGTTTCCCGGGGAAGCCTATTCCGCTCGCTATATTCTTCATTTGATCAAAGGTCGGACGGCGATGGATCTCTTGAAGCTTCCCGTTATCCTTGTTGACTGCCAAACAACGGGATCGACACCTCCAAAAAGCCGGATAATAGAATTCGCATGGATAGCAATCCGTGGATTCGATGTTTCGCCGCAGAGTATCCCCGATGTCAATGTTACATTCTGCAGACTACCTTCCGGTCAGAAAATCCCACGGCGAATCAGCCAGATCACCGGTATCACAACTGATGATGTGGTTGATGCCCCCTCTCCGAGGGAAGTCTGGAAACGGTTTTGTACATCGTTGCCACATGACGGTTCTTACCGATCGAAACGGTTTCTCGTGGCGCATCATGCACAATTTGAAGAGCGGTTCCTTCTATCCCTCCACTCCGAAGTCTATCCCGATGTTCCGTTTCCTTTTCGTTTCATTTGTACTCGAAGAATAGCCCACCATCTCTACCCGTCTCTGCCTCGGAGATCACTCAGAGCCATAACCGGTCTACTCGGATGCGAACCGGGCGAATTCCGCCGTTCCAAGGATCATGTACGGGCTACCGCAGTGCTCTGGGTACACCTTATTTCTCTTCTCCGTGAACGATTCGGTATTACCGATGAGTGCGAACTGAGAACGCTTCTCATGAAACGACCACCTCGGAGTTCGAATAAGCAGTATCCTTTTCCAAGAGAGCGCCGTCTGGCACTCTCTGATTCGCCTGGAGTATACCGGTTCAAAAATCCCCGGGGATCGATACTCTATATCGGCAAAGCCCGATCACTCAAGGCACGCGTCAATAGTCATTTCACCGGAAAGGCATCGAGAGATGATATGGTTGAGTGTCTCTCTCAAGTGACTGATATTGAAATACGAGAGACGACCAGTGCTACCGAGGCTTCTCTTATAGAGGTCGAAGAAATAGCACATCATGAACCTCGGTACAATCGAGCCCTGAGAAATGAAGGAACTGATCTCTGGTTTTTTACACGGAATCTTTCACATTTTCGGAATGAGCCGAGTCCTGATCATGACAGGGGACCATTTCCTGATCACGATTCCATTGAAAGGTTTCATACCATATTCCTCTGGCTATCCGGGACTGGAGAGAACGCTACGATCCGTCATCAGATTCGAAGTATCCTTGGACTGAAAAGGAATTCATCCAATGGCACGATACAGGAGGTCCGAAGTACGTTTGTGGAGAATCACGGGATACCCGTAAGAATCGCGGAACTCCTGTCTGTTGGGAGGCATCACATCAGAGAGATAGGACGCGTATCGAAGATATCTGATGGCGCCGTTACTCAAATGAATGAAGATATGGGGATAACTATTCGAGTAACTCCTGATGATGATCTTGACCGCTCCTACCATCGGCTTATTGAAGTGATCGTAATCCACTGCCGTCTCATTTTCAGATCTCGTTGGTTGTCCTCGCTCATCGATTCCGTGGTGGCATGGCGACGAAATCAGGAACTCGATGACGTCTCATTCAGGTATCTTGTTTTTTCGGGAGGTCGTATCATTGACTCCGGGAATAGTAACAAGGTTGAGATCTTGAAATCTCTCATTCCACCACCACATACGAAGGTGGGTCGTCTGGCACGACTCGATCGAATCGGATTCAATCGTCTCCGCACGATGAATACTGAACTGAAACGACTCGTTAAGGAAGAGCGCATGCCGGTTGTGCTACGGCCGTCGGGCGCTCCAATAGAAACCGAACACTTGGTAAAAATTCTTGCCCTCATGTGACGAACGCTTTCCGCATCAATGAATCAAAAGCAGTCAATCCGATTACTGTTCCTCTCAGACAGTCATCTCGGTTTCGATATGCCGATGAGAAATGGAACCGGTAAAAGGAGACGGGGAGATGACTTCTTTCGCGTCTTCGACGAAGCGTTGAAACCGGCGATGAACGGCGATGTGGATCTGGTATTGCACGGAGGCGATTTATTCTTCAGAAGTCGGATTCCCGTATGGTTGACCCGCGCAGTGCTGAAACGGATTCAGGAACTCTCAAAACGGGGTGTCCCTTTCTGTTTCGTTCCCGGCAATCATGAGCGATCACAGATTGCACATCCGATCCTATGGGGTATGGAACATGTACATGTATTCGAGGAACCGAAGACCGTGGTACTGACAATCAGAGGTATCACTCTCTCAATCTCGGCATTCCCCTTTTTCCGTGGCAACATAAGAACCCAATTCAGAAAAGTACTCGCGGACACCGGGCATCACGGGAATACGGCAGATATCCGTATTCTCTGTATGCATCAGATTGTCGAAGGTGCCAGCGTAGGACCGGTGGGTTTCCAATTCAATGGAGGACCTCAGGTTATCCGCGGAGCGGACGTACCGCATCAGTTCGCTGCAATATTCGCAGGGCATATTCATCGACACCAGATACTACAGATGCAAACAGAGTCTAACGATTATCCCTGCACCGTGGTGTACGCGGGATCAACCGAACGGACATCCTTCGCGGAACGGGACGAGACAAAAGGATATATCATGGCGGAACTCGGTAGCTCTGGAGACGGGTGCGGAGAGGTACGGCATATTAGCTTCCGTCCCGTTCGGACACGACGGATGTATGTTCGCAGAGTATGTATGCAAAGATACCCGCGCACCATTCATCCCAGGCTGATCGCGTCATTGTTCAACGGTGTTGAAGAGTACGCTATTCTTCGCATTGAGGTGTTGATTTCGATCGAAAACGAAGAGGCATTCGATCTGCTTAGGAAAAAGATTCGAAGCAGGTGTCCCCGGGATGTGATTATCGACATTCGTCGCAGATACGAATAACCCCATAACATCACGTATCAACGAAATAATCGAAGCCGCTCGAGTACTGCGGATGGATCTCCTCTGGTTTCGATCCGATCAGTCGGTTCGTCGGGGCGCCGTGTATTCTCCGCATGGATCCACCGGTTCCGCGTACCGGGAGTTCCAACTCAGATCGAAAAACTCTGCCATTTGCTCTGCCAGGGTTTTCCCCTGAATGATTAAACCGATATTCCGTGAAGTATAGAAGCTGCCCGGATTCCAGTTTGACGTACCGATCCAGCAGGATGTCCCATCCACAACGAGATATTTCGGGTGCTCGACACGTGAATAAGGAATAAAACCCCCCGACCATTCGGGAATCACGGTGAACCGAACATGTATTCCCGGCAGAACCGAAAGACTTTGAATATGCGGAAGAATCGATGATCGTTTACTCCAATCCGAGACGATAATACGAACATCGACACCACGAGCTGCAGCGCGACGGATTGCGGTATCGAAATGTCCGTATCGCGAACCGTCCCGATTCACGGGGGAATAGGTCAAAAGATGAATTCGGATCGTTTTTGTTGCTGCGTCGAGTAGGGAATTAATCATTGGTTCATCCCACGGTATACCTGCGGGACGGGCATCATGAGGGCTTACCGCCAACCGAACCGAGACAGTATCGCCCTGCATAGTCTCAAGCATGAACGGTCCGGCATATACGCTATCAGCCGGCGCTTCGTTGTTGCCTGCCACGGCCCAGTCATATCGGAAAATCGCACCGAACGCACGAGCCATGTGCGTATCAACGATACGGACGCCGAGTTCGCGAATATGCTCGAGAGCCCTCCAATCCCAGTTCTGACTCCCTACGAATACAGCATGTGAATCAACGATGAAGTACTTGGCGTGGAGAACTCCCCCCCAGAGCGTACGTACATCAAGCGTTCGAGTTTCGGCATGAGGTAATGCATCGAGTCTGGTTCGGATGGACGGATACGTTTCGTCAAATCCCGTATCGCTCAAGGTACGGAGCTTCACACCTCGACTAACCGCGGAACGAAGTTCATCTATAACGAGATCGAGTCTGTCCCTACGTTGGGGATCTTCTGAGAAGTAAAACGTTTCTATGTCGATGGAGGATTTTGCTTTTTGAATCATGTCCCGCCACACGTCGTGGGTATCACGGAGGATCGGGGAGTCGAGTGATGTCTCGACAGGATAGCTTTCCACCAGTTCTATTGTTCCACTAAACGTGTGCTTCGGTATTGTTATTGAGAAGAAGACCATCGTTAACCATATGAGAACTCCTGTGCCCTTTTCCATTCTGTACTCCTTTACGTTCTATATAGGTTGTAAGGCAAGGTGTGGTTTCGTGATTTGCATATTCCATTGATTGTTAATCGACGCATTGATGTTGACCGTCCGTATTCAGATCAATAGGATACTACTCATACCAGAATAACATGAGGAATATCCATGAGGCAAACCATAATCGTCGGAGAGTCATTTACCGATCTACTCCCTTGTTTAGTGCGTCGAATCGAAGACACGCGAAAGCAGAATCCGTTTCATTCGGATCTCGTAGTCGTGCCGGGATATTCTCTTGTTCGATATCTCGAGGAATATATCGCACGTCGATCCTCGTATTCTCTTCTCAATATACATATCCTTCCATTGCGCTTTGTTCTCGACCATCTCTATCCGCCGGGACAAGAGATGCCCGCCATTCTCAGTTCGGCTGCTCTGCTGGCGTTCGCCCGATATATTCTGATACGAAACGAGGCGTTCAGTACAATTTCGTCTTTTGAAGGCGTGGAACGTGGATTTCAACGGACGCTTGATGAAATGATTGAAGCCGGGTTTCATGACCCTGAAATCATTGAATACTACCTGAATGATCAAGACGCCCGTTTCAGTCCAGCTGATCGTAATATGCTGAAGGTTTTTCCTAAATGGCTAAAGGAGATTCGAAGTATCTCCGCATTTCATCCGGGACTTGCGATTTCAGCTGTCGATATCCCGCTCAGTTATAATACAGTACACATCTATGGTTTTTTGACCCTAAATGATATTCGCGGTGAAGCTCTTCGACAGAGGATTATGATCGAACCCCCGGAGGAATTGATTCGATATCATCCGGGTGTGCGATCTTTGTCGGAGTCTCCCATAGCCGGACTGGAGTATTCCCGCGAGTTGCTCGAGCAAGAGATCGGTGCAACCGTTCATATAGTAAAAGCCCACGAGGTCATGAAGAATTCTCCGAAGACCGGTTCGGGAATAGATGCTGATCTCATCGAATCGTGCGCGACCAAGAGTGTAAGGATGGTTCAAAACCGGACAGAAGAGATTTTCGTCACGGCGGCACCGGGAATCGAAGCCGAGGTGTCGCATGTCGCCGGTGAGATTATTTGTGAGATGGAGAAAGGGAACCTTCAAAGCCTCGGTACAATAGGAATCATACTCGCGGCAAAAGATCGCATGATAGATGTATTCCGCAGAGTGTTCAAAGAGTACTCGATTCCAATCCGCATCGCGGGGACAGTTCAGGGAATGAACGAACCTGAAATACAATGGCTGTATGAATTTCTCCTGTTGGCGGCAACCCAGTATCCCGTCGAGGATGTCTTTTCCGTTCTGAATGCTCCGTGGTCGACTCACAGTAGCATGTTTACCGAATTGCCGTTGGACGAGATACGAAAGCGGTTCTCTGATTCGGGCATACACGTATTTCAGGGATCAGCATGGCGGTCAGTGACGAAGGAATACGCTGAATGTACGGCTGTTCTCGAGGCACTATTCGACGGTTTTCATGCGCTGCTGAATGCGAGGGATACGATAACGTGGTCAGATCGATTCAATGAACTGCTGAACTCCCACGGAGTGGCGACTCTGTTCGAAAACGAGGTCGTTATCAGATGGAAACGGGAATGTGAAGATTTCCAGATACTCGACTCCCATTTTAACGGGATGGATCGTGCCGGGAGCATACTACTCGACTGTGCGAGGACAAGACTTCTCGAATGCCGAATGCAGATTACTCCTCCTTCAGGGGAAGGTGTCGTGGTTGGAAGTTTGCAGGATCTTTTCGGCATGGAATTCGACCGGTTGTTTATCGTTGGAATAAACAGAGGGGTTTTACCAGGGGTTATTTCAGAAGATCCCCTTCTCTCAGATGCGACCCGAATGTCGATAGCTACGGATCTGGGATTCCCTGTCCGCACGCGTGCTTCCCGGTACCAGACGGAAAAACTCTTGTTCACGTTGATGGTATTTTCGGCAACTCGCTCCGTTCACCTGTCGTACAGTACAATTGATGATTCCGGAAAACCATTGGCACCAAGTATTCTCATTTCACTTGTCCTCGGCGGGGATCATCGTGTTCGGACGATACCCTACAGACTCGTCGAGCGTATGGAAGATCTGGATAATCGGGGCCGTCTCATGACGCCGAGAAATATCTTCTGGCTCATTGATAAGGACGATGTCCGGCTCAAATCCGGATGGGGAAGATTATCGTCACTTCTGGATGGGGAGTATCTTTCGATACTTACATTCGGGGCATCTCGTCGCATCAATCGATATGGTAACAAGAAACTGAGCTCATACGATATTCAACTGGATGAGAGATACGATACCGTCACAAATCCGCTTCATACCGTGCAGGCGTGGAACGATCTGGACGAGTGCCCATTTCGATTTTTTCTGAGACATGTTCTGGGGTTTAAGGATACGGTTGTACCAAAGGAAACCTGGTGGCTTGATGAGCTGGAGATCGGTAATCTTGTCCATAAGTTTTTCTACAGGGTTCTTGCAGCAGAACAGACGAATGCAGGTATTCCTCCCGAGGAGCTCGTCCATACTGCATGGCAGGATGTATGTTCAGCTCATCTTGAAAAGCAGCCCCAAGACGGATTGGCACTGGTCAGGCGGTATCATCTTTCACGTGCCGGAAACTGGATCAAACCTCTCGGTATCGAGGAAATCCACTTAATCCGGAGATCCCGGTTGACTGAGACTATCGATATTCTGAGAGAGGTGCCTCTTTCACGTTTCTCCCTGTCCATTTCGTCGGGAGGAAGACAGACACATGAAGTGCCGATGAATATCAGGGCCGACAGGATTGACACGACAGGAGGATCCTTATCCACGCGTGAATCATGCATAATCGACTACAAAGTAAGATCCGACAGCAACGGGTGGAAAAAGGATGCTGTAAATATGCAGCTGTTTCTCTACACCAAAGCCTATTCCATTATAATGAAATCTCCCGTTCGGATGGAGTATATAGAAATTGTCCGGCGGGGATTGCCGACCGATGTTCAAACCCTTCGAGTACCGGCAGATGAGATGATAGAAGAGCTTTTTGAAACAAAATTGCAAATGCTGTCAGGGCTTTGGTTCGGAACGGATCGGATGTATCCCTTTATACGAGACAGAAAGATCTGCGAATACTGCGGAATAAGGCAATATTGTCGCAGATTTGATGCTCCACTACTTGAGAAATCAACGAGGCTCTCCGGTGCACATTGGACCATACATGACGATATAGATAATGAACTCAGGAATACGCTCAAAGCTCATCTCGAAAAGCGGTATACATGACACCGATACTTAAAGATGCGCGTGAGAGGTTGCTAGCTGTAACAACATTTGACAGGAACGTGGTTGTAGTAGCGGGGGCCGGGACCGGAAAGACTGCACTTCTGACCGCGAAACTCGCGCTCTATCTCCTCGGGGAATCCTTCCGGCGGCACCCTCAGCGGTCCCCGGCGCGACGTATCGGCGAGGTGCTGGCGATCACATTCACCGAAAAAGCTTCAGTGGAGATGGCTAATCGCCTTGTGGACTTCCTCCAATCGCTCGCCTCATCAGAGCCCCATTCGGGTCTCATTGAAGATCTCATCTCAAACCCATTGAAGAGTGAATTCGGATTGTCGGACGATACCATCAGACTGCGTGCGGCTTCACTCCTCGAGTACATCGAACGAATCGAGATCGATACAATTCATGGATTTTGCTCAACGCTTCTCAGGCGATATCCTCTGGAGGTAGGCATACATCCCGAGTACGAAGTTGATGTAAATGGTACGAAGGCGCGGGAAATAACGATACGCGTCTGGAATAGGATGTTGATGGCATGGTTCGGTGATTCATCAGAACTGCAGGAAGGTTGGAGGATTCTCTTTGATGCGGGCCTGACTCTCAAGGATGTGATGGAATTCACTATAGACTGCGTCATGTCGAGCATACCCTATCATGTTTTCCAATCAGAATACGAATCCTCTCATTCCCCCGAGATGGTTTTAGAAATCCTTGATACCGGTATCGGAATCACTGAACGCATTCTTCCGCAACTTGAAGAATGCGGAGTACGACGAGATACGAATGTGCGAAAACTTCTCGAATCAGCTTCATACGTTTTCAGTCGAATCCGTTCATGCATAGAGCAGGAGGCGGAATTTTCAGAGGAGCTATCCCCCATTCACGGATTTGTTGATAAAAAAGGTAAAGATTTGCTCAAGTTGAAATGCGCAAATGATCTCGCGGATCAAAACGCGGTTATCCGCGACGTTGATTATATCCTCAAGGCTATTCGCATACTCGACGAATATTCACCACGGGGATTTGCGGCACTGTGGGATATATCACTGGAGATCATCGAAACTGCTCGGGCTGAATGCCGCGAGGAGGGTGTCGTTACGTATGAGCATCTACTCCTATATGCCAAGGAACTTATCCGGACCAGCAAGAGCGTAGTAGATTCCCTCAAGACGCGATACGGTCTTCTTCTTGTTGACGAAGTGCAGGATACCGACCCGCTCCAGTACGAGATCGTGAACCCGCTTATCATGCGATCCGATAATCCGGATGGTATCCGGACGTTTATGGTAGGAGATCCGAAGCAATCCATTTATCTCTTTCGAAACGCCGATGTGGCTATCTTTCAACGGGAGATCCGACGTCTAAAGGAAGATGGTGGGCTGGTATTGAACATCTCCTCAAATTTCCGGACGACATCCCGCCTTATCGATTCCATTAATACGATTTCCTCGGCTATGTTCCGCAGAGAGGGAGTCGATGATGATTTCCATCCGCCGTATGTTCCGCTCCTCTGTGCCAGAGAGGCTGACGAGCCAGGAGAAACGATCGAATTTTTGCGTCTGAAACGATCTGATGATGAGGAACCCGAACAACTGAATACAAACAGGATGGCAGGGTTAGCCGCGGAGACCATCGCCGAACGGATTTCTGAACTCCACAACTCCGGTGTGCCATATGGAGATATAGGGATACTGATACCAACGCGAAGTGAAATCGATCTCCTGATGCGCGCGCTTATGGAACGACATATCCCGGTGGTGCTATCCGGAGGCGCGGATCTCTATCACAGGCAGGAGATCCTCGATACTCTCCATCTCCTGAAAGCCGCCCTGGATCCGCTAGATTACGAAGCGACGATGTGCGTGCTCTCATCGCCGATGAGCGGCGTTTCCAATGACACTATGGTTCATCTCCGGGCCAACGGGTTTGGCATCGATTTTTATTACCATGATATTGCTCAACGTGAAGGAGAAATCTCCACACGTTCGCGACAACGGGTTGATTGTGATCCGTTTGCGGGGATTGATGAATGCGAATCGAATCAGGTGACTCGAATTTGCAGAACATTGACCACTCTGCATCATCTCATCTATCACGGCGAACCATGGGATTTCTTTCTCCATATGAGGACTGCCTTGCCGTCAATTGAATCATGGATTCATCATCGATTTGGTGATCAGGCGGCAAGTAATGTCCGAATGCTTCTTTCCTCTCTGGAAATCCAGGTGAACCAGGGGGTGTCACTCCCCCGGGTAATTAGAACGACACTAAAAAGCGCCGTAGAGGGGTATAAAGCGGAGGAGAGCCCGCTTGCCGTTCCCGGTAGCCATGCCGTTCACATTGAGACGATACACGGGGCCAAAGGTCTCGAGTATCCGGTGGTGATTCTAACGAATCTTATTCGACAATTTCCCGTATGGCGTCGCCCCGACAGGCTGATACAATTCGATCACGACACGGGAACCTTCGCCGTGAGTGTGAAAAAAAGCCAGGAACACGCCGGTGACCGCATCAGCAAGAAGAAATCATCCATGTCGAATCCCGCAGTACTGCGATACGAATTGCGCCGACTGAAAAAAGAGCAGGCTGAGAGAATACGTCTTCTTTATGTCGCTTTTACTCGAGCCAAGGATCGTCTTATAATCGATCTTCCTGATGTTGATGTCCTTTCATTCCTTCGGCACGACTGCCATGCGAAAAGAATTCAATCCGTACTGGAGAAGATCCTTCGCGCCAAAGACGGTAAGATACCGATGGCTGTTGTCACGCGTGAAATACCTATTTCTGATATTTTACGCGACGAACGTAAACCGAGGTTCGTATCGGAATCGTCTCGATGTGACCTGATGTCATTAATTGAACGTCATGAAAAAAGTCGCTCGTTTTTGTTGTTGCACGGAAAGCAGCCGCGACGGATTAAACCTTCTGCGCAGGATGAAGGATTCACTCGACGGTCACCGGAGATCGAGTATCCGGAAATCCCACACGATCGGGCTCTTCGACTCGGCGATCTCTGTCATGGTATTCTCGAGCACCTAAATATCAGTGACCCCCGGGCAAGCCTTCATGAACTGACTTCATCACCCCTTGCCGCACGATTGGCGGGTGAGTTCGGTCCGGAGCTCATATCCGAGGCACACGGGATTCTCGAACAGGCGATCGAAACACCGTTTTTTAAAAATACTATTACCGAAGCCGATGAAATCCGTCGTGAAATTCCCATACTCAGCCTGGTGGACGATGCGGTTATGTCCGGAAGGATTGACCTTGCGGTGAGACACGGGCATGTCTGGACCGTTATCGATTACAAATCGGATCGTATCATGAAAGAGATGCCGGATTTACGTGAAACATATGGAAAACAGGGAACTTTGTACTGCTCCGCTCTGCGATCCGCGCTGTTTCTTGAAGAATTGCCGACGTTTTATCTGTATTTTCTTCGTTTCGGACAGGCCGTACGTCTTCCAATGGTTGAAAGGGGAACAATCCATAGCTATTGAATATGAATAGCCGGAGCGTGAATGCGCACGTGTACCGCAAAGGTTTACCCGCGGACAAATGTATCCATATTGCATGTCTACAATGTAATGGAGTCCTGAAAAACGTATAGCGTTTGAATGTAAACGAGTATGTTCAAAGAGTTTTTATCGTATAGCTTGCGCCCGCAGAAAGGAGCCTTGTATGCTCAGATTGATCCTGGTTTCAATACTATGTTTTATCATGTGCTCAATCATTTCCTGCAACAATCAGGCAGTGAAGGAAAAAGGGCAACCCACCGAGGCGAATAAGACGGAGATGAAGTCTACTCATCCGCAACAACCGACAATCTCAGGAATAGTGAGACAATCTCCTCCGAGAGGAATGCCCCCTCGGCAGGAATCAAAACCAGGTCCGATTGTTCCGGGCGCGTTGGTATCGCTGCGCCAGTGTACCGACAAGGAAGCGCCGGCTGGGGAGATAGTTGTCTCCGCCGTCACTGACAGTACCGGTAAATATGATCTACAAATAGAGAGCGGAACGTATTTTCTCACGGTAACAGATGCCCGCATACCGTACCCCATATTCACCAAAGGGTATATGGGAATGAGTTTTACAGAGGCTGACAGTATTCAATTTTCCAAGATCGTATCATTGAAGGATACAGATACGATCTTGGATATTGTTATGCCTCAGGCCTGGCCGGAGTAGGTTCAACGGATCGTGCACATGGTCGCGGCTTTTGCCGCGACCTGATCGTAGAACCCCGAGGTATATGATCTCCGCAAAAATCCGTCTTGTGGCGGGAGCGCTCATCTTCTTCGCCGCATTATGTTGTATACGATCGTTCCCGTTGGGCGCTCCGATTCTCGGATTCGGGGGTCTGATGGTTATATCCGGACTTGGATACTTCGATCTGATTCGACTTTTAGCAGCCGCGGTTATAGTCAGCGTCTCGGATCCCCTCATTCAATTGGCCCTTTTCGGGCTTTTGCTGATCGATGGTAGAATAGACGGATTACAGGGCGACGAAGCGTCAGTAGGTTGGACGCTGTTATTGGGGTCGTGGATCCTTATCGAGTCCCCCATTGTTTCACGGGATGTCGGAGCTCTAATCGGTATCGCCGGTGTATTTTTACTTGCAGGCATCTGGCCCGTTTCCTGGTCGTGGCTCAGGAACAACGAACCATGGGGGCGTAGAACTTCCCGAACGCTTCTCGGATTATACCTTCTTCATTCCTATTTGGGACAGTATTATCCATTGGTGTTTGATACATGGGCGCCGCTTATTCTTTTTCTCCCCCTTATCGGAATCTTATGGGCATCGGGTCTTTTGGTCTCAGGTAAAGGCGATGCGGCACCTTACCGATTACTGATATCATTCGAAACCCAGATACTCGCAGTTCTTATTCTTTCGGTAAGAAATGTCGATGCGCCGTTGATAGCTTCCGCGTTCTGGTCTGTGTTGCTTGCATTAGCCTGTATATGGTCTGCCACTCGAGTAGAAGGGGGGCATCCTCGACCAATGATAACACGTATTATTGGATTGGGCGGTGTCGCCAGTCTGCTTGCCATCCCCGGATTGGCGGGTTTCCCCTATCGGTGGTCTGCGCTTTCCGCATTGCTTTACTCGAGTCCCGCGGGTTTTGCGGGATTTCTCCTCGGAATGCTTCTTCTTCCCCTTACGCTCAGGCCCATTCGTGATCTTCTTCGTTCGGCAACGCCTGCATCTTCGCTTGTGGCCGCGGTACTTGCCCTTGTCGGAAGTATTCTTCTCGGTATTGCTCCCGGTTTCGTCACGGGAGCCGCAGACTCTATTTGGCTATGGGATTATATGCTCCGATGGATTAGATAGCCGATAGCCCACATTTCTCACCAACTTTCTGTTGCAACCTCGGAAATGCATACGCTATCGTCGTTTTACTCCATTCCGTATTAATCCGTCTGACGGACTACGCCGAGACTTCGCAGCCTTCTCACTGTATCACCAGAAAGCTTTCAGCATTCAGCCTCTCGATCCCTTCGGCTCTGCTCAGGGACTACGTTTCGCTCAAGGACTACGTCGTTAAGCCCTTCGGCTATCCTCACGGACCTTGTCTGTCAGCCATCAGCCATTCGGCGTAGCTC
>Ga0180434_10005060_pt1 | contig 15725 bp, 7 predicted proteins | sample SS_ome_7_FD_132453 | JGI IMG/M metagenome (GOLD analysis project Ga0180434, IMG submission 132453) | Hypersaline lake sediment archaeal communities from the Salton Sea, California, USA - SS_1_D_2 metaG | ecosystem: Environmental > Aquatic > Non-marine Saline and Alkaline > Hypersaline > Sediment...
CCTGATACTGACAATGGTGAATGTGGTTATGATGGATGTGATGCCTCGCGGCCGTGGTCAAGTGTACGCCCGCATGGGAGAAGCCGGATATCTCGCAGTTGTCCACTTCAAGATGCGCGTGCTTGGTCGTTATGCCGTCGGAGGTGGGCAATCTGTAATAGTACTCATGTCCACCCTTGTCTTCGCCAAACGAGCGACGATGATGCTCAAGGTATCGCTTGGGATTCGGCCCCACGATGCGCAGGCCCGTGATGCGCACATCCGGTCCGGCAGCGCGGATCATGACCGGCGTCTTAAGTGCGTCGCTGATGAGCTGTGCGCCGAGAGAGCCGTTGTTGCCGCGATCCCCGGCAAGGGTGACGCCTTCGGAAACTTCAAGGACGAGCTGCTCGATGTAGATGCGGGCGGTCAGGTCAATGACCGTCTCTGCAGGGATGAAGACGGTCTGGCCGGCCTTTGCTTTGGATAGTGCGTCCAACAAACCATCGAGATTGTTTGCAGTGTAATCTCCCCGTGTCACAATGTTCGCGTAGCCGCTGCCCCCTCCGGTGGGTCCCCGCTCATCCGGCTTGGCCCCGTACACGATGTTGTCGATCTGGACCCATGTCCGCTCATCAGCAGCAACATTCGAACACGTAACACATAACAGCATCAGCATTAGCATGCGGTTTCGCATCTTATCTTGTGCCTCCATAGGACGTCCCATGCTGTCATATACTCACAATCGTGACTACTTGACCGCATCTATGGCTTCGGTGACTATCTGCTTGATCTCGGATTCGATATTCTCTGTGAACGGCGCCGGCAGGGAGTAGGCGCGCTGTGACGTCAGGCCCTCGTAGCCGCCCTCTCGGACGATTCGCTTGTCCGGAATGTATGAGCTCGTGCTGTTCGCATAGCCGATCACCATGGCCTGCTCGGTGGGCGCCATCCCGCGGAGCATCGGTCCCCACGGGCTGCATATCTCCCCTTCCATGCCGAATATCATCAGTTGGTCGCCGAGCTTCCACACCTGCACATCGTAGCGGAAACTCTCACTGCAGTCCGGCAGTGCCAGTGATTGCCTGGCCGCCCAGGTCCGCCACGTTCTGCGCTGTCCGGTCTTTGTCGGCTCGGGATAGGCTTGGCGTTCGATTTCTTCCGGCGACCACCGTGGGCCGTAGCTGATCTGACCCGTGGCCAGCGAGCACGCCAGTTGGCCGCCAAGCGACGCCATGGGCAACTTTTCAAGGTGGGCTAAGACAGCCTTGGCCAGCTTGATTCCCGCCGCCTTTGCTTGATTCGGGTCGGAAGAAAAAACCAATTTACCGGTAGCCGGGTCTCTGTGGACGATCTTGGCGTCACCCCCGCACCCCTGGACAAATATGGCCTTGGTGTCGGGAAGGTTGCGGGCCAGATAGTCTCGCACCGCGCCGGGATAGTCGGGGCTCCACTTCTGGATAGTGCCGGAGCTGGTCGGGTGGCAGGCATGGCCGACCAGCAGCAGTTGTTGTGGGCTCACGCCACGCCTTATGCGAAGGATCGGCGTATGGCCGTCGAACGAACCTTCTTCGTACGGGCCCCAGGTAATCTTGCCGTCTACCGGAAGGCGACGGTTGCAGCCGATGCTGCGGAAGTCAATCCACCCGTATTCGATGGCCGCCGGGGAGGCACTTTCGAGGGCGCCATCGACGCCAGCGAGGATATTGTCTTCCAGCAAGCCCATGTACCAAACGTTCGGCGCGCCGAGGCTGAAGCTCATGTGGAACCGGACAGCCGGACCCCAGTGCGTGTGCGACGCGGCGAGCATGATGTTCCGGGCTGGGATGCCGTGCCTGTCGGTGATCGCCCGACGGACCGCGTCAACCATAACACGGTCGAAACCAAGGATGTCAGCGGTAATGAGCACGGCGACACAATCGTTTTGGTCACGCAGAGTGATGACTTGAGTAAGCAGTGGTGCAAGCACACCATCGGCGTATCGCTCTCTGCCAAAGCCGGACATCTGGACTTGTCTGGGTGCCGGCGTGATGTCCGCCTCGGCGTAGCCAACAGACCACGCCTGCTCATTTGGCCGACCCGCTTGTGCGGCTATGACCGAAAGACTAACACACAGGACTGCAACTGCGGCCAGAAGTAGTATGTTCCTCATATCCGTCCTCTCCCAGATTACGTGTTTGGACTGATAGTCGTATGCCACTACATGTCATCAACAAGAATGAGACAAGAAGGTCTCTGAATTAGGGCACGATGTCAACTCAAAGTGTGATTATACTGTTGTAGTCTCTCCATTCAAGAACCGCCAACTGTTGTACCGTTTTTTCTGAATCATTCGAGAATTGTCCCCATCGTTATCGCAAGAATCGCAGGAACGGCCCGGTTGGTAATGTTGCCTTCGTCATCAACTCCCGGCAGGATGTCAATAGATACGATCTCAATATCACTTCTGGGATTGTTTACCTTCATACTGTACAGCACAGCCCGTCTGTCTTCATCGTCACTAAGCTTAGCATCCCAGGCGGCGGCAGCACCTTCGAGATCGACAGGTTCTATCTGCAGCCAGTGAGCAATGTGCTTTTCAAGGACTACCGGCACTTCGAGCCTCTCGCCATCAGCGTAATTCAAGACGTAACGCGCGACTTGGGGTAACTTAAATTCGTTACGTGATGCACCGATCCGCGATCGCTCGCGATCATTCAACGGCCTGGTCAAATTAGCCGTATGCAGGAAAAAGAGCACGTCGGCCTTTTTGCCGACCTTGATTCCTTTGATTTCATTCACCAAGCCCGACGGAGAACCTCGCAGGCCGCCCAGCATGATACAATCCGGCACAGGAGATGTGCTGAAGTCAATCACGTGATACTTGACGTCGGCGAAGACATTCTCACCAAGCGGCAATCGCGACAGGTCCCGACCCTTTCGCCCAAACCACCCTGTCTTGCCTGCTCGTTCGGTCAAGAAGCAATTGCAGAAACCGCTGATATCGATCGGTTCATATTTAATATTTACGCCGGCAACCGCGACTTTCGAAGATGCCGTTCCCACTCCCATGTTCTGCAAAATGGTGCCCATCAGAGCGACCTTCTTGCCGTCATTCTCTTGGAGCGGCTCATCCTCCATGAATTTGATCTGGTTGAGGAAGATGCCGCCCTTGCCGTTTTCAAACCCCACAAGGCCGCCCACACAATCGAGGAATACGCCGTCTGACGGGCGCTTGTCACGAATGAACTGTACATTATCGATACCCACAAGATTCGGCTGTTTATTCGTTTGTGGCTTGGCGCGCCATGTTCGTATCTGCAGAGTGATGTTTCTCCTCGCGGTCCTGGGTACATCAAAGTTCACTGCAACCAGACGGGCTTCATCGGGCAAGGTCATCCTGACAGCGTTGGCTTTGTCACCATCGAAAATCACATCGCTGTCCTCAATTGTTCCGTAATTGGCATTGTTCCAGATACGCACTTGCTTTATGGTCTCCGGCCTTCGTACGGTAAAAACCAACGGCTCGGGACCATCGTCTCCTATCCATATTTGCCGGATGTATTTCCAGAAATCACTGTTGAGCATTCCATTGACGTAGTTATATGGGTCGTTATCGCTCATTGTGGCCTCGTATTCATACGGCTGGTGTTTTGCACCCGGCGGATACGTAAAAGGCCCGGCGTCGTCGCCGTCGATACAGTAGCTGAAGGTATCACCGCTGACCCATCGTTTGCCGCTCCATCGCGCGATCCACTCCGTGCCGTATTGCATGACGTCGCCGTCTCCGATTGTAGCCGCCAGGGGTGTATCGGTATCCAGCATGTGCACTCGCTCGAGACGAAACGGGCGAAGGAGATGATTGGTTCCGGCAAGCGCATTGAAGCCGTCTATGCTCTCGGGCCGTACATTGCAGAGCATTATCCAGCCCCCGGCCTGTTGGAATTCATTGGCCTTTCTTCGTAATCTGCTGAGCACAGCGAGGTTATCTTCCGTGGCGTCGACTATAACAACAGCATATTTGCTGTAGTCGAGCGCAGATTCAATACTCGAAACCGTTTGCTGCAGGACACCCGTCTGGGCGATTTTATTTGCGAGGAGTTTATTGCTACCGGCGCAAACCGCTGCGACAGCGGTAGAGGGTTCGTAATCGCAGTAATGCTCCAGCATATTCCTGAACAGAACATCCGCTGCGGGTTCGAGACCGAGCTTTGCGCCGACTCTCAACTGGCAGAGGACCATAATCCCCCGGCCTGTTGCCATCTCAGTCAGTGCGGAATACGGCAGAAGGGGGCCGCACTCAACGAGGCTTCTCGCACCCTGCTTGGGCTTTTTGTACACATTCTTGTATGTCGGGTGATCGCCGGCCCAATCAATGAGGTCATCCGAGGCCAAATCTTTGAACAATTCGGTGCCCACAGCCTGTGGATGCGCATAGCCGCCGAAATGGCTCGTCGTTTCAATCGGCGCCGAGAGGTTGCGACCGGCAACGGGAATGTCCTGTTCCAGGACAATGACCCGGCCTGCCCGCGCGGCAAATGCAAGCAGTTCCTGGCCCAGGGCTTCGGCTCGAGTCAGTGAGTCGGGGCCGATCACCAGAAGCCCGGCCTTGTTCTTGATAGCCTGCAATGAATTGATGCACTCGACGGCAAGGCGTTTGTTGCCTAAGAAATCCTGAACCTTCCCCGATCTGTCCAGGACGATAACAGGAGAATTCATGCTGATCTGGTCTACCCGCGGCATTACCGCGATATCCATGGTGTCGAGATAAGTTTGTGATCCGGGTTGTGAGACACGAAGCGTGAGCTTGCCCTCGCCTCGCTTTTGTGTGGCCGGGGCGTGGATCGTTAGTTTCTGTTCAATGCCGTAGCCGGGCTCTATCGTCAGTTGCTTTCTCCGGCGATCAATAATGTCGCCCGCGAGTTCATATGACCACTCGAATGTAATCGGCTCATGACTGAACGTGTCATTCATCACCTTCACAAGCAGTTCGTTATTCCTGGCAGCATACAGACGATAGGCTCTCTTTCGCGGTATTACATAGAGATCGCTGAATATCTTCCTGCCGTCTTCATATCGACTTAGATTGTCCCAAGGGAAGAAACCTGCAACACCGGCCCAGCGATATCCGTCATACACCGCTCGCACGAACTTGGCTTTACTTCTTGCTGCGTCATCCTGGCTGCGAAAAGCAATCGGACCGGCTGCGTATGTGCCGAACTCGAGCCACTTGGCAAAGAGGCTTTCGCCGGCCACCCATGGTTTCTGTCGCGTCCAGGGCCATCGGCTTACTTTAGCCGCCACCTTCTCCATCGTGTACGCATTGTCCGGATACCAGTCCAGCTCGCCGAGCGGGTAGTGCGGATCGTTTATCTCAAGCGCTTCCGAAGGATCGGCAATTCCCTCCGCCTTGGACAGATCACCCCCACCGCCGACCGTATAAGGTCGGGTCGGGTCGTTGGCTTTACCGGCCCGATAGACTTTCAGCATCTCTTTTTCGATGACAGGCAGATGTCCCCCATAAAGGTTCATGCCGTTGATATAGACCAGTTCGTTTTCAATCTGATAGAAGATGACCGAAGGATGGTTGCGGTATGCCCTTGTGAGTTGATCGATATGCCTGCGAAAACTCGCCCACACCGGCTCGTTCGGCACACCGTTGTTTAACAGGATGTAGTTAATCATCATCCCGTCAATCATCGAGCAGAGGCGTCCCACCATTCCCTTGCGGTCATAATATTCCAGCCGCTCCTCCCTCGACGGCAGAATGGAAGAAAGCTTTCGCCCGTGCGACATCCGCATGAATCGGTCACCTTCGGCGCGCCACATCTTTTCGTATTCGTCCGCCTCAGTGATCTGTCCGGGGATATCGACCCAGTTCCAGAAATTGCGGCGAACACCATTGATGAGAATCGCAGGACCTTTAACGGTGACTTCACGAAAGCCAAACAATTGCTCGTGTGTATCGACGACGGCAGAATTCTTCATTATCTTCGTCCGTAGCCGGTACAGATCGGGATCGGGCAGAGGCCACCACAGCTTCGCATCCGCCCATTGCCCCTTCACGGTAACCACCGTCGTCTCATTGGCACCCAAACTGAGATTCACAGGTCCAAAGGTCTTTTCCACCTCACCGTTCTTGTCGTAGACTGCTTCGCAGATAATGGTGAGGCTTTCGTCACTATTCTTTGTATTGCGAACCGTTACATCCGCGGCAAGCTCTTTTCGTTCCACAGACGGCTTGACGAACACATCCTCGGCATATACATGACCTGCTGCGACAAGTTTCACAGGATTGACAATGCCGTAATCGAGTCCTTCGCCATCTCCTTTGCTTGAGGGCCAGATCGGTGCCACCCATCGAGACCACCTGTTGCGGTCGCGGGGGAGGTTGCGAGTCGAATTCAAGTCGCCGCTGCGCTGTTTGTAGTCAAATGCGTAGTAGCTGCCCTTGACGGCGACAGCAATCTCGTTGATCGTACCGGGCTCAATATATCCGCTGATATCCAGGTCCCACGGAATCCACACGCCGGTGTGGTCCCCTGCGAATTTGCCGTTTACGAAAACGCTGACAATCCAGTTGGTGCCCGAAAAATGAAGATAGAAACCGCGCCCTTTATATTCAGCCGGAACCTTGACCATTGTTCGATAGATTACTCTGTGCCCAAAAAGTATTTCCGGATGCTTTGACGCATCTTGCGGCACATTGATACCCATCCACTTGAGGTTATATTCCCCCTTTGAGGGAATCTTCTCGACAGGTTTGTATGGATCGACGTTCATGTCGATGTCGTCATACCTTGCGATTTGCCATAATCCGCTCAGAACTACTTCGCTGCGGGTGTGATTGTCAATCGGCGCCGGCAATACATGGATGTTCTTTGCCGCCGCTATATCCGTTCGGCTGTTGTATATCTGGCCTGGTTTCAGTTTGCCCTCCGGCATCCAGTTTCCCTTCACCAATGCAATTGCATCGATTGCAATGATTGGATTGTCCAGGTGCGTCTTCGTAAAACGAAGTTGCAACTTGTGCATGCCGGAAGACGGCTCCACCTGTCCCACATTCCACCATGCAACTTCGTTCCATACGCCCACGTACTTTACATTGGTGGTCCTTCGGTCGATGTCTGGTTTGGGTCGGCCTGCAATTCTTTTCTTTTCATTGTCATTAAGTGTTGCGCCAATCCCGACGGTTGTCCACTTGCCGCCATCGAACCTCCATGCAACGTTCGCTCTGACCCACTCAAAGCCAACGCGAAGCCACAGCGTATAGGGCCCTGGCTTCTTAACATTCACGTCATATTCGACGAGAAAGCCTTCGTCCGGCAGGTTCACCCGCTCTTTGCCTATCAGCCACCTGTTCTCGCTCAAGAGCTCAGACCTCTCAACACCTGCAGAACTCCATTCGAAGCTCGCCTTAGCGGGCTTCTCCCCCTCGATCCAGACGAAGTCCCCGGCGACCAGTGAAGCCGTAATGAGTGTTGAAGCAACTGTCGCAAGTAGAGGTAATTTTAGAGATTGCATAGAAGTTCCTTTCTGCCCCATACGCAGCTGTCCCATCATGTACGGGGGCGAGGCTCGGTTACTCCCCGGGCAGAGCCTGAGCTTGCCCACTCAATCGTATCTCTCACGGGACTCTGTTGGATTCTGTCCAGAGTGAGTTCATGATGTTCACGGTCCGGTCAACAAGGACATCTCCGCCTTCCGGACCGACCAGACTGCTGTGGACAATCGCGCTATATCCACCTCCGCGAACCGCCTTCTCCGTAGGCAGATAAGTTCCCGGCCCCACCAACTGCACGACAAATGTCTGAACCGCTTTGCTACGGGCTTTGATTCGAATGCCATAGTCCGTAAACAATTCAAAGGGGTTTGTGCACACGGCGACATCTCCGATTCGCACGACATGCAATTCCATCTCGTATGTAGGTCTCGGCTCTGTCTTCTGTCTATCGAAGCGTTTGACAGTCATCTCATACCATTTCATCCGCCGATACTCCCGCGCGGCCGCCTTGGGATTCTGTTCGATTTGATCGGCGGCTCTTCTTACCGCCTTTGTTGCCTCGTCGTATTCAGCTTCGGTGACCAGACGCATCGGCAGGCGAAGTGTCTCTACTTTGTGGATCAGGGCGACATCGGCATGTCGATCATTCTTGACGGTTTCGTACGCATCGTTCACAGCCCGGACGATACGGCGGGCGATCCCCTCAAGACGGCTCAGCCCTCGCAGCTTGCGCATCCGCTCATCAGCCGCTTTCCTATACATCAAGTGCGGCGATTGATCGCCGGAAGCGCCCGCCCAGCCCAGTACACATAACTGCTCGCCGAATCGTCCACGCAGCGCTTCGCGCACCGGATGCCAGAAATCGGCGTTGACCGCGGACCTCGACTCCACTTCTTGCGAGGGGCAAGAGACGTTTACTATGATGCCTACAAGCTCACTCGAATCGTTCCAGAAGAACAACGTACCCACATCATGATCTTCGTATCCTTCGAGATTTCGAAAGTCGGCTCTATCCGTTCTGCCATACATGCGTGCTGAGCCGTCCGCGTATACGGCTCGGCGGTTATAGGCAACAACAGCATGGCTAAGCCCCCAGGTGACACTTCCGGCACTTCGGCTATTCCACGCCCGGACAATCGCATCGGCGACCCGCTGAGCGAGGAAGGATCGATACTGTTCAACTTGTATCACTCCTTCCTTTGGAATGGGATATTTGTCGAGCAATAACACAGGGGCCGTATGCGTGTGCGTACCGTTGAGAAACAATTTGGTGGTGTCCAAATCCGGCAGACGCCCGCGTACAGCTTTGCGGACAAGTTCCAGGACCTCCGAGGGAATGTACAGCAGGTCGGACGAAACCATGATCGCCACATCACGGGATACGCCCTTTTCACGGGATTCCAAAGCAATCACATTTGCAGTGACCGGCGCTTCGACGGTGTCTGCGATTCGCAAATGGAACTGGCCCGAAACAGCGACCGGCTCTCTGGGAGTAATGTCCGCCGTTGCCGTTCCAACTAGCAATTCGGCGGCCAATGCCCCTGCCGGCCACAGAAGAACGTTGACAAGGAATCCGATTACGACAAGAAACTTACGAAACATCATGTCCTCCTTTCGGGGCTTTGCAGCACTTCTCCTATTTCAATCCGCTCAGACTTGGTTGTTTGCCTCATCAGTTTGACCACCTTTGACTCGTCAACGTCCACGCCCAGGCCGGGACCGGATGGAACCGCCGCCGAACCATTCTTGATGTCCAGCGGTTTGGCAAGAACGTCTGCCGTAAGAAACTGCGGGCCGTTGAGAGCAGCGGGCTGTTTCAGGCCGAACGCGCCGTAAAGTGCCAGTGCCGCGGCCATAGAAATATCCGGATCTGTCAGCCCGCTGCCCAGCCACATGAGCCCTGCGCCCATAAGAATTTCAATCTGCCGCTTAGCAGGCATCAGGCCGCCGCAACGCGACGGCTTCATGGCCACTCCGTCCAGCATCTTGAGCCGGATAAACTCGGAGAGATCGACCGGCGAAACAACGCCCTCGTCCATGAGAATAGGCAAAGCTCCTTGCTTTTTGAGGGCCTGGTATCCGCTGATGCGGTTGGGCCGCAGCGGCGCTTCGAGCACATCTACACCGGCGTCGGCCAATTTCGGCGCGACCGCCATAGCGGTGGCTTGGTCATAGCCGCCGTTTGCATCCGCCCACAAGAACGCCTCCGGCGCACGTCGGCGCACCAATTTGGCAAGCCCAACGTCGAACTCCGGGTCGGGCGCGACTTTGATGTTGAAGTTCGAGTAGCCGCGTTTGTAACCGGCGTCGATAACCGTCTCTGCCTCACTCAGTGTTCGGGCGTTGACCGTCCAACTCAGCTTTACCGCCCCGCCGCGTGGCCGATGCCACATCTGGGACAGCGACTGCTTTCTTAACTTGCCCGCTAAATCATGCAGGGCCATATCCAGCCCGGAGCGAGCTATCGGCATCGCGGTCGAGAAGCCCGGTGCCAGAGCACGGTCCATTGCCCTATGAGCGCTCTCAATGTCCAGTGGATTACGGCCAATCAGGGCCGGTGCGAGATAATCTCGCAGGACAATGGTGGCCGTTTCCAAAGTCTCGTAACTCCACAGCGGCGAAGGTATACTCTGCCCCCAGCCGAGCGTGCCATCGCCGGCGGTCATCTTGACGAGGACGGCGGCGCGGCCGTATGTGCCGCGCGGACCGGTGAAGAACTTGAAGTAACCTTTCGTTGGGTAGCGAACGGCAAACAGGTTGATGCGGCTGATCTTCGTATTTCTCTGGCTTGCGTAAGCAACCGCTGCGATAAGCCCCAGTGGCCCAACAGCGGAACTTAGCAAAAACCCGCGCCGGCTAAGTGCCTTTGCATCGCAAAATCTGGTAACAGCAAGCGTTCTACTGCTTTTCATATCTTAGCCTTACCCGTACTGCTCCTGACTATCAGTCAGGGGTCTAATGTTATTCCGTATTGAAGTGATGGGCAAGTGCTGTTCTGCGCCGAACCACACGGCCGAAAGGCCGGCCTTTGTCTTTCATTGGCTTTGCTCTCCGCAGGCCTCCCGAGGCAAGGATTTGGGTAAGGCTTTGTAAATAAACAGCTTGCGTTCATTTCTTGCCTATTTTGATATTGGCTTTACATTGAAGCTTGTCCATTATTAAGCGTATGTTGTTCGCATTTCTGTCGTAAGTCTTTATTTTCAATGAACTTACGTCTATCCTGCCTATTGTGATATTGGGTTTGCTTTTTCAAAAAGGGTGAATTTGTAGAGGACTCTTTAGTGCAGTAGACCAATTTAGGCCGCATCCTGATCTTATGCGCTGTGTTCCCCATATCTTCTATTTTATCTATTTGTCTTTCCGTCTTCTGTTCTCTATCCTGCGTCATCTGTCGTTTGTATTGCACCTGCTGTCCGCCCGATCCTGATTCCCTGCTCTGCTGGTATGTTGCGTCCTCGTGCCCTGGTCTGCGGATCTTTACTTTAGGCTCCACGCTCTCCGCTCCACGCCGCACGCTACAGAGAGGTGGTTCGTTAGATATATATTATACCACAAGTCAACCTTGCCGTAAAGGAAAATCTTGGCCTCGTCTGGGCCAGGCTACGATGGTCTCTCAGGCTCGGCGTAGGCCTCCGTCGTAGCGGGCCGCCCAGACGAGCGGTGCGCTTCGCCTATCTGGGGTTTATAAGAGTACAAGGGGTAAAAAGACCGGAAAGGGTATGTGCTCACGGCCCGTCCCGGCTGTGATCATGGGCGTGCTCCAGCAGTTGTAGTAGGATAATCCAGAAAGCATAGCCGCTACCGTCAGAGACTTTGGCATGCCAAATTTTGCGGTTTTTTTGTCCGATTATGCGTTTCTCTTGCCGCTTGTATTTCCTACAATGAGTATTCGCGTGGTTTCACTGGGTGCAATAATGAAGAGGTAACCCAGTCCTGGAATCTAATCGATAGCCGAACCCGATGTGTCAGAAAGCCCGAGGGTACGATATAAGCATCGCAGCACGATTGTGGAGTAAGCACGTTGAAGGAGCATACAAGCAAAGAGCGCAGTATGAGCCGGCAGCGACCGTGGCGCGATCGAGTAGAGCCACTTTCCGGCGGCGACGATTCCACGAAGAAAAGGTCAGACAAACAAAAGCGTGGTTCGCTGACTGCGAGAGATCGCCTGACAGCCGCGTTGCATCATCAAGTGCCGGATCGGCTTTGTGTCGACCTGGGAGCGGGCGGCCAGACCGGGATGGGGGTATGTGCGGTTCACCGCCTTCGGCAAGCTCTATTGGGGCGTTCCGACCACAGGGTCAAGGTGATTGAGCCGTACCAGATGTTGGGCGAAATCGACGAAGAGTTGTGCCGCGCTCTGCAGGTCGATGTGGTTGGTGTTCCCGCACCCACGACGATGTTTGGATTTCCGTGCGAGGGATGGAAACCCTTTGTTATGCACGATGGAACGCCTTGTCTGGTACCGGCGCGATTCAATTACACGCGTGATGGCAACGGCGCCTTCTTGCTGTATCCGCAGGGCGATACGGCGGTTCCCCCGTGTGCGAAGATGCCCGTCGGAAGCTACTTCTTTGACGCCATCATCCGCCAGAGACCCATCGATGAGAAACGCCTGGATCCCGCCGACAACTGCGAAGAATTCGGGTTGCTTAGCGACGACGACATAAAGTTCACCACGCAACACGCACGATGGCTTTATGAGAAGACGGATTACGGCATCTACATGGCCCTTCCCGGTGCGGCCTTCGGCGATATTGCCTTGGTACCGGGCACTTGGCTGAAGGACCCCAAGGGCATTAGAGATGTCGAGGAGTGGTACATTTCGACCGTGATGCGCCCGGACTATGTGCGTCGGGTCTTTGAGACACAGTGTGCAATAGTCCTACAGAACATCGAACGGCTCGCGCAGGCTGTGCGGGAATATGTGCAGGTTGTATTTGTATCCGGGACGGACTTCGGACATCAGAATGGTCTGTTCTGTTCCATTGAGACCTTTCGCAATTTGTACCAACCCTTCTACAGAGCCGTCAATGACAAGATTCACGCGTTAACGAACTGGAAAACCTTCATCCACAGTTGTGGCGCGGTGCACGATCTGATTCCAGAGTTCATTGATGCGGGATTCGACATCCTGAATCCCATTCAGACCTCAGCCGCAGGCATGGACCCCGTACGTCTAAAAAAGGAGTTTGGCAAGGACCTCGTGCTCTGGGGCGGTGGAGTCGATACGCAAAAGACGTTGCCCTTTGGAAAGCCACGGGAGGTCTATCGCGAGGTGCGTGAACGCATCGACATCCTCGCTGAAGGTGGTGGCTACGTTTTCAGCACGATCCACAATGTGCAGAGTGATGTACCTACCAGCAACATTCTTGCGATGGTCCGGGCATTGCACGACGCCAGAGGATTAGCGACGGAAGACCTGCCATCGTGGATTGTCGATGCGTGACGCAGTTGCCATGATCAGAAGCGTGCGATTGAGGAGTCGCAAGGCGGTTATATGGCAGTAGCGCTGGTGCCCAAAGGAGGCGCGTTATGGAAGATGTGTCAGCCGACCGGGTCTCTTACAATATGAGCTTCTTATGGCTGATCTGTTTGGTCGCCGCCATGGGCGGTTTGCTCTTTGGCTATGACTGGGTTGTGATCGGTGGGGCCAAGCCATTCTATGAGTCCTTCTTCCAAATCTGGGACGATCCCTATCTGCAGGGATGGGCTATGAGCAGCGCATTGGTGGGGTGTCTGGCAGGGGCCTTGCTTTCGGGTGCACTCGCGGATCGTTTCGGACGCAAACGGCTGCTAATTCTGGCAGGCTTCACATTCACCTTGTCGGCTATCGGCACCGGACTGGTCTGGGACTTCACTTGGTTCAATATCTTCCGCTGGATCGGTGGTGTCGGAATCGGGTTGGCGTCCAACCTGTCCCCAATGTATATCGCGGAGATTTCCCCGACCCATACGCGTGGCCGATTTGTTTCCATCAACCAATTGACAATTGTGATCGGTATTCTGTTGGCGCAGGTCATCAATTTGCTCATCGCCCAGCCGGTGCCGACCGCGGATCAGATGCGCCTGCTGGTGAGCTGCGATGATGTGGTTGTCGCCGCATACGGACAGGACTCTGACGTACAACAGGCGCGGGAAAGGGCCGCTGCCATTGCGGACGCCACGGCTTTAGAGGCTGTACGGGCGGCCTATCCCGATTTGACCGTCGTACAGGTCGGTACGGGCGATGTCGCGGGGCAGAAGAAAAAGGAAGCGCAAGACCAGGCCATCACAGCTACCTACATCCTGTCAACCTGGAACGGGCAACGGGGCTGGCGGTGGATGTTCTGGGCTGAGACGATATTCGCCGCACTTTTCTTTCTGCTGATGTTCATGGTGCCAGAGAGTCCACGCTGGCTGGTGAAATACGGTTATGACCAACAGGCCGAACAAATCCTGACGCGAGTGGGTGGCCACAGACATGCCAAAGCGGAGTTGGCCGATATCAAGGCGACCTTGGCCAGCCAGGAAATCGCCCACGTAAACTACCGAGACCTCTTGGGACCCAGGCTTATGAAAATCGTCGGATTAGGAGTGTTCCTGGCGGTTTTCCAACAGTGGTGCGGTATCAACGTGATATTTAACTATGCCCAGGAGGTGTTCCGGGAGGCCGGCTATGATGTGTCGGCTCTGATGTTCAGCATTGTGATTACCGGCGTTGTCAACCTACTGTTCACCTTTGTGGCCATCTATACGGTGGATCGTTTCGGCCGCCGCATCCTTATGCTGATTGGCGCCGGTGGTTTGGCTTGTATCTACGCTATCTTGGGCACCGGATACTTCCTGAACAGCACAGGTATCCACATGTTGCTTCTCGTGGTGGCGGCCATAGGCTGCTATGCGATGTCACTAGCCCCGATCACGTGGGTCGTCATCTCGGAGATCTTTCCCAACCGCATACGCGGTGCCGCAATGTCGATCGCCGTATTCTCTCTCTGGGTGGGCTGTACGGCCCTGACCTTCACGTTTCCGTTGCTCAACCATAGCCTCGGTGCGCACGGCGCCTTCTGGCTTTACGGGATGATCTGTGTCGTGGGTTTTGTGGTTATCTTTCGAAGCCTGCCTGAGACCAGAGGCAAATCCTTGGAGCAGATCGAGCGCGAATTGGTAGATTAGCCCTTGACCGGCAACCAGGGGCCAGGAGCCAGGCGCCGGGAACCGGCAACTGCCAACCGACAACCGGCGACTGCCAACATTGCCAGGTACAAAGACCCCATTCGCTTAGCTCCTTGCCAAAGCGGGTACTCGTTTCGCACAGTATGCATTGCCGCAGGCAAGAGGCTTGTATATACTATATACGTGCCGGGAACACGTAAGGTCATCTTGTTGGTGGATACTTCCAGAGCCTCCGAACGCGGCATATTGCTCGGTGTCGCCAGGTACGGTCGGCTCTTTGGCCCTTGGATACTGACCACCTTGGCTCCACTGTACAGACGCCCGGGCGTCGGCAGACGCGGCAGAGTGGCTCGAGAAAAGCTGGCGGCTGATGGTATGATTGTTTCGCTGCGAGAGATGTCCAAAGCCTTCGATGTTGGCAAAATACCCGTTGTAGGAATAGACGTTAGGGAGCCGATTCCGGGAGTGCCCAACGTGACGGGTGATGCAGATGCCATCGCGGCAATAGCCATCGAGCATTTTCTTGAGCGAGGTTTTAAGCGGTTTGCGTATTGCGGTCTTGAATCGATTCGTTGGGCTGGGGAGCGCTCTGCCAGTTTCTACCGGCAGTTAGTAGACGCTGGTTACCAGGTACACATGTATGAGCGCCGCCGGAGACGTAAGATTTCATGGTATAAGGAGCTTGATCTCATCAGTGAGTGGTTGCAGAGGCTCCCGGTGCCAATAGCTTTGTTTGCCTGCAACGACGAACGCGCCAGACAGGTCAGCGACGCCTGCCAGATAGCCGGGCTGCGCGTACCAGACGATATCGCGATACTTGGAGTCGACAATGATGAATTAGTCTGTGTCTCCCAGCACCCGCCTTTGTCGAGCGTCGCCCTCAATTTTGAGCAAGCCGGCTTTGATGCTGCGCAACTGCTAAATGAGTTGATGGCACATCGCAAGAAGGCAGTGAACCAGAGAATAACGATCAAAGCTACCCATGTTGTCACCCGTCAGTCGACAGATATTCTGGCCATTGAGGACCCGGTCGTTGCCGAGGCGGTCCGCTTTATTCGTGCGAATTGTAGAAGGCCGATCCAAGTTCCGGATGTCTTGCGGGAAGTCA
>Ga0180434_10005061_pt1 | contig 15721 bp, 23 predicted proteins | sample SS_ome_7_FD_132453 | JGI IMG/M metagenome (GOLD analysis project Ga0180434, IMG submission 132453) | Hypersaline lake sediment archaeal communities from the Salton Sea, California, USA - SS_1_D_2 metaG | ecosystem: Environmental > Aquatic > Non-marine Saline and Alkaline > Hypersaline >...
AGCCGAGGCGTGGAAGGCGGACGCCCCCGACAAGGACATCCTGATCGACCACGGCGCCACGGGCGGCATGACGATGCCCTTCGACGGCATGGAGCTCGGCGAGGAGACCTCGCGGGAGCTGCGCGAGTGGGCGGAGGGGCAATGGGAACAGGTCGCCAAGTGCGACCAGTGCGGCGAGGCCATCTCGGGCAACCCGACCACCCTGATCGACTACGGCGACGACTGGCAGTTCTGCGGCGAGCACTGCGCCGAGCGGTGGTGGGAGTCGCAGCAGGAGGAGCCGGAAGAGGACGGGGACGAGGAAGCCGGCGAGAGGGAGTTCTACTACGCGAGCAGGTACCACGCGGCCTCGCGGCTGGCGGAATAGCAGGGCATTACAGGGGGTTCCTCCCGGGACGCGGCGCGGCCGCGGGACACCCCCTTACTGCTGCGCCCTGAGCCTGCGCAGCTCCTCCCTCATCGCCCGGCGCCTCTCCTGCTGCCCCGGCGTCAGGCGAGGCCACTCCCGCCACGCTCGCCTGGCCAGCAGGAAGGCGACGCCCGCGGCGAGGCCTACGACAGCGCCCACGATCGCGGCCGGCCCGAAGGCCGACACGAGAACCCCAACGGCGACGGCCGACAACAGGGTCAGCACGCACCTCATCGTCAAAGTCAATCCCATCATTGCGACTCCCATCCGCAGTCCCGGCCCGGGGTGCCGAGGCGATCCAGGCCCTCCTCGCGGAGGATGTTCGACCCGACCTTCTCGCGGAGCAGCGACAGCTCGACGATGAGCTGCTCGATCGCCAGCGGCGCGTGCGCCCTGCTGACGTTCACGCCGCCGCCCCTCAGCAGCGAGCGAATCCGGTCGAGATTCTCCCTCGCCCTCGCCTCGCGGACCTGCCCCTGGGTGACGGGCGGCGGCTCGCGCAGGGTCGCCTTCCGCGACTCCCACCTCTCCTTCGCCCTCACCAGCCCGAAGTTGGCAGACCGCAGCTCGTCCACCATCCGCTGCAACCTCGCGTTCTCGGCCCGGAGATCGTCCGAACCGGAAGCGGAGCGGCGTCGCGGAAACAGCGCCAGCAATCCGGTGATCATCCTGAATACCCTCATGGCTCGCCTCCTCGGCCGATTATACGCGCCGTGGCGGCGGAGTCCAGTGTCTTCGGATATCGTGGGGTCAGGCTCTCTCGATTGTCCGGCGGGCGATTTTCCGCGCGGATCGGGGCGAGGCGGGATAGCTCCACGCGCGGTAGCATGTGCCGCACAGGAGGTCGGCGGCCATCCTGAAGCCGCCCTCCAACTCGCCGCCGCAGTCCGGGCACTCCGTGGCGCCGGGCTCGACCGTCGCCGCGGTTCGGAGAATCCTGTCTGCTGTGCGCTTGGCGGTGGACATCACTGTCGGGCGGGAGGAAAGACAATATCAGCGGCGTATAGTGAGGCATGTGCAGACTCACCCCACAAGCGGCCAGATTGATGGCCAGGCTGGACGTCAACCAGACCATCGTGCGGCAGCGCGCCGAGCTCATCGCGAAGCGGGAGGTGAACGGCGAGCTGATCTGGGACACCCGCGAGCTCGACGCCATGGGGCTGGAGGTGCACCGCACCGCCCTCAAGAGGCACAGGGAGATGGTCGACCATGACACAATCCTCCTCCGGGCGATGGGGTGGAGTGCCCCGCAGTACGCCATGCCCGGCGTCGTGTTCAATGGCGAGATTAAGGTGACACTTGAGCAGCTCCGCAATAACGATGCCCACTTGTGGGACGACCTGGTGGCCGCCGAGAAGAAACTGTCCGCCCAATAACCTCGTCCAGCCAAATCCGTAGGCAATCCGCAAACCGCTCAACCCGATGCCGAGGCATATTGTATGCTTCAGGAAAGGAGCTGAGCATGGAAACAACCACCACAACACGGCGAGGTCTGGCCGGGGAAATGTGGCAAGAAGCGGGTTCGGGCAGCGAGGAGCCCTCGCCGCCCGAATGGCGGAGAGACGAACCCCGTAGACTCGTCGACCAAGCGGTGGACATCAGGCACCGAGGCGGACAGGCGTACGGGCACGCGCGAAACGTCGGCCCGGACTCGATGTGCGTGGTGGCGAGACAACGCCTCCAGTGCGGCAGCGTCGTGCAGGTGCGCCGAGCGTACACGAACGGGGCGGCGTGGAGCCGGATGACGGTCATCCACTGCACCGACACGATTGGTGGCTACAAGGTCGGCCTGAAAAGCGTCAGGTGACCGATAGCAGTTCCACGTCGAAGTCCAGGATGGCGTTCGGCGGTATTTTGGGCGGCATCCCCTGTGGCCCGTAGCCCAGCTCCGGCGGGATGATCAGCCTGCGCTTGCCACCCGGCCTCATCGACCCGACGCCCTCCGTCCACCCTTTGATGACCCTGTTCAGCGCGAATTCAGCCGGCTCCCCTCGCGAGTGGGAGCTGTCGAATTCGGTGCCGTCCTCGAGTCTGCCGGTGTAATGAACCCTCACGGTGGACTCGGGGGCAGGGGGATCCCCCTCCCCCTCCGCGATGTCGATGTACGCCAACCCAGATTCGAGGCGCACCACCTGCCCGTCCCCCGCGACCGAATCGGCGAACTCGACGACTTTCTCGGCACACGCGCAGACGGCAGGGCCCGGCTCGGGGGTATCGGACTCGGGCTGCTGCTTGCCCTCCTTGGCCAGTTGCTCGTGGAGGGCCTTTTTGATCCTGGCCTCCATCGCGGGGTCGACATTCGACTTACCGCCCATGTTGGGCATCCCGTCGCCCTTCTCCTCTTCCACCCGGGGCACGACGGGAGCCAGTTGCCACGTTAGGCCGCACGCCTCCACGGTGAGCTGGTTATCGAGGCTGTTGGCAATCTCGTCGATGCCGGCGTACACGCCCTCCAGCAGTTTGACGACGCCGTCGGCGTCGGCCGTGTCCGACTCCGCCAGTAGCTGACGGCCGGGGACGGTGTCCCGCCGCACCGCGAACAGGGTGTGCGAGCCGGGGAACGCGGCCATGCACAGCGTCGCCCCCTCAGTCCTGGCTCCAATCACGGCGCACATGTCACCCTTCTCCCCGCCGTGCTTGCACGGGTAGAAGTCCACGCCGGCGCCCTCCGACATCGCCCTGATGAATTTGGTGAGATCCTTGTATTTTCGCCTGTCCCCGTCCGTCGGAGCCTCGTCCAGTCTCGCCAGCTTCTCTATCATGCGCACCTCCTGCGTATATTATAGTGAGTCAAACGCGGGAGGAGGCACTCATGGGTTACAGATACACGGTGTTCGGGGCGGGGCGCCAGGGCCTGGCGGCGGTCTACGACCTGGTGTTGAACTGCGAGGCGGATCATGTGGTGGTGATTGATCCGAACGAGGATACTCTGAATCAGGCCGAGGAGCGGCTGGCGGAGATTCTCGATGACGGCGGGTGCGATGTGGAGTGGCGATCCGCCGCGACGGACGCCGACCTCGCCGACGCGGATGTTGTCCTGAGCTGCGCGCCGTGGAGAGCCAACCTGGAACTGACACGGAAGGCCCTCGACGCTGGTGTGGCGTTCTGCGACCTGGGCGGCAACCCGGAAACCGTGAGCAAACAACAGAGCTTGGTGGCCGACCGCGTGAGCTCCGTGCCGGTGGTGCCGGACTGCGGGGTGTCGCCGGGCATCTCGAACATACTGGCCGCGTCGCTGGCGCAGCAGGGTTGCACGAGCGTCAGGGTCAGATGCGGCGGCCTGCCCCTGGACGCCAACAGACACGACGGCATGCCGGATCCGGTGTGGGCCGACGCCGGCGACTTCAACTACAAACTCACCTTCGACCCCATGGGGCTGTTGAGCGAATACGGCGGACGGGTCCCGGTGATCGAGGACGGCGAGGTGCGGTTCTCGCAGTCGCTGTCCGTCACCGAACCGTTCGAGTGGCAGGGCTGCGTCCTGGAAGCATCGCCAACGTCCAACAACTCCCCGCAGGTCGTGGAGATGCTGCGGGCGCTGGGGGTCCGCGACTACAACTACATGACCCTCCGTTATCCAGGACACTGGAGTTTGGCCCGCGGATGGATGTCGGCGGGCTTCCTGCGGGAGGACAGGGTTGGGGACGAGGCACTCGCGGCCGCGCTGGCCGGAAACGACCGCCTGAGGTACGACCCCTCGCGGGATCGGGACAGGCTCATCCTGTCCGTCCAGGGCGCCAAGGGCGCGGGTCTCCGGGAGCACCTGGGGTTTTCCGTCGAGGTGCGGGCAGACACGGCGACCAAGTTCACGGCGATGGAATTGACGACATCGTGGGGCATCACCATGGTGGCACACCAGATGGCGTCCGGCGTCGCGCGGCCGGCGGGCTTCGCCACCCCGGAGGCGTTCTCGGACGGGGATTGGATCGCCGACCAGCTCCGGAAGAGGCTCGACCAGTTGCGGGGGCAGGAGTGAACCCCCGGCGTTTGCGGCAGAAGCTGCGGCACGATCCGTGCGACCTGCTCGACATGGTGCTCAGGGAGTCGCCCGAGGCGGCCGGCGCCCTGATTGAGTCCGCCGGGCGGGGGAGGGTTCTCTCGGAAATGCACCGGTCCTTCCTGGACTGGGGCTACCTGGCGGAGACCCTGGGGCTCCTGGGAGAAGACCCCGCAGAGCCGCCGGCTCCGCAGGTGGAGATCGACGCCTGCCTGCTCGACCTCGCCGATGCGTGCCACCGCACGCTCGCGAGCCTCGATCCGGACGACGCCGTGCAGTCATGGCTGACATCGCGCGGGGTCACGCGGGAGCAAATATCCAAACACCGGATAGGGGTGTTCGGCGGCGTGAATCCGCCCCAGATCGCGGCTTCCCTGAGCAGGCACTCCCCGGAATGCGTCGCGGCCATACTGTCCTGGAGACCGCTGTTCGGCCTGACGGGCTTGGCGGAGGCCGAGGGTCGGGGGCACATGACATACATCACCGTCCCGGAGGTGGAAGACGGCAGGCTGCGCAACCTGTGCCTCCGCGCCGCCGGGCAGCCCCTCATATCCAAGTTCTTCTTCTCGCACGGCAGGCAGATGACCTTCAACCGGTCGCACGGGCAAGGAGACGCCGTTGTGGTCGAGGGGGTCTTCGACGTGCTCGCGATGGAGCGAGCCGGAATCCCGAACGCCGTGGGGCTCGGCTCGTGCCGCGTGACGGCGCGCCACGCCGCGAGGTTGTCGAGGTTCCGCTCCATTTTGCTGGCGTTCGACGGGGACGAGGCCGGGCGGCGCGGGATGTCCCGCGCGCGCGCCGACCACGGGCGCAGGTTCGCCAACCACGCCGAACTGCCCGAGGGGCTCGATCCGGACGACTATCTGCGATCCGGAGGGGATTCCCGGATCTTCTCACCGTGAAGCGGGTTTTATTGTTTCAACGGCAACCCGGGAGGCGGGAGGCCACATGGACAATAACGCCAAGAAGGCAGCCATACGGATAGCAGATAGGTACGAGGGCGCCAACACGGCCGACTACACTTGCAACGGCTGCAACACCCGCGTGGTCAGCATGACGCTGCCGCCCGGATGGGAGGAGCAGGGCAAGCAGCACTATTGCCCCAACTGCGACAGCCCCTCGTCAGCCGCGCCGACGGAGGGCGAAGGCTTGGTCGGCATCCTCATCGGCATGAGACGGAGCAGGCCGCACGCCGACGCGGACTTCCTCGACTGGCTGGAGTACGACGGCGGCAGCCCGGCTTCGGGCAAGCTGAAGGAGCTGGGGGATTTGCTGGCCGCGAACGCCGACTTGGCGGTCTGGTACATCCAGAAGGCCGACGGCGACGAGGACAAACCATTCGAGAGCGACCTGGTCCGCAACTCGTCGTTCAGGATAACGGGCGACATGGTCCAGGCGTTGACCGACGATTTCATCGTGAGCAACATGGTGATCCCGCTGTTCTACGGCGGACACGACCGCGGCACGGCGGACGGGTGGCAGGCCGTGTTTGCCCGCATGAATCCTGTCGCGGCGCTGGTGTCCGGCTCGCTGGTGCACGAGGACGACATAGACGACTACACGCCGGACGACGTGGCCAACGGTTTCGGCGTGGATCGCGGCACCGCGGAGAAGTGGATTGAGGACGCCAAGCGGAGCGGCGTCCGACAAGGGCACCCGATGCCGACATACAAGCCATGATAGACTACGCCAGCCTCTTCTGCGGCGCGGGCCTGTTTGACATACCCTTCGAGCTCCCTGAATTCCGGTGCGTGTTGGCGACGGATTCGGATCATGAAGCCTGCCTGTGGTATGGCCGGAACCGCATCGCGCCGGTGCTCACCCGGGATGTCGGCGAACTTCATCCACAGATAGCAGCCAAACTTGTCCTGTGCACGCCACCGTGCCAGCAGTTCTCCCTGGTGAACCCCAAGGCCAAGGGATTTAACGACAAGCACACCGCGCGCCTGTTCCGCCACGCGGCCCGAGTCTGCCGCGAGATGTCGGCCGAACTCGTGCTGCTGGAGAATGTGGAGGGACTCGTGCGTCGGGGGTGGGCTCCCGCGGTTACGGAAGTGTTCGCCGAGTACGGCTTCAGCGGGCAGTGGAAAGTAATGGACGCGTCAGACTACGGCGTTCCGCAGAGAAGGAAACGCGTGGTGTTCGCGTTTGACAGACACGGCAAAGAGTTTCCGTGGCCGGAGCCGGAGCCGGGAGCGCGCCAGTGCTCCGTGGCGACCACCGCGACGACGCTCGCGGAGTCGAGGCTGTTACAGCAAATCCCGGCGTGGTTCCGCCTGCCTGCTGGCCGAGCCGGCCGTAGGATGTCCGGAAACGGCGTCCCGCTCGGCCTCGCGAACGCCATCCGCGACGCGGCTCTGCGGTTTTTCAGTCAGGCCCCGGGTCCGCCAGCCCGCAGCCAATAGATCATGTGGAGCAGATCGAGCGGGGTGGTCTCCACCACATCGACGGGCTTCCGCCCGCCGAGCGCGCTGTTGGGAGTCTCCAGCCACTCGTCGATGCATTCCGGCCGAACGACCTCCGCCAACTGCGCCTTGATCGTCTCCAAGCTGACATCCGGGGGATCATGCTCCCACTTGTCGTAGTCCGGCGAAAGGAGCTGCCACCGCGAGGTCGTCTTCTTGACGACGGCCCTCGTAAGGTGTCTCTTGGCCTCGTAGCAGTCGTCGCACACGCACGCCTGATGGGTCACATAAGGGCCGTGGAAGTTCATGTCGTCGAAGCGGCTCCCGTAGCCGAAGCCGATATCGATAGATCCGCCCGCCAAGTTAGGCCGTGTCGCCCGCGAATCGTCCCCCGGATGGACGGTCTCGACCTCCTTCTCGCAGACGAGGCACCGCCATGTCCAATTTTCGTTTTCGTCCATGGCCGATTCTATCCCGGTGTATAATCATCAGACACAGGCTGGAAGTCAGGAGGAAAGATGAAAAAGAATACCGCCAAGAAGAAGACCGCCAAGAAGAAGACCGCCAAGAAGAAGACCGCCCGGAAGAAGCCGTCCAAGCGACCGGAGGTGCTGAAGGGCGACGCGGGACCCGTGCGGAGGAGACACTCGGTCTCGATGGCAGGCGTCGTGATCCGCATGCGAAACCCGCATGGCCGCGCGGGACACCCGAAGATACTGTACGCGAACTCGGTCGGCGAGCCCATCCGGACGCAAATCTGCCTGTGCTACGGCTGCGCCAAGTTCGACCCCAACCGGCGGGAGAAGAACTGTCCGATAGCCAACAAGCTATTCGATGCGGCAGTCGAGCACGACATCGCGGCGCCGGTCACGCGATGCCCGAAATTCAAGGCGGTCGACGGGGTGGATGTGGTGTGAGCAACATCAGGGAAACAGTGGGGGCGGTGTTGCTCGCCGGCGGTTCGATAGCCTTCGGTTCGATGCTGGCTCCGATAATCGTCGGCGGTCCAGGCTGTTTGACGCCGTTCGAGGCTCTTGTCTTCGTGGACGGTCTCGCGGCGACGGCGGTCGGCGCTTGGATGATACTCGCCCGCCCCGGCAATCCGTAGGCGCCCCCGGTCTCCCCGAGCAGCTCGGTTAGTGGAGCCAGCTTGACGCCGGGCTCCCGGATCGTACGCTGAGGCAACGAAGAAGGGAGAGCGAATGCCCGAGCAATACACATGCAGCTTCTGCCAGGAACTGCGGAACGGGGGCGAGGTGATTCGGCGGGAGGATGCCGCCGCCGCCGTGATCTGCGCCGAGTGCGTCGCGAAATGCACGGACATAATGGCTACCTCGGGAGTCGTTCGACGGATGGCAGCCCAGGGACCGACGCCGACGCCGAGCACCATCAGTGCGTTCCTGGATCGGTATGTTATCGGCCAAGACCACGCCAAAAGAGTGCTGTCCGTGGCCGTCCACAACCACTACATTCGTCTCGGGCAAGCGGACAGGATCGCGCTCGGAGAGGACGCTGTGGAGTTGGACAAATCCAATGTGCTGCTGCTGGGGCCCACCGGGTGCGGGAAAACGCTGCTCGCCAGCACGCTTGCCAGGATGCTCGATGTGCCGTTCGCCATCGCGGACGCGACAACCTTGACCGAAGCTGGGTATGTCGGGGAGGATGTAGAGAACGCCCTCCTCAGGCTGGTCATCGCCGCCGGGGGGGATGTCGAGGTGGCGCAGAGGGGCATTCTCTACATCGACGAGATTGACAAAATCGGCCGGACGACCCAGAACGTGAGCATCACAAGGGATGTGTCGGGCGAGGGGGTACAGCAGGCGCTGCTGAAAATGCTGGAGGGGACGGTCGCCAACCTGCCTCCCCAGGGCGGCCGGAAACACCCGGAGCAGGAGTTCCTGCGTTTCGACACTAGCGGGGTGCTGTTCATCTGCGGCGGAGCCTTCGTCGGCCTAGACGAGATCATCGGCAGGCGACTCGGGCGGACCGCAATCGGTTTCGCCGCAGAGGGCGGAACCGACAAAGCAAACGATCTCCTGGCACATGTGGAGCCAAAGGATCTGGTAGATTTCGGCATGATTCCGGAACTGGCGGGGAGGCTCCCTGTCGTATCCCAACTGTCGGATTTGTCGGCAAACGATCTGGTGCGCGTTCTCACGGAACCCGACAACGCTCTCGCAAAGCAATTCCAAGAACTGTTCCGCCTGAAAGGATGCGGGCTGGAGTTCACTCCCGAAGCGTTGGCGAGTTTGGCCGCTTCGGCGCAAGAGAGGGGCACTGGCGCGAGGGCCTTGAGGGCTCTCCTGGAGGATTGCATGCTGGATGCCCAATTCGATCTGCCGGACAAGCCACCGGCGGACTACATCGTGGCAACAGACGGGGACAAGGTGACAGTCGCGCCTAAAGGCTGATCCGGACGGATGTCGCGATTGTCTGGAGGTAGTTGTAGCCCCCATCGGGCATGATTTCCCACGCGCATCTGGCCTGCTCGTTGCCCGGTCGGCATTTCCACCACATGTTGCGGGCGCGGCTCACCCGTGCGGCGGACATTTTCCCCTGGTATCTGCTGCCAGCCAAAGTGCCGCCCGGCCGCACGACCGCCAGCCAGCTACGGACGGAGAAATCGCCCGGCGCGTCGATGAACACCATGTCGACCTTCACGGGGAAGTTGGAGGGCGCCTTCCGGCAGTCGCCAGTGATCGGGAACACCCGCGAATAGAGAATCGGGCCACACGCCAGACAGAAGGGCTTGAGCTCCGCGTTCGGCACGATGCAGAAAACCTTCATTCCGGCCTGGGACAGGATTGCGCAAGCCTGCGGGGACGAACCGACCACAATGGCCAACTTCGTCCCCGCCGAGACCTCGCCAACAATCTTCCTGAGTGTATCCAGATCGATTCTTGTCATCATACCGGGGCAACCCGGATGGAGACAATAGAAAACTACGGCTCCAGGTCGTCCGCCCATTCGTCGAGTTGCTCCTGCCCCGAGGCACCCGGCGTCACCGGCGGGTCGGGGCAAGGGAGTTCCGCGAGGAAATCCAGGAGCCCGTCTATCGCGTCCGCGGCGCAATGTGTAACCAGCTCGTTCACCTCATCCGGCTCGACGACGCCATCCCGCAGCGCCGCGAACTGGCCATAGTTCGCGCCGAACATAACGCACCCGTAGACGCTCTGGAGCATGAAACTGTCCTTCGGGGACTCCGGCGCACCCGCGATGTCAATGAGAAGTTCCACGACCATCTCGTCCAGGCCGTTGGCGTCCAGGGTCATGTCATCCAGCCGCGACCGGGTCTCCTCCGCGATCGGCATCGCATCGGTGACAAGGTCGTTTCGGATGAACTCCGGCGCCTCGCCGAACTGCTGCGTCGCCATGAACTTCGAGAGGGATCGGAACTCCGATTGGCCGGGCGGAAGCACCCGCTCCACAACATCGAACTTGTTTTCGGCGGCGACGCCGCCCAGAATAGCCAGCACTAGGGCTCCGCACACGGCAATCTTGTTTCTCATGTCGTTGTCCTCTCTAGGGTTTGGCAGTCCTCTGCGCTATTGCCTTGATGAAACCGCGAAACATGGGCTCCGGATAAGACGGCCTGCTGGTCAGCTCGGGATGCCCCTGCGTCGCCAGGAAGAACGGGTGCGACGGGACTTCGAGAATCTGCTTCGCTCCGCTCCCGTCTGCGGACGCACCCGAGAAAACCAGCCCCCCGCCCTCGAGGGCGGCCGCATATTTCGACACGAACTCGTACCTGTGCCTGAACCTCTGGCGACATGTTGCCGCGCCGAGGTAAAGCGAAGAGGCCAGTGTGCTGGGCCGAAGCACCACATCGCCCCCGCCCAGCCGCATTGTCCCGCCCATCTGACCTGACTGGCCCGGCATTATGTCTATGATTTTGCACCCGGATCCCGAATCCATCTCACCGCTCGTAGCGTCGTGCAGGCCGCATTGGTTCTTCGCGAACTCGATGGCCGCCAGTTGGAAGCCGTAACACAACCCGAGGAACGGCACGAGCGCCCCTCTCGCGTACCGGATGCAGGCCAGCTTGCCGGCCACGCCCCTCAGCCCGAACCCGCCAGGTATGACAATCCCGTCGATGCCTGCCTGGGACAAGGTCATCGCGACGTTCCCGTCGTCGATCGCCTCGGTGTCGAGCCACTTTATGTCGAGGGAGACACCCTGGTCGACGGCGGCGTGCTCCAAGGCGTGCATCACCGAGGCGTACGCGTCCCGGAGGGCGGTGTATTTGCCCGCGACGCCGATTGTCACTTCCCGACCGGTCGCCATAGCCTTGCGCAGGCTTGCGGCGTACGCATCCTTGGCCAGCGGTCTGGCATGCTTCAGGCCGAGAGCTTGCATGACAGCTTCATCCACGCCGGAATCGCGGATCATTTCCGGCACCAGACTCGCCGACTCTACATCGTGCATGCCGAACACCCTCTCCTCCGGCACGCCGCTGAACAGCGACAACTTCTCCCTAACGGCCGACGATATCGGCTGGGCGGATCGTGCGACGATGAAATCTGGCATAACGCCGAGCGACATCAGTTGGCGGAAGCCTAGCTGCGCCGGTTTGCTCTTTTGCTCGCCGAGGGTTGACGGCGCGGGGATGTAAGTCAGGGCGATGAAGCAGACATTCCCCTCCCCTTCCTCCGCCGCCAATTGGCGACAGGCTTCGATGTATGTGCCGTTCTCCAGGTCGCCGACCGTGCCCCCGATCTCGACGAACACGATGTCCGCATCGCTTTCGGCGGCCAGGGTCCGCAGCCGGAGCTTTATCTCCCCGGTGACATGCGGGATCACCTGGACATCGCGACCGAGATAGCCACCGGATCTCTCCCTCTCCAGGACGGACGCGAGTATCTGCCCGGATGTCGCGAAGTTCGCCCCGCCCAGGTTCAGGTTGAGTAGCCTCTCGTAGTTCCCCAAATCCATGTCGCACTCGGTGCCGTCATCGAGGACGAACACCTCGCCGTGCCGGATGGGATTGAGAGTGCCGGCGTCCATGTTCAGGTAGCCCTCTAGCTTAATCGGCGTCACCGACAAGCCCGCGCCCTGCAACACCCTGGCAAGACCGCCCGCGAGTATGCCTTTCCCGAGACCGCTCATCACGGTGCCCACGACGATGGCATACTTTGTCCGGCCGGGCTGGTAACCCTCCGGCGCGAAATCGGACTGGTTATCGTCCATAGGTGGTTCTATCGCCGAACGGCGTTAGAATCGGCCATGGGCTGGTTGACCGGAAAACGAATCGTCGAGGAAGTCGGCCTGGGGCGCATCCGCATCGAGCCGTTCGGCTTGGATCAGGTGAACCCCAACAGCTACGACTACAGGCTCGCGCCGCTTCTCAGGAGGCTGCTGCCAAACTCCGAGAGGGGCGGCGTGCCCTGCGTCGATCCGGCAATCGAGATGCGGTACGAGGATATCGAGATTCCGCCGGGCGGATACCTCATGAGGGTGGAGGACGCTTATCTGGGACACACTGTCGAAAGGTTTGGCTCGGATCACTTCGCGAGCCTGTGCACTGGAAAAAGCTCGGTCGGGAGGCTCTTCATCAAGAACCACGCCTGCGCCGGATTGGTGGACCAGGGGTTCTTCGGGCACATCACATTGGAGATGACGGCGAAGTTGCCCACGGTGATTTACGCGGGCATGCGCGTCGGCCAGATGTTCTGGTTCGAGAGTGTCGGGGAGTGCGCGCTGTACGCGGGAAAGTATGGCGAGGGCAAAGGGAACGCGGCCGTGCCTAGCCGCATACACTTGGATTTGCAGGGAGGCCATGATGGGTAACACGTTGAGAAGGTTCAACATGGAGCGCAGCGCGCTGAAAATCTGCTTCTTCGGCTCCTCGGGTTCCGGGAAAAGCACGTGCTTCGAGATGGCGAGGGGCGAGATTTCCGATCGTGTCGGCGAGGGCGTCCGGGTCTACCGCGCGGATGTGGCCGCCCCGCTGCGTGAAATCCAGTGGAGCGCCTACATGAAGATGGGCCTCGTGGATCCGCGGGAGAACAGTTTCGAGGGCATGCGGCAGGACGGGGCGCTCTTGGCGTTCCTCGCCGGACATTTCGAGCCCCACCTGGGCAAGGCTTGCTGCGCGTTCGTGGAGGGCGTGAGCCGGGCGCACCCGGCTCGGGATGCGGCCTTCGTCAACACCGACTGCCGCAACAACGCCTACGACTCGCTGCATGATCTCGGCTTCTGGTTCGTCAGGGTCGCGGCGGACGAGAATGTGATGCGGGAGAGGCTTGCGGGCCGGCGGGACATCACGCCCTACGACATGTCCGCCGCCGTCGAGCAGATCGACAGGATAGAGCCACACTGGACCGTGGAGAACAACGGCACATTGGACGAGTTACGGGAGCAGGTGGGTTGCGTGGTTCAGGCCGCGATTTTCAAGCACGAGGAGTTCACGGCTGCCTGAGCTTGCCAGCGATGGCGACCAGCCTGTTGATCGTGGTCGCGTGTTTGGCCTTTAGCAGCGGCTGGTCGAACGCCTGAATCACCCGGATGGCGAACTTCATCCAGTCCTCGTCATTTTCTCGCTCCAGACCGACGAGGGCCGCGATGTCATCCAAATCACGCTTGTCAAAATCGTCTATCGGCATCTTCCGTCCCCGCTGTCCTAGCCCCCGTTAAGCATGTGGGAGAACCCGTGCTCCTCCTCCGTCGCCTGCTTCAGCACGCTGTTCGGGTATTTCGAGCAGACATCCGAGAGTCCCGCGTTCTGGATTGCCTCCATCACGGGGATGAGCATGTCGTTGAACATGTCCGTGTGAATCTGCCGGCTGGCTTGGTGGACGGAGTAGTGCGGATGGTCGTTCGGGTGCACCTCCACGGTGAACACGCCGCCGTTCTTGACCGGCACCGAGAACTTGCGTATGTTCCCGAGCTGCCTCGTCCCGGGGTGCTTGTCCTCCAGGGCCTCTTTTGCCCACCGCATCAGGTTCCGGAAGGTCTGCCCGAACTTCGTGTCGTCGTCATACGGAGACGGCGTGTGGTGATACCATCCCATCATGTTCCCGGATCCTCCAGCATGGCTTTCCGCCGTAGCGCTTCCAACCTCTCCCGCTCCGCCGTTTGCCGCACGGCGGTCACGATGTCCTCCGCCCCGAACACCCGCTTCTCCAGCGGCTCGGCGGGTGGGCGGCCGAACGAGACCAGCCCCTCCGAGTCGAGGAACTGTATCTGCTTCTCGGCCTTTTTGGGCGAGACGCCCCGCCTCCAGGCCACGTTCTGGCGGAACTTTATCCAGTCCATGTCCATGCCGGATTATACCGCGAAGAAGAGCATCTCTTCGTCCGGCTTGTAGCCTTCGTACGGAGCCAGCGCCCTGCGATACTCGCCCCGCATCCTGGCCTCGACCTCGCTGGCCGGCTTCGGGTGGTGGCCGCCGACGCTACGCCTCCTGTACGCCTCCATGTACGACTTGACATACTCGTCCTCGCCCACCGCCGTCTTGGCACTGCTCCTGCGAGAGTCCCGCTCGGCCCATGCCCTCGTGCGAGGGTCGCCGTAGGTGTCGCCCTCCACATCCTCGCCCGCGAGCCCCTGGTCGTCCACCACATACCTCGTGCTCCGCCTGCCGCGCAAGGCCACCCCCCACAGCGCCTTGTGCATGCGCGCCGCCATGGCGGCGGCCAGCAGCCTCTCCAACTGCCGGGAGCTGAGAGGGGCGCCGTTGAGGCGGAACCCGCTGTTGATGTCTATGCTTACCAGGGTCTCGTCGTGGTCCGTCCAGAGGTCGATCTCGCCGTTGTGTTCGTCGAGCTCGTACCAGTGCAGCTCGCCGCTGGTCGCCCCGGGCTCGACCCAGCGGCAGTGCAGGATATCCTCGCAGCCCTTCACGACCGAGTCGCGGAGGGCCGTGCGGTGGATGGCGCCGCACACTATGCCATGCAGCCTGTGTATCACCCTCACTGCCTCCGAACCTCCTCGGCGCGCCATAGAAGTTCACAAAAGGCAAGTCGCCGCGGGGGCGGCTACATCACTCCCAAGCCAGCACGCAGCCGTGGTCCACCGCGACCTGTTTCCCTCGCCCGATGTCCCGCGACCCGTTCTTCGTGTAGTGGAGCGTCATGCCAACATCGAGGCCCATCTCCCGGATATCCGGGTCGCCCTCCCCGCGCGGCGGCCCGATGGACACCACCCGTCCGGTCGACACATCGTCCGCGCCGGACGGCGAGCCGGCGATGGTGACCACGCCAACCGTCCTCTCGCCGTCGTCCGGGATCACAATCACGATGCCGGGCGCCGGGGTCAGTTCCTTGCTCTGCTCATCCGCCATGGTTACCCTCCTCCTTCCGGTGATTCTAGCCGATTATACCCCGGGCTTTTGTGAAGTTTTGTCGGCCCGGGCGGACACGAACCCGGCTGGAGGGGGAATGCGCTTGAAGCGCCCACATGACCGGGCGGACCGGACCAAGGCGGAGACGCCGCATCGGAGGGAAAAGGAATGAGTTACTGGTACGCATCACCCATGGGGAACGACTCCAACGACGGAACGTCGTTCGCGAGAGCGAAGAGGACCATCCAAGCGGCGATCGGGCTGGCGGCCCCGGGCGAGACCGTCCGCGTGCACGCGGGCGCCTACAACGAGGCGCTGACCATCGACAAGTCGCTGGAGGTCGTGGTGTACAGGCCGTCGAAGAAGTGGGGCATGGCCCAGCTCGTCGGCCCGGGCTCCGGGGCGGGGCTGACGGTCACCGGACTGACGGGCTCCGACAGCGTCCGGTTCATAGGCATGCGGATGCAGGGGTGGGACACGGGCATCGTCGGGCCGAACACCGGCGGCATCCTGACGGCGTACGGCGTGCATTTCGCGCCGGATGTCACATACGGCATCAACCCCGGCGGGCTTGAGCGCATGAAGGCGTGGTCGTGCGTCTTCGAGGAGCAGGCGTGCGGCATCGGGGG
>Ga0180434_10005062_pt1 | contig 15720 bp, 12 predicted proteins | sample SS_ome_7_FD_132453 | JGI IMG/M metagenome (GOLD analysis project Ga0180434, IMG submission 132453) | Hypersaline lake sediment archaeal communities from the Salton Sea, California, USA - SS_1_D_2 metaG | ecosystem: Environmental > Aquatic > Non-marine Saline and Alkaline > Hypersaline >...
CCCTCGGTTCCGATGGGCAGGAAATTTCCCTGCAGTGGTTTTTCCTGACTGTAGATGCCGAAACCGTTGTGGGCGTCTCGGTGGCGGTAGATGTCCACCGTGATGCTCTGCTTCTTTTCGTTTTCCAGCGCCATGCTGGCGAGTCTTTCGAAATCGTAGCTGAGAAACACCTCGGCCGCCCCGTTGATGTATTCATAGAGGTTGTCGGGTTCGTAGAATTCGACGGAACCCCGCATCTGCCACGCCTCGAGTCTGGGAAGGGCCGCGGCGAGGGTGTCATCGGAAGCCCCGACCGGACAGGACAGGATGGCGATCCATACGATCGCGCAGATGATGGTGTGCTTCATGAGGATCCTCCGTTTGTTGTATTTCGGGGGGGCACCGGCCACAGGTCAGGCCAGGAACTCCTCCGGGACGGTTCCGATCCGGTGGATATCTATCAACCGTTTTCGGACGTCGAAGCCCATGGTGCAGCGGACGGCACAGCGGCTGCAATCCAAACAGGGCAGCCGTGTGTTCCGCGGATCGATCGCCTGGGTCAGCGTCTGCTTGGCCTGGAATCTGTTCCGGTATCCATGGGCGTACATGTAGCTTCTCATCAGGGAGGGGATATCCATATCCGCAGAACACTGGGAAAGACAGGATCGGCACTGGGCGCAGTAGAGGCCGGCCAGTGAGGCCGCGTGCTTCTGCTTCAGCTCATTTTCCTCCTGGGGGGTCAGGCGCAGGTCGGCCATCACGGACAGATCTTCTTCCATCTGGTCGAAGGTGGTGAATCCCGGGATGGCGGTGTGGACGTTTTCGTCCTGAAGCACCCATTTGAGTGCGGCCTTCATGTTGATCGGATGCTGGCGTTCCTCGTCCCAGTACACGCCGGCCTGCGTCTTCATCGCCACCACGCCGAGACCGGCCCGTGCCGCCTCGCCGATCGCCTTTTTCACCTCATCGCGGTGCGGCTGTCGAAAGTTGTAGGCCGTGAGGATGACGTCGTATACGCCGGCGGCCACGGTGGCGCGGATGACCTGGGGTTCATTCTGGTGTGTGGTGACGCCGATAAACTTCGCCCGTCCCTGCTTTTTCAATGTGAGGAGGTCGGAAAGATACGGTTCGTAGGTGACGTTCTCCACGCGCGGGACGTTGTGCAAATACAAGATATCGACGTGATCCAATCCGAGCCGTTTCAGGCTGGTCTCGAATTTTTCCAGGAAAGGCGTGTCCTCGGGCTCTTTGAGAAAGAGGCCGGTCTTCCTGTCTTTGGGCATGTACACCTTCGTGGCCACCACGAATGAATCACGCGTCCGTCCCTTGATTACCTGGCCGATCATCTCCTCGTTTCGTCCCCGCTGGTAGATCCAGGCGGTGTCGAGGTGGAGGATTCCCGCGTCCAGGGCGGCCTCGACGAGTTTGGGATTGTCTGCGTTCATCACGCCCATGCTGACCACGGGGAGACGGATTCCGGTTTTCCCCAGTGTTCGGGTCACCGGCGGTCCGGGCCGAGGATTTTCCCCGTCCGCGAGGCCGCGGCTGCCCAGGACCGAGGGCAACAGCGCGATTCCGGCGATCCCGGCGGTTCCGTTTTTCAGGAACTGTCGTCGGCTTTTGTTTTTCGGTTGATTCATGGATACCTCCACTTGGTTGATTATACCATGATCGGGAAAAATTGGTGTGCTCCCGGGACCGGCCGACGCCGGACATGTCCTCTCTGCCTAGCGTCTTCTCAAGTCCTCGATGGACAGGCGGTCTTTCCTTGTGAAATCTTCTGGCACCGTGTAGACGGTCGGGGGCGCGGGTTTTTCCTCGATCTCGACCACGCGGCTGGTGGAATTGAAAGACATCCCCTGAAGAAACACGGTGACTTCGGTCAGAACGGGGATGCCCTGGACCATCTCGAGCGCGCGGATGTATTCCTCGCTGTAGTTCGCAAGCCGCCGCATGGGCAACTGAAGGCGGTCCATGCGGCGCCAGTCGAAGGGAACGCCTGCGGTGCACCAGAATGTGATCTCGAGGGGTGTCGGACCGGACACTTCGGCGGTGTAGGACCGGCATTCCCAGGGGCCGATGCGATCCGTTTTACTTCCGGCCGCCACGGTGCCCAGGGTCTGGTACGCCTGGAGCATCGGGTAGACGGCCTCGTCGACCAGCTTGTTCATCTCGAGGGGCAGCGGTGCCACCAGGTAGGTCTTTTCCCCTGGGAACACGATGGTGAGCGTTTTCGCGGGCTCGTCGACGATCAGGTGCCGGGCCGGTGTGATGGTGGCCAGCCGGTTCTGACACATCCAGATTTCAGTGGTGCGGTCGGTGGCCGGATGGGGGACGCCTCCGGTGTAGTAAGCATCCGTGTGGGTGGTCACCTTCACGTAGACGTCGGCCAGGGCGATCGCGCCCAGCGCCATCAGGCAAAGCGTCGTTGCAACGGTTTTTTTCATGTCATGTCACCTGCTTTCCGGATTGTTCTTCATTCCCTGATACGAAAACGACGCCATTTGGGTTTGGATCCGACCGTTTGCCAGAGGCCGCAATTCAATCCCGGCGGAACACCAGGACGAACCGCAGCCCGCCGGTGGCCGGATCGCTGGATTCCAGGCGTGAAACGGCGATACCCACGCGGTCTTGTTGACGAATCCGTTCACTCATCCAGGCAACGATACTGTCCGGGACGAGGCGTGGATTGACGGTGGTGAAGATCCCCAGGGTGTGGCCTGCAACGTCCCGAATCCGAGGCTTCGTGTTCGCTGCGGCCCGATGGCCGAGGAACTTTCGGGCCCTTCGGCTCATGGCGTCGTCAAGCCTCAGCACCTTGGCACGGGTCCGGGCCCGCAGTTGATTGAGGGATTGCAGCATCATACGGATCAGGGTCTCCGGTTGGAAGTGGATGAAATGTCGTCCGAACAGAAGCGCATAGACCGCACAGGTACCGCCGGGGAAACGGGGATGCCGGCCCCATCCTGCGCCGATCGTGATACCCTCGATATCCATGCCCGCCATGACGTTTTTCAGCCGCTCCTCGATGACCAGCATCTCCGGGTAAACCAGCGTGAACGTGGTGTGCCGAGGCCAGCGAACGGGCGGCGGCTGAACCTCCAGGTTGTGGACGAGCCGGGCCGCGGTCTCACGGGCGTAGGGTTTGGCGTCCCGGTGGTACACGTACCTCTGTTGAAAGAGCTGCATCCACCAGGTTTCCAGACGTTCTTGGAGATGAAATTCGATTTCCGAAGCGGTCTTCGGCATCATGAGGCGGGCGAGGATCTGGGTGACGAAGGTGGTCTTCCCGTTCCCTACGACACAAATCCCGCAGTGGGTGAACCTCGGATTGAGGATGTTGGCGCGATGTGCGTCGCTGGCCATCCAGCCGAGGTGGATGCCGGGGGCGTCAGGATCCCGGCTGCTGGCGATGTTCTCGCCGCAATCGGAAAAATAGAGATCTACTCGTTCCATTCGTCGCGACAGGGATTCCATTCCCCTGAAACGGTGTCTCAGCATCCCGCTACGAGCCATTTTCAGGCTGTGTCCCCCGGCGATCTCGGTGAGGGTGGTGTCGGGGATCAGAGCCGGAAGCCCTTCGGTCTGGCGGGCCCGATTACAAAGCAGAAAAAGTTCATGCGCCGTGTCCTCATGCCTGACCGGCGAAGGGCTCTCCCAGCACGGCAGGCCGAGAAGCAAACATAGAAGGACCGTCTGAACCATGGCTTTACCCGACAGTATGGATTATACACCAGGCGGAGGTCTTCAGTGAATTCTCGGCATGGACCGGTGGGGACGGCCCCATCCCCGGAGGGGCCGTTCAACCTTCCGGGTGGTGTTTGCCAGCAGATCGAAGACGGAGATTCTGAGTCTCCGGACCTCTCCGGAGACTGGGGGGATGGGAAGAGAGAGGGTCATGTCTTCTCGATGGGTGCGGAAGGTGTTCTTCTTGGCATAAACAATCCGCCGGTCACCTCCGCGGGCGGCGACGATTTCCACGCGAACGGTGACGATTCCCACCCCGTTTTCGTTCCGCTGATATGAGCCCACCCTCAAAGACAGGATCTGTTGCTCAATCCGGATGTCGTCCACCGTGATGAGGGGATCCGGATGGAGCAGGGCGGATACCTCCGCGGGCGTGAATTCCGACTTGTACAGCGCCGTCCGGTCTGCCGGGACGTGGATCTGTACCTGCTTCGCATCCGGTTCGGCGGGACAGGCGGTCCGGACTTCATAGATCCGTGTGCGGTGGGTCTTGATGGCGGCGGTCACCTCCTTGGCCGGAAGGGGATCGATCAGCAATCCGCCGGTGCGCGAACAGAGATCGTGCAGGCGACGCCGGTTGGGGTCGTTCGACGGTTTGAACGGGTGGGTGAGAACGGAGTGGAAGATGATGTTGTGATGGCCGGAAACGTCCGCGAGGTCCTCGTCCGGAAAGGTCCATGAAAAGGGCTTCTGTTCGCGGAACCGGCCGAGTATCTTCGACAGCAACACCGTGATGTGGCTCTTGTTCGTGATGAGCGTCTGGTGCAGCCTGCCGATGAAGGCCTCCAGGTTCGGTTGATAGAAGAGGATCATCCAGCATGAACCCGGGCGAACGGTGGCCATTTCGGCCGCCCGGCGGATGTGGATCGACACGGGGTTTAGAACGGTGCTTTTGTAGAGTTCCAACCCGGCGAAGAGGTCGGACAGGAGGTGGTGTAGCCTCTCGTGGTGGACCGCCCAGCGGTACCTTTCCTCGAGGGACGTTTTGACCTGATCCACCAGTTGCTCGAGCTGCTGTTCGCTGGCGGTCTTTCTCTGTCTGAACTCACGAAGGTCGCGCCGGACGCCGCTCGCGATCCGGCGGGCCAGCCCTCCCTTGTCGCTGGAAACCGGGATCGAGTAGACCTGCTGTGGTGTGCAGAGAACCAGCAGGTCGCGCGGGGTGAGTATCTCGGTAAGGAAGTACTCGACCACCGCTTCGGTCTCTTCGGCGAATTCCAGGGTGTGGAAGGAGAGGATGAAATTCCGCCCGATTTCGCTCTCTTCCTGCAGGTCGATTTCGGCGTGTTCCAGGCCGAGAACGGGTGTGTTTCGACCGTTTATCTGAACCCGGATCAGAGCCGGATTGACAAGGATTGGTGGGGACGCCGTGGTCGGCGCCGAGGCGTCGGCCATTTTCAGAGGAATCCGCAGCACCAGTCCGTCTTCGCCTGCGGTGTTCTGGACGCCGGCGAGGAGCAGACTGAGTCCGATGAATGCGAGGCGGGAAGGACGTTTCATTTCGCGCCCCCTGCGATCACGATGCGAAATCCCAGAGAATCGCTTGCCCTGTCTATGAGAAGGCCTGACACAACGAGGAGGGTCGATTTCATGGAGATGGTGTCCTCGGTACGGTGTTCTCCGCGTGGCCGAACACCACGGTGACCACGACGAGTACTTCACTGCGTCGGTCCAGGAGAAAGTAAGGTTCGAACTTCCACTGTCGAATGGCGTTGATGGAGGCCACCGCCAGGACGGGATTCCCCGACAGCGCCTTCGTGTGGGCGACATTCCCCATCTTGTCGATGAGCACCGCGATCTTGACCTCACCTTCGATTCCGCTCGCCAGGGCCGCGGCGGGGTAAACGGGATCGACACGGTGCGTCAGCCGCAGGCGTCGCGTGTCGATGGTGAATCGCACCCGTCCGCTGCTCCGCTGCTTCACCTCGGTGTCTTTTGAAGCCGTTTCACGCGGGGGTTCCGTGGACGATCCAGGGGGACCGCCGACGACGTTTGGAGGGGCGTCCAGAAGGTAGTTGACCGTGATGGCGAAGGGAATGCTCAGTGGTTTTCCCCGATGGCTCAGGGGTCGGTACCGCCACTGTCGAATCGCATCGATGGCAGCCTGAACCAGCACATCGTCGGCCCCCCGGGTGACGCGGATATTCTCGATTCGGCCCGAGGCGGCGATCTCTCCTTCAAGACGGACCATTCCCTGAACACCCGATTCGACCGCCGTGCGCGGATACACGGGGTCCACGCGATGAAGCAGGTGGGGGGCGTGGTGGGGGATGACGGCCGGCAGCGCGTCCCCGGGCGAGGGCGAGGGCGGCAGTCGCTGGAGAGACAGGAAATAGATCCGCTTTCGCGAGTCTTCAAAACCCAGGATGGCTGTCTTCCGAGGTGGAATGATCAATTCGGTATTGAGCAGAGGGGATGGATCTCGGACGCCGTCTTCCACGATCTCCACCCGGAAGAGATGGCCGGCCTTTCCCTCTGAGGACAGCCTGATCTCGATACGGGCGGGATGGTGGATGAGCGTCAGCGAACGGTTCAACTGCGAGTGCGTATCCAGGAACAGGTTCCCCTCGGTGATCAGCTTGATCCCCTGCAGGTTGAAGACGCGGCTCAGGGAGGCCTTCTCCCGTGAAACGGAGCGGTCCGGCGGGAGGGACACCGTTTGCCGTTCCCCGAGGTAGTAGCTGCTGATCACCAGCGGGGAGGGGCCGACACTGTCACGAAAACCCTGGTAGATCCTCAGAGAGAAAACGGTGGATGAATCCGCTCCGACGGGCATGAGCAAATGGCCCACGAGCAGGAGGGCGGCATATGGTTTTTTCATGTGTCCACATCCTTTCTCCGTTCGACCCAGATGATGGTCAGGTCTGGATCTTCGTCGGCGAAGATGAAGGCCTCCGCGGGTTTGCCCTGGCTTTCGACCGATCGGACGAGCACGGAATCGGGAGGCCGCTGCCCGGCCGCTTCCCTCGGCCTGCGGTGGGTGGGCACCATGAGCGATGCGAGCAGGACGAGGACGGCGCCGGAGGCGGCCAGGGCGGGGAGCCACCTTCGGACATGGACGGGGGGTCGGTGCGGGCGGGTCTCCTCCGACCCGCCCTGACGCCATGTCTCCGTCTCTTCAGGGGGGTGGGCTTTCTCCAGCGACCGCACCAGGCTGGCGATCTGTCTGTCCAGGGTATTCATGGTTCAACCTCCAGAATTTTCCGGATCCTCTGACGGGCATTGTTGAGTGTGAATTTGACGGACGCCGGACTCTTTGCCGTGATCCGGGCGATTTCATGAACCTTGAAACCGTTGTAGTAGTAAAGGAAAAACACCTCCCGGTGCAGGGGCTTGAGGTGCCCGACGGCGTCGTAAATCTCGGTGACGCGGCGGTCGATTCGCCTGCCCCCGTGGGCCGCGGATATGTCCGTATTCAGTTCGGTCGTCGGTAGAGAGTTGCGGAAATGGTCCTTGATCAGGTTGTGGGCGATGGTGAAGATCCATGTTTTGAATGATCTTCGGGAATCGAAGGCGTGAAGGTAGGTGAAGGCCTTCAGCATCGTGTCCTGATAGATATCGTCGGCTTCCGGAGAGAAACGCAGGGATTTGTGAATGTAATTGTAGAGATGTTTCCTCACGGGAGATAGGAGTTCCGCGAACCGTTCCCGCTTCTCACTGTCGGTGTCCCATTTCACAACCATAGTCATGCAACACACGGTTTTTTTTTGCAACCGGAGGCGAAACGGAGCGATCGGAAGAATCCCCGCGGGAATGTCACCTGTGCCCATATCCTTAATACCGGGAAAGGGGGCCGGCGGGTAGATGGAAATCCAGGAAAAATCTCTGAGAGGATTTGCCATTCATCTCTTCAGGTTTTATAATCATCCTGTCCGCCGTTCCACCCTCCCGATGCGGTGCCCGGAGCCCGCCTGCTTTCCAGACCGTGTCAGCGGTTGACAACGGATCTGGGACCCGGCATAATGGGAGAGGCTGCGTGTTGGCCGGCACGTTCGGGGACATTCGAAAATGGAAGAGAAAACCAGCGTCGAACACAAGGTACTCATCGTGGACGACGAGGAGGACATCCGCAACAGCCTTAAGGATTTCCTGCTGGACAATCGGTTCGAGGTCCTCACCGCGGCCAATGGGCAGGAGGCGATCGAAATCCTGGAACGGGAGCGGGTGGATGTCGTCATGTCCGATCTCCTGATGCCCAGGATGGACGGTATCGCCTTGACCCGGACCGTCATGGAGATGGACTATGAGGTTCCGGTGATCATCATGACCGCCTATGCCTCCATCGAAAACGCCGTGGAGGCGATGAAGGCCGGCGCCGCCGAATTCGTTCCCAAGCCCTTCAAGTTCAACCACACACTGTTCATTATCCATAAGGTGCTGGAGACCAAGCACCTCCAGGAAATGGCCCGGAAGAGCGAGTATTACAAAAAACTCTCCACCGTGGACGACCTGACCGATCTCTATAACTATCGGGCGTTCAGACAGACGTTGATCACCGAAATAAAACGTCATGCCCGCTACAAGCGGCCGTTGAATCTGCTGATGATCGACATCGACAACTTCAAGGAGGTCAACGATCGGTTTGGCCACCTGGTGGGGGATCAAATCCTCAAGAAACTGGCGGAACTGCTCAAGAAGTCGGTCCGCGCCTGTGATCATCTGGCCCGGTACGGCGGCGAGGAGTTCGCTGTCATCCTTCCTGAAACCACGGAGAATGAAGCCTACATGGTGGGGGAGCGGATCGTCTTGACCGTGAACGAGTTTCAGTTTGAAACCGCCAGCGCGGGTCCCGTCGGTCGTTTGAGCGTCAGCGTCGGTCTCGCCTCCTTCCCGGCGGACGCCGTCGAATCCCAGCAGCTGATAGAAAAAGCGGATGAAGCCCTCTACCGGGGTAAGAAGTTGGGCAAGAACAGAATCTGTACGTTCCGAAAAGGCAACGGCCGTTGAACTTCCCGCGTCCGCAGCCATATTTTTCGTTCCCGGATTCCCGGGGACCTCGCCGTTCGAGGTGATCCGTGCGCGTGGCCGTGGTGGGCGCCGGAGGCCAGGGAGGATATTTCGCCGGGATGCTTGCCCGCGCGGGGATCGAGGTCTGTGTGATCGCCCGCGGTGAAACGCTGATGGCCATTCGCTCCCGCGGTCTGCGGCTGACTTCGGCGGCGGGGGAAACCTTTTCCGTGGTTCTGCCTGTCGAGGATGACCCCCGCCGGCTGGGGACCGTGGATCTGATGTTTTTCTGCGTAAAAACCTATGATTTGAATACCGCCGCGCCTCAGGCACGATCGCTTGTGGGAAAGCGCACCACGGTGATTCCCGTCCAGAACGGCGTGGAGGCCTGGGATCAGTTGGGGCGCCATTTCGGAAAGGAGGCGCTTCTCGGCGGCGTGTCCTATGTGGCCGCCGCCACCCGCCAGCCGGGTGATGTCGTGTTCGGCGGGGTCGAGGGCGGGTTGTTGCTGGGTGAGATCGCCGGGGCGGAGAGCGGACGGGTTCGTGAGACGGTGGAAACGATTCGTCAGGCCGGCGTCGAGGTCGCCCCGCATCCCCGGATCGCCCTCGCGCTCTGGGAAAAATTCGTTCTGGTCTGCGCCACCGGGGGGGTCATGTCCTTGCTGCGGCGTTCCATGGGCGAGGTGTTGCGGCATCCAGAGGGACCCCGGCTCTGCCGGGGGGTCATGGCCGAGGTGGTCGCCGTGGCCCGCGCCCGCGGCGTTGCCCTGGCCGACGACATCGTGGATCGCACCCTGGTGTTCATGAAGACCCGGATCGATCCGACGACACGGAGTTCGCAGCTGAACGATCTGCTCGCCGGCCGCCGGCTTGAGCTGGAGGCGCTCAACGGGGCGGTCGTTCGTCTCGGCAGACAAACGGGGACGCCCACGCCCCTCAACGAAACCATTTACGCCGCGCTCTTACCCCATGTGGAAGGACGGTCCTGAGACCGACCCGCCGCGGTGAGGCCCTAGCGTCCCGTCATGTTGTACAGGTATTTGAAGAATTCCAGGTCCGTGGTCAGGATTTTTTTCAGTTTGGGGAGCAGTTCCTGGTACTGCACCAGCGCCATCCAGAATTCGGCGAATTCCGTGTCGCGGTTGTAGGCACGGTTGCGGATGTCCAGGGCTTCGGCGTCGGCCTTGGCCTTGATCTCCTTGGCCTGCCGTTCGGCGGTGGACCGGATCATCCTCAGTTCCTTCTCCATTTTACCGAGCCACTCGGCCCGCTGGCCCTCGCCGTCGGAACGGAACGCCTGAGCGATCTGATTCCGTTCCTTGATCATGCGGTTGTATACGCTCTGGGTGAGGTCGTCGGAGTACTTGATCTGGCGAATGATGATGTCGATCAGCTCGATCCCGTACTTGGGGGTGATCTGCTTGGCTTCGCTGAGCATCTCGTCGGAGAGCTGGTTTCGACCGACCCGGATCTGCTCGTACTTCACGTTGGTAAAGGTGCCGCTGAGAGAGATGTCGTCGGCCTGATCCTGCACATCCTCGCTCTTGTTCAGGAAGACGTTGACGCGTTCGATTTCGTTGATGATGTTCGAATTCCGGACGGCCTCACGCAGGGAGTTTCTGGATACGATCTTGCGCACGCTGGAGTCGATGACGTCGTCCAGCCTGGAATGCGCCTGGACGATGGAACCGACGGATTCGTAGAAAAGCTGGAGGTTGTCGATCCGCCAGCGGGCCGTGCAATCGACCCAGATGAACTGGTTTTCGGCCGTCGGGATCCGCTGGGAGTCTCCGTCCCAGGAGAGGATTTTCTTGGGGTACTTGGACACCTGGTCGACGATCGGTACCTTGAATTTCAATCCGGCCTCGGTTTCGGCGTTGACGATGCGTCCGAAGCGGATGACCACGGCCTGTTCTCCCTCCTGAACGGTGAAGAAGGGACCGAGCAGGATGAACAGGACCAGCAACACCGCCAGGACGATTCCGGTATTTTTCAGGCCCTTCATTTTTCACCTCCCTTTTGCTGTCCGTTGAGCGGTTTGAAAGGGATGAAGTTTTTCAGATGCTTGTCGATGAGGTCGGTCTCTCCGGCCGCCTTGAACACGGCCTCGATCATCTCGTAGTAGAGGCGGGTACGTGTGATCTTGGGATTTTTCCGGTACTCGCCGTGTACGGCCAGGAATCGGGCCACGTCACCCTTGGCCAGGTTCACCTTCTCGCTTGCATAGCCCTCGGCTTCCTGAATAACCTGCTTGGCTTCTCCGCGAGCTCGCGGAATGGCCTTGTTGTAGGCCTCCTTGCCTTCGTTGATGAAGCGGTTGCGGTCCTGAATGGCTTTGTTCACGTCTTCGAATGCGTCCTGAACCGGGCCCGCGGGCGGCACGATGTTCTGCAGTTTGACCGTGGTGATACGAACGCCGAGTTGATACTTTTTGAAAAACTCGTTCATCATCTCCTGGCTCTTCTGCTCGATGTTGGCCCGTTCGTTGCCTATGACGTCGAAGATGGTCCGGTCGCCCACCAGCAGGTTGATCACCGACTGTGAAATATCACGGATGGTTTTACCCTGGTTCTCGACGTTGAAGAGCCAGTTCTTGGGGTCCATGATCTGGTACTGTATGATCCACTCGACGTCGATGATGTTCAGGTCGCCGGTCAGCATGATGGACTCCTCCGTGAAATCCCGGCTCGAGTACCGGGTGGAGATACCGGGCTCTTCGGTGCGGAACCCGAACTCCTCCTTGAGGATCCGCTGCGTCGGCACGTTGTAGTTTTTCTCGATGCCGAAGGGGAGCTTGAAGTGGAGCCCCGGTCCTGTGATCCGGTTGTATTGCCCGAACAGCAGAATGACGGCCTGCTCTTTCTGGTCCACCATGTAAAAACTGGTGAAGGCAACCACCACGAGGACAAGTACCAGCAGAATCAGGCCGATGCTCCGCGGCTTCAGCTTCGGTATTTTCTCAAAGTCAATCACATTGTCGTTCATGAAACCTCCTTAATACCGATTTCAACGGGTCCGGACCGCAGCTGGATTCCAGACCTCATATACTATCTATGATACACATTCCCGCGGAAAAAACAAGTCCGAACAGGGATTACACCGGGTATCCTTCAGTCGTGCTGGCGTTTCGGCCACCTTTGCCGGAACGAGAGGAGGATCGCACCCATGAGGTAGAGACCGCCCCCGGCGGCCAGTGAGGCTTTCAGGCCGACGTTGAAAGCGACCAGCAGGATGGCGGTCGCTCCGAGAACGGAAGCGGTTCCGTTGACCGCGAATCCCCAGTCCACCAGTTTACCCACGCGATCCACGCCTTTGGGGAATGGCATTCCCATGAAGTAGCCCAGGGGGAAGATGATTGGCAATGTCACCAGAATGCGCGTCCAGAGAGGAGATCTGCTCAGGCCGCTCACCAGGGTGTCGAACAGGAGAATTTCCAGTCCGATCCAGAGTAAAATGGCGATGAAAGGCAGGGCGTCGTGGGTTCGCTGCGCCCTGCGGCTCCCGAGACCGGAACCCAGCAGCAGGGTGAAGAGCACGGCCATGACCGCATAGGCGTTCGGTCCGATGAGCAGGGTGAATTGCTGGATGAGAACCACCTCCAGCGCCATGAATCCCGCTCCGATCGAGAAGAAATACCCCCAGGCCACGACCGGTAGTTTCGACGGCGGTCCGATCCAGTAGGGAAGGATGTTCAACGGGAGGAAGACGAGGAGAATGACAGCCAGAATGGTCCATACGATGGCTTCGGCCAGCGGGAATCCGAGCACCTCCATCAGGCCGGAAACCCGGCCCAGCTGATCCCAGTTGAAATTCTTCCAGCGACCCATCTGCGAGATAAAGGGGCGGTCGTCGGTGCAGGGTGACAGGTCGATGGGGACGTCTCCGGCGACCGTCTGCCAACCCTCTCGCACGATTCTTCCCAGGATGTTTTCCCGGGTGACGGGCGTCACGGGGAAATGCCGCTGAAGATCCCTGTTTCTGGCTCCATCGATCCCGTGGAAGGCCTTTTCGACGGTGGATTCCCGCAGCGGTTGCCTGGAGACCAGCAAGATGCCGCGCTTTTTTTCCGGATGGGTGAAGACGGCGATGTGACGTTCGGGGCGGGGGACGCCCGTTCGTCTCAGGGCCTCCAGCGTCGTGGAGATCAACCGGGGGATGTAGAACTGGTGCTCCAGCACCAGGAATCCTCGATGGGAGAGGGCCCGGATGGTGGCCTGCATGGCCTCCACCGTGTAGAGGTAGTTTTCGGCCAGGGCGAAGGCGCCGGAGATGAGTGCGGCATAGGTGTTGGAGGAGACGGAGAGGATCACGTCGAAGCGGTTTTCATGGCGTCCGATGTAGGCCCGGGCGTCCTCGGTGACGACCCGGACGCGGTGATCCAGGTAGATGCGGCCTGAAAAATCACTCAGGAAGCCTTCGGTCATCAGGCGGTTGATGGTCGGATTGATCTCCACGGCGTGGATTTCACCGGCACCCGCCTGCAGGGCCTGTAGCACGTCGGCGCCCCCTCCCGCTCCGATCGACAGAAACCGGCACGGCGAGGTGGTTTGGATGAGATAGGAGACGTCGATATCGAATTGAAAAGGGGGTCGCGGTGGTGGTTGCCAGCGACCGTCGAAGCGCCGGACCGCGCTGTTGGCCACGTTATCGACATTGATCATCAGGAGATGGGGATTCCGACGCAGGATCTTTATCTTGGCCATGGCGTCCCAATCCGTGTGGACGACCGGCCACTTCTCCGGGGCGGGCTTTTTGATCCAGCGCCCGCTCGCGGGCAGGAGTGCCAGGCACAGCATGATCGTGACACCCGGCAACAACCGGCGCCATCCCCTGGCGCACAGAATCGCCGCCAGAAGCATGGGCACCGCGACCAGGGACGTGGTGGCCGGGGTGCCGATTCGGTTCATGAACCAGACGGAGAAAACGATACCCAGGGCCGCTCCGGACAGATCGGCCATGTACAGGCGGGAGATACCGCGATGGAACGTCCTGAAGAGGAGCGTCAGGGCCAGACCGCCGCAGAAGAAGGCCGAACCCACGAGCAGCAGGGTCAGAAGAAGTCTCAGGATCATGGTCCAGCTCTGGAAGAGGCCGGAAAAATCAAGACCGAGGTGGAGGACGCTGGGCGGTCCGAAGAGCGCCAGAAATCCGCCGAGAGCCAGCACCGTCGACAGATGCGACAGATCGGTGAGTGCGGGGAAGAGTCGAACGGCGAGGGCGCCGAGCCCCAGTGCCAGGACGGCGAGCGAGAGAATCAGAAACGCGAAACTGTAGAAGAACTCGGCCGAAAAGATCCGCGTCCAGACGATCTCGAGAGAGATCAGTGAAATCGAGATCAGGGCGGTGGCGAGGTGGCGGTACCGTTGAATCGTCCGTGTGGATGCAGTCGTTGCGAAGGTTTCAGACATGCCGCTGAGGTTGATCTCTAGAGAGCTTATATCACAGACCGATCCCGGTGGCAAATGAACCCGGGTTTCTTGACATGCCCCGTCGATTCACCTATATTTGAATGGGATCCATCTTTCGACCCACGGTCTGGTGTGCCTTGACTGGTCCGCCCTTTTCGGCCGATCGATTGCGGGATCTGTCAGGAGGCACCATGACCCAAGAGCGATCACATCAAGAAAATGGGTTCGACGAACCGCTCCCCCCGCGGAAACCCTTTGCCGAGGGGATACGGCGCGCTCCGGACCGGCGCTGTGGCCTGACTCGCTCCCAGATGCGCGTGGCTTTGAAAAACGCGCTTCGTTACGTCAACCCGAGGTTTCACGAGGAAATGGCGCCCGAATTTCTCGCCGAGTTGAAGGAGAGGGGGAGGATCTACGGATACCGCTTCCGCCCGGAGGGGAACCTCAAGGCGCTGCCCGTTTCCGAGTACCGGGGAAAAATCCTCGAAGCCAAGGCGTTTCAGGTGATGATAGACAACAACCTGGATTTCGACGTGGCCCTGTACCCTTACGAGCTGGTGACATACGGCGAATCCGGGCAGGTGTTCCAGAACTGGATGCAGTACCGGTTGTGCAAGCGATACCTCGAAGAGATGGAAGCGGATCAGACGCTGGTCGTGTATTCAGGCCATCCGCTGGGGTTGTTCCCCAGCAAGCCCGACGCGCCGCGTGTGATCTCGACCAACGCCATGCTGGTGGGACTCTACGACAATCCCGAGGGATTTCATACCGCGGCCGCCATGGGGGTGGCCAATTACGGCCAGATGACCGCCGGAGGCTGGATGTACATCGGGCCGCAGGGCATCGTGCACGGTACCTATATCACGCTGCTGAACGCCGGTCGTCTCTATCTCAGCCAGCCTGCGGACCGGGATCTATCGGGCGTGCTCTATATCAGTTCGGGATTGGGGGGCATGAGTGGCGCCCAGGCCAAGGCCGTTGAAATCGCCGGCGGCATCGGTGTGATCGCAGAGGTGGATCGGTCCCGGATCGACACCCGTCATCAGCAGGGCTGGGTGGGCCGAATCTCCGATGATCTGGAAGAGGTTTTCACCTGGGTGGAGGAGCATCGGCAAAGCCGGCGACCGGTTTCCATCGCCTACCACGGCAACGTGGTCGACCTGTGGGCCCACGTCGTGGAGCGGGGTGTCGCCGTGGAACTCGCCTCGGACCAGACATCCTGCCACGACGTCTACGGTGGAGGGTATACCCCCGTCGGGGTTTCCTTCGAGGAAGGCCGGCGGCTGCTCAGGCAGGATCCGGACGCTTTCCGGGAGCGTGTGGACCGGTCCCTCGTACGTCAGTTCGAACTCATCCGCACCATGGCGGACCGGGGCACCCATTTCTGGGATTACGGCAATTCGTTTCTAAAGGCGGTCTACGACGCCGGCGCCCGGGGAGTGGCCCGGGATCCGCAGGATCCCAGCGGGGGATTCGTGTTTCCAAGCTATGTTGAGCATATCATGGGGCCCATGTGTTTCGATTACGGCTACGGACCCTTTCGCTGGGTGTGCCTTTCGGGCAGCGACGCGGATTTGCAAAAGACCGATCGTGCCGCCATGTCCTGCATAGATCCGGATAGACGGCCCATGGACCG
>Ga0180434_10005066_pt1 | contig 15713 bp, 19 predicted proteins | sample SS_ome_7_FD_132453 | JGI IMG/M metagenome (GOLD analysis project Ga0180434, IMG submission 132453) | Hypersaline lake sediment archaeal communities from the Salton Sea, California, USA - SS_1_D_2 metaG | ecosystem: Environmental > Aquatic > Non-marine Saline and Alkaline > Hypersaline >...
ACGAAAGTCACGAACATTTTTCAGAGCGATGTACGTATCGGAAAAAAGAGTTGCGTATCTTAAGCAGCAGCATCGGCAATAAACAGAAATCCTCCCGGAAGCGGCGAAAAAGCAACAGTATGCGACATTCAGAAACTGTCCATCAACAGTTCAGGTTCGAGCTGGCACGAAAAATCATTCATCTTTCCTCTGTTTCGATCGCCATAATCTACTGCTTCATCACCAGAGAACTTGCGCTTCTGCTCCTGACACCTCTTTTTTCGGGTTTTCTTCTGGTAGATATACTAAAAAACTTTATCCCCTCCCTCGCTCGCTGGTATCACAACACCTTCGACGCGATGCTCCGTGAGCATGAACTTTCCAAAGGAATCCCGCAGCTTAACGGGGCAACATTCATTACGTTTTCCGCACTGCTGCTCGTCCTCTTTTTCCCGAAAGTCATCGCCATCACCTGCTTTTCACTGGTAGCGATTTCTGACACCATGGCCGCCCTAGTGGGCAGAAAATTCGGAAAGCATCCGATAGGGGAAAAAAGTATTGAAGGAAGTCTGGCGTTCCTGCTTTCGGCACTCATCATTGTCGCCATCATGCCGGGGCTCGATCTGTTTGCCGGAATTATTACCGCATTTGCCGCGACGATGGTTGAAGCTCTTTCTCTGAAGATAAACGACTATAAAGTCGACGACAATCTTACTATTCCGCTATCGAGCGCTCTGGTCTGTCATCTGTATTATCTCCTTTTTTTGCCACACCAACTGCCGCTGCTCGATGCCTGTCCCTGAAATTCGAAAACTTGCAGCCCGGAAACTCACCCACTCGACACCGCTTATGCAGACAATAGTTACCGAATCCGTTGACGTAGCGGCGACATGGATCAACAAGGGGGAAATCGTTGCGTTTCCTACCGAGACTGTCTACGGACTTGGAGCGGATATCACCTCGGATGCGGCCATTGAAAAAATATTTGGGGCCAAAGGAAGACCGCCTGACAATCCGCTTATTGTTCACATCCATTCCCTTCTCCAGATCCCGGAGATCGCTTCGGACATACCTGAGAGCGCGGAATCGCTCATCAATAACTTTTTCCCCGGTCCCCTGACAGTGATACTCAACAAAAAAACCGACATCTCTCCGCTGATAACCGCCGGATTACCGACCGTGGGAATTCGCTTGCCGGCACACCCTGTCGCACAGGAATTTCTCAGACGATGCAACCATCCTGTAGCCGCTCCGTCGGCAAATATTTCCGGCAGACCGAGCTCAACCGACTGGAAAGCTGTCTATGACGACCTGAAAGGTAAAATTCCCTGCGTGCTTAAAGGCCCGCAAAGCACCATAGGACTTGAATCAACCATTGTCGACTGTTCAGACCATCCCCCCCGGCTGCTCAGATCGGGAGCGATAAGCCTGGCATCTCTGAGAAACGTTGTTCCTCAAATCAGAGCAGGAGCAGCAAGCGACAAGGCACATTTGCCGAAAAGCCCGGGACTGAAATACCCCCACTACTCCCCTTCAGCACAAATCGTTCTCTGCGGACAGGGATATCCCTCAATTGAGAGAGAAACAAACAGTGCATGGATAGGACTTTCTCAACCGCCTGAAGGAATCGCAAAAAACGCTCTCTGCAAAGATACTGAAGAATACGCCTTCAGGCTTTTCAGTTTTTTCCGTGAATGCGACCGGGAAGGAATAGCGGTGATCTTCTGCGAAATGCCTCCAGCGGACGGCATAGGGCTGGCTATCCGCGACCGTCTGCAACGCGCCGCCGAGAGGAATGACAAATAGAGGTCGCTACACCCACTCAGTCATTCCGCCGCCGCCACTGAGTCATTCCGCACTTGATGCGGAATCCATCCCTTCTATCTATGATCGTGGTGTAGAGTCAGGAAATGAGCAGTTTACGCTAAAAATACCCACCAAAACCTCTCCTGAAAAACGGGGGCGAACTACATGTAGAAAATGTGACTGCCGATCGTGGCGACCTCCTGCTTTGTTCCCGCCCAGTATGGCGCGACGTAATCGGCATGATAGTACATAACCCCCGTGAGCTTTTCGACCAGGGGATGATCCTGATTCATCATGACCTCGGCAGCAGCGGCCTTGGCCTTTCTCCATGCAAGCCGATCACTCACCCTGTCGGACATGCCGTCCCAGAACCAACTGAACTGTTTATAGTCCTTGACAACCCCTTCTATAGTATCGGGATAATCAGGAGACTTGACGCGGTTGAGCGTCACCACGCCGACCGCGAGCATGCCTTCCCAAGACTCTCCCCGTGCTTCATGGTAGATATTTCGGGCAAGCCATTCCATTTCACTGCTGTTGAAAGCCTTCACATAGTCCTTATAGTGATGCTCCTTCTTCACTCGGGGCTGATGCAACATGTGGCCATTCGTCATCATTCCCATCGAAAACAGCCCTGCCATGGCCACAGCCCCGCCAAGGGCTTTAGCCTTCACAACAGGAATAGTTCTGACCCGATCTTTTACTTCGCTCATTAAATTCATACACTCAGCTATTTACTTCAAGCACCTCTGCTTCAATCACTTCAGATGTCTTAACCTGAAAAAATCCTAACGAGAACAAGACAATGCTGCTGGATGAATATCCACAAAAGGTATTGAATATCCAAATACACAGATTACACAGCGAAAACAACGACACCATGGATCGTGAACGATTTTCTTTCATCATAACAAATCCGGCCTTTGATCGATACACCATGATCGGTTTTTTCCGGAATAACGTTATCCCGAAAGAGAGGGTACGTTTAAACAAATCTGATGACCGGTCTCATTCATGAGCCAACGATATGACATGCTCAAACGAATCAATCAGATATGTGGGATCGAGGCGGCGAAGCTCATCCGCCGAGTTGTTCCCATAGGTAACCGCACAGGTATCTGCATATGCCCTCTGGCCCATCTCGATATCATAAACAGTATCTCCTACAACCAGACACTTTTCCGCCGTAACATCCAGAGCCTTCAATGCAATCAGCACCATATCCGGAGCCGGCTTTCCCTGCTGCACATCCTGCGCCCCGGCAATAAAAGCGAAACGGTCGATAATCTCAAGGTGCTGCATCATACTTTTCAGTCCTTGACTGCTCTTGCTCGACGCTACAGCGAGCAGAAAATCCTGCCGCAGAAAGTCAAGGGTATCTTTCACCCCCGGGAAAAGTCGTGTCGACCCGAAAGCAACCTCGTTGTAGTGCATTCTGTAGAGTTCAACCGCCCTGGAAGCCTCTTCAGGCTCAAGATCAAGCCCCATAGCAATCGTATCCCGCAACGGCAGACCGATACTCTTCCGGGCACGTAGCCTGTCCACCCCCGAAAGCCCCAGATCCCGCGCCACAAGTTGAAGAGCGTGCATGATACTTGCCTCACTATCGGCCAACGTCCCGTCAAAATCAAAAACGAGCAACTGGTACTTCATACTTTTTGCTATCTACACGAAAATATTCAGCTTTACTGTTACGCTTATTAAAAAGCTCTCCCTGTTCAGACAACCTCCACTCCACGCCAGAACGCAATATAATCCTTAATCCGGATAGCAGCTTCTTTTGGATCCAGATAATACCATACTTCGTCAGGATTTTCCTCTCCGTCAACCTTCAGTGTGTAGTAGTGCGCAGTGCCTTTCCAGGGACAAACGGTTGTTGTCCCGCTCGGGCTCAGATATTCGTGTTGTATCGAATTGGGCGGAAAATAGTGATTGCCTTCAACTTCCTCCGTTGCATCGCTCTCCGCGATCACCTTGCCGTTCCATAGTGCTTTCATGATACCCTCAACCTTGTTATAGTATGCATGCTGTCAGATCTCGATCACTTCAGAAAAAATATAACCGCAAAGACGGCTCTGTCGTTGCAAGAAGAAAAACCATATGACACAAGGATCTACTTGCCAGGCAGAACTTCGCCACGCACGTTGTCAGGCGGCACTGGTGGCCGGAATATGCAATACGTTTTTAAGCTGGTGATTTTTCCCGGAAAGCGGCAAGGGAGGGAACGAGAAAAAGAAATCCGGCAGGTACATGAGGTTTTCAAGGTCACCTATGTTTCGTATTTGTGAGTGTCCCCGTATTTATTTTAGTTAACTTGCTTGCCGGTTATTTTCCACAAAACGTCGTCTCCTGGTACTTAATCAATGGGAAAACACAAGAATCCTGAAGAAAACATCGAGGCTGTAACGAAAATGTCGCTGCAGTTCCTCGCCGAAGCGATCGGGCAATGCCCGGCCGGACTCGAACAGAGCACAAACAGGGATATCGTTTTTGCCGTGCTTGGCTTCCAGTACGGCGCCGTGCAAAGCGCGGCGTACATTTCCGGTCTGGACGAAGATGTCACTTCCGGTATCGCTGAGGATGTCGTCGGAAGAATCAACGGTATGGACAGGGAAACTGTGTCGAAATTCCTTGACCTGATGCCGATGCTCGCCAAAAAGGACTATCCTCCGATCGGCATCGGCGGCAAGACAATTATCAGTTTTTACAATGCATCCACGGACGAGGAAAAGCTGACGACGGCAGGTTCATTACGGAAAATACTCAGACAGATCGACGAAGCAATAATTGAAAAATCAGGAAACGCTCATAGTTTTGAGAAAACCCCCTGAAAGGATCAAGCGTGCTGACTGTTTCGATGAGCGGCATCGACATACAGTTCGAGGTACTTTGACGTGATGTCGTTTTGTGAAAACAGTTTGATGTGCCGCCGCATCTTTCCGCCACCTTCGAGCACACCGTGCGGATCGTCAAGGTCACACCCTCGTCCGAACTCGACACTGACATGCTCCTTGTATGCGAATACGCCGCAGAACTGCGCATCATCCGAAAACATGAACCCTCCATACATCACCCGCTCTGAGGCATCGGGCACAACGCTGCAGATCGCGCTTCTCGCAGCCTGAACCAGCTTGTATCCAGCTGGATTCGTAGTCTCCAGCTCACGCAGCAGACGTTCCACCTTCTCATCGCTCATAGTCGGTTATCTTCATTCACGTTATAACGTTATTCCATGGTTCCTCTGCCAGAGCGCAAAGGTATCGATGGGCGTAGAGCTTGTTGACTCTTGAGAGTTCACGCAACTGGTCAAAGGAAATCTCAGGTATCCCGTATTGACGACGAATACGATCGATCATCGACAGCCACAAATGCGCGGTCATCTCGGCATCTGCCAGCGCGCGGTGAAACGTTCCGGTCTCCGGGATACCCGCATGAGACACCAGTGTCTGTAACGTATGATTCGGCGAATCCTGATACACCCTTCTTGAAAGGAGCAGAGAGCAGCAACAGGAGCCTTCATATTTCCGGTTCGCCCGTTTCAGCTCGGAATCCAGAAAACGCCTGTCGAATGACGCATTGTGCGCGACGATGTTATGATCGGCGATAAACCCTGAAAACTCAAGCATCACCTCTTCGCAACAGGGCTTGTCTTTCAGCATCTCGTTGGTAATGCCCGTATACCCCTCGATAAACGGGCTGATCCGGAAACCGGGGTTCATCAGCCGTTGAAAACGGTCGACAATCCTCCCCTGCTCGAGAAGCACCGCACCTATCTCGATAGCCCGATCACCATACTGAGGAGACAGGCCCGTCGTCTCAAAATCCAACACTACAACTGTATCCGCCAGCGACCGCTGCATTGAATTATTACCGGTTATCGTTACACAAACAAAAGAAAACAACTCAGAAAATGCCGTTCAATAAAAGCAAAATACCACTTTCAGCCTTGAACGTTGATGCGTCAAATCTTTATCCTCAAGATTTCATCACCTCTTATCTATTGCCTGATTCTTATGGATTGCCTTATAAGGAGATGGGTATTTTTCGGACAATAAATATAATGTATTTACAGTGTCCCGTTAGCTCTTGCAGCTGATCTACCCTAATTCAGTTCCGATTAAGAAATAAATCGATAGAATATATAGAGCTATTCACGAGAAACTTGACAGATAATTGCTCATCAGCTCATAGCGTATTGATGAGCAAAATAATCAACGCTACAGAAGTACGGAGACAGAATTCGTTTCTTTTTTTCAATACATTGATTTGTCTTGCCACTTACCACAATCCAAATGTTCAAGGATACCAGAGTTCTTATGCCAGATCAGGAGAACCGGACAGATAAAAACCGGCAGGGAGCCAGACAAGTAGAAGTTGAAATTGGCTTCGGCGATGGAGACTATCTAATCAGGAGAGCTTCAGAATGCCCGGAAAGAATGTTTATCGGTATCGAAAAAAAAACATCCCTGGTAACAAAAGTTTCAAAAAAGGCAGTAAGCCTGAACCTTTCCAATATCCGGATTCTTCGTTCGTGTGCTAAAGACGCCTTCTCCGATCATTTCACGACCGGGTCGATTTCCAGGGCATATGCGCTCTTTCCCGATCCCTGGCCGAAAAAAAAGCACATCAAATACCGGCTTTTTTCATCACCATACCTGCGGCTGCTCAATAACAGACTCTTGTTCGGCAGCGAAGCCATGATTGTAACTGACAGCGAAGCGTATCACCAATGGATCCTCAAGCAAACCCCGGGCACCGGCTTTGAAGTCGAAAACGACACCATCCCTCCACAGTTCGACACCAAATTCGAACGAAAATGGGTAGAACAGGAGTTCAGAAGCTTCTTCCGGATAATTCTCAGGAAAATCGAGCACATAGACACCTGAAACAACAAACCTGACCGCAACACGACATCTCTCTGTCAGAAGGGGGACGCTATTCGCTGGTTACACGTACCTGCGTAATCATCGCAAGGCCTTTATGGATTCCGCATCAAGTGCGGAATGACTTAGAAAAAGAAAATGGAGGACGTTCACAATTATTTACACTTCCAGAACAATCAACTGACACGAGAGCACCTCCAAAACACGCGACTGGCGGCAACTTTTTTGGATAACAGTACGTTATTGCGTACGATCAGAAAAGAAAGGAAAACATCATTATGGCCATACTCAATGTCACGGAAGCCCGATCAAAGCTTTACAGCCTGATCGATGAAACCGCAAACACCCATATTCCTATCATCATCAAAGGAAAACGAAACAATGCCGTCCTGCTGTCAGAAAGCGACTGGAACGCAATCTCGGAAACGTTGCATCTGATATCAATCCCCGGTATGCGGGAATCGCTCAAACAAGGGATGAGCGAAGATATTTCTGAATGTTCGGAAACCCTTGACTGGTGAACTGGAAACTCGTTTACACCAGACAGGCGCAAAAAGATGCAAAAAAAATTGCCTCTTCAGAGCTGAAACCCAAAGCCGAAGAACTATTGAAAATCCTTGCCGAGAATCCCTACAGCAACCCTCCGACATACGAAAAACTGGTTGGCGACCTGCAGGGAGCATACTCACGTCGGATCAACATCCAGCACCGTCTCGTGTACCAGATCCACGACAAGGAGAAAACCGTCAAAGTTCTCCGTATGTGGACCCACTATGAGTAGATCAGCGTCTCTAAAGAAACAGACCAGAGAGACGTCGAATATGGATTCCGTGCGTTCCCTCAGAGCCACTCTAAAAACGCAAAGCACAACCGAGATGATACGACGCAGGGGCATTGGTTTCTCGTTTGTCGTTGCCGCTGCTGTAGACTTCACGATCGTCATACCATGTTTTGCCGTATCGGGCGGAGAGCTTGAAATTCTTGAGAAGATCGAGCGAAACAACCGCGAAAGCGGCCTGTCCCTCTCCATAGTAGGATTTCAGGGTAAAGACCAGCGGCAGGTCATCTTCATAGACATAGATCGCAGAGTCGAAGTCATCGGTAAAGAACCTGGTGTAGCGGGCCTTGAAGGTGACAGGATCCTTGCGTATCGTCGCCTGCTGATAGAGCAGCCACCCTTCGGAATGGTCATCACCATCGGGATACTCTCCATCCACAAACTTGATCTCTCCCCTTGTCTTGAGCGTCAGCCACCTGGAAACTTTTCCGATAAGGTCAAGGCGTGCGCGGTTCGACCTGAAGGGAACCGGCTGGTAATATTCACGACCTGATCCGTCCTCAAGTTTTTTGGCCTCTTCCTTGTACTGGTTCTGCAACAGCAGTTCAGCAGTCAAAACAGGCGACTGTTTCCAGGTGAGAAATATTTTTGCTTCATCCCCTGTCGATGGCAATCGGTACCGGCTGCTGAGTTCAGGAAACCTGAAAATATCGTAGTAAGCCCCCATACGAAGATTCTTCAGGAGTTTTGCTTCAAGACCGATATAGTAGCCTTCTTCGTTTGACGCGTCATCCGCACGCTCGGCGAACGCCCCAGCAAAGGGGGAAAAGTACAGGTTATGATAATCTCTGACCACAAGTACGGTGCGGATGTCATCAGTCAAAGGAAAACGCACACCGCTGATCCAGGAGAGCTGAAGATCCTTGCCGGTCACAGCGGCTTCGGCGAAAACATTTACCTTTCCTATGAGCAGGTCCGCCTCGACACCACCCATATCGAGCCATTCCCCGCTGCCGCCGATATCTTCAAGGGGTATCGAGTAGCGGTAGCGTGCCCACGTCCCGCCTACAACTCCATTGACCGGCCCGGAATCAAGCGTGTAGAGAATGTTCAACCCCGCAACCTGCTCGGTCACGTTATCTTTGTGCTCGATTTCACTCTCGGTTCGATGGTAGCCTGATGTCCGGATGGTGGTGACCACGCCCTCTTTCACAGAAGCATCGATGAGATTGCTTGAATAAAACGCCGTGAGCCTGAACGGGTCCGGATTGAGAGTTGTCGCCGCGCCCTGCATGAAACCGTTTTCCGCACTTGAAGCGTAGGCTTTCAGCCGACGCCCGGAAAGCTTCACCCCGAGAGGATCTACCCCTTTTGAAAGGTATCTGCTCTGCCCGAACAGCAGCCCCTGACCGAAATTGACCGTATAGTTACCGGCTATCAGCCGTTCGAAACTCCCGGAACCGTCGTATGCGACGCTCAACGAGGTAAAGTCGTCGATATCAGGCTCACCTATATCATTTTCCATTACCCCGTTTACCGATATCCCCCCGTTGACAACCTGCAAGCGGTTGTACAACTTGTAGTTCTCTCCCCCGTATTTCCCTGAAAGAATCCCGCTCCGCTCTGGGCTTTCACTGAAGTATCTGCCGTACCAGTTGCCGCTTATACGTTCCGTTTTTTCAAGAATTTTAAGACGCTGTGACTCAAAGGAGAGAAACAGTGAAATCCTGCGAGCCAGGTCACTGCCGATAACCCCGGCAAGCTGCTCCACAGACTTCAGGGGACCGCTCTTCTCCCGGTACTCGATGATCCTGCGGGCGTCGCCGTTCGAGAGAAACGGAATAAGCAGAAGGTCCTCTTCCGTCGCGCTGTTGACAGGGATTTTCCTCTGCTTCAGCTCCTGCAGTTCAAGAAGCAACTGCTCGATGTCACCGGGCATATCGCTTTGATCAAAGAGCGCATCAAGATCATCATCTGCGAAAATCGGCTGAGATTGAAGAATGAATAGATGAAAAAATGCTGCTAAAAAAAGAACGACAACGCTCTGTTGCCGTTTGAAGAAAAAGGGTGCTCTCATTACCTGAAAAGTTTACGTTTCAGCAGGTTTGCCTTCAGAGGCCTGAGCTTGTCAGCATGAGCTGCTCAACCTCAGCCGATGTAGCATATCGCCACTCCCCTCTGCGAAGCTTTCCTGCGCGCAAGCCGGCATATGCCGTCCTGTCAAGTCTCTTCACCTCATAGCCCAGAGAACGGAACATCCTTTTCACCTGATGATTTTTCCCCTCATGAATGGTCAGGAGAACCCGCAACCCTCCCTGCATGATTTTTCCCTTGCAGGGACTGGTCTTCTCGCCGGTATCTTTCAGCCGCATCCCTCCCGTCAACAGTGGCAGATCCTTTTCAGAAAAAGGAGTTTCAAGCTCTGCCAGATACTCCTTTTCAACCTCCGATGAAGGGTGCATCAACCGGTGAGCCAATGCCCCGTCATTGGTCAAAAGAAGCATACCGGTGGTTTTCCTGTCAAGACGACCTACAGGAAAGACACGCTCCCTGACATCCACCAGATCGAGAACCGTTTCCCTCTCTTTCTCATCACTGCTGGTTGTAATGTAATTCCTGGGCTTATTGAGCAAAATATACACTTTTTTTTCTTCAGGCAAAGCGAGCAGGCGATTTCCTACAACAACCTCATCGACCCCCGGTCGTACCGTTGCTCCCTTCTGTATCATTATTCTGCCGTTTACCATGACCTCTCCGGATTCAACCAGCCGGTCAGCGGCACGTCTCGATGCTATGCCGCAAAGCGCGAGGTATTTGTTGATCCTCACAGCAGTCTCATTGGTTTCGACATGAGCATTACTGCTCTTTTTTTTCATATTCTTCCGTTCTTTCTGATGAAGCGAGATAATCCTGAATTTCCTTGTCCTGGACAAGCTCCCTGATCTCCCGCAGTTTCGGAAGATCTTTAAGAGAGTTCAGATTGAAAAAATCCAGAAATTCTTTTGTTGTACCGTAAATAAGAGGCTTTCCCGGCTTTTCCGCCCTGCCTCTCACATCGATAAGACCGCGTTCGAGAAGCTTGTTTATCGCGTAATCCGGACTGACACCCCGCACCTGCTGTATTTCCCCTCTGGTCGCCGGTTGCTGATAAGCAATCACAGCAAGCACCTCCAGAACAGACTGCGAAAGCTTTCTCTGGATTTTAGGGGCAAGCATTTTTTTCAGGGTAGGCTCAAGCATGCCGAGCGTTAAAAAGCAATACCCCCCGGCAATGCGGACAATGCTGAAACTTCTCCCGGTCGATGCATAGGAATCGTTCAGGCTCTCGACAGCTGCGTCAATATCTTCCGCAGAAAGCTCTTCAGCAAGCACCTGAAGAATATAGTGCGCAGAGACAGCCTCATCCGAGGCAAATATCACAGCCTCGATTTTCTGTAGTATGGAGGGATCTTTTTGTGACACGTTGCTCTCGGAAAAGTTGCGTTCCAGACAGAAGGGATGCAGATCAACGCCGGATCAGGAACAGCACTCTTTCTTCAATGCGGACGAGAAATCACAGTCAATGCCTATACATTTCTCGAAATTATACCAGAGTTTCTGACACGGAAAATTGTTCTCGTAGAGCGCTTTACCGATAATAACCGAGTCCACTCCGTACTTTTCAAGCGTGCGCAGCTTTCTGAGGTCTTCGGAACCAGTCACTCCCCCGGAAGCGGTTACTCTCATACCGGCGTTTTCGGCAAACCGTTTTGTACTCTCAAAGCCTACCCCCTGCATCATGCCGTCGCAGGCTATATCGGTATAAATAATCCGCTTGACACCGATTTTTTTCATCTGCAGTGCAAGCTCATAGTCCTTCATCCCGCTGCTCTCCGTCCAACCCTTGATTTTAGGGATACCGTTCTCGGCATCGATACCGACAACGATCTGTGAAGGGGAGTACCGTTTCAGCAAATCCTTTATAAGACCGGGATTTGTCACTGCGGCAGAGCCGATTACCACTCTGCTTACCCCGATATCGAGATATTTCGCCACAGCATCGACCGAGCGCAGGCCGCCGCCCACCTGAACAGGAATATCAAGATCTGTAACTATTTCCCTGATTTTCTCAAAGTTCACCAGTTTACCGGTCAAGGCCGCATCAAGATCAACGACATGTATCATTTTGGCGTTCTGCTTCCGCCATATGATGGCCATGTCACGGGGATTGTCAAGATATATCTTCTTCTTGTCAAACTCTCCACGGGTAAGCCTTACGCACTTCCCGTCCTTAATATCTATAGCCGGAATTATCAGCATACCCAAACTCTCCGGGCATCTTTTAACATTTTGCAAAATTATCCAGCACTTTCAATCCTGCATCCGAACTTTTCTCCGGGTGGAACTGTAGTGCGAAAATACCATTTTTTTCAATGGCCGAACAAAAATTTTTTCCAGCAAACATGGTTGTTCCGGCTATATCTTCAGCATGAACCGGATCGCAGTAATAGGAGTGAACAAAGTAGAAAAAAGAACCTCCCTCAATACCCCGGAACAGCACGCTTTCTTTGGCATACTCAACCGAGTTCCAGCCTATCTGAGGAACCTTTTCTCTTTCGCTGTCAAAACGGAGAACATTGCCGGGCACAAACCCCAGACCTGTGTGTTCTCCCCGCTCTTCACTTCTGCCCATAAACAGCTGCATGCCGAGACAGATGCCAAGCACATGCCTGCCTTTATCGACGTGTTCCCGAAGAGCATCACTGAATCCGGAAGCGTTGAAGGAATCGATGGCATGACCGAATGCCCCGACACCAGGAACAAGTACTTTATGATAGTCAGGCAATCGGGATGCGTCACCGCTCACTACCGTCTTTACACCGAGATATTCAAAGGCTTTCTGCACAGAATGCAGGTTTCCCGCGCCATAGTCAGCAATAAAAATCATAACTATAATTCAAATTCATGTTACTCGCCGCATGCACAGGCACACTGCGGTTCATACATACCTATGGCTTTCAAGTACGTGGTAAATGCTCTTTCACGGGTATCGGGCGAGACTGCTGTCAGCACGGGCTCAAAACCGGAGTTGAGTAACCGTTTATCACTCTCGGGCATTCTTGTCACCGTCAGCTCCCCTATCTCGTCCGCCAGAGCTTTACGGAGTGTTTCGAGCTCTTTCAACGACTCCTCTCCTGCCATTTCCGCCAGCAGTACATGACAATCATACACCTGATCCGGTTTTGAAACCACCGCATGCAGCATACAGAGATCACCGTCCCTATTGAGCGTCATCCCTTCAGTCTGTAATGGATCCGCCAGGACAAAATAGCAGTCCTCATTGCCTTTCACAGGATTGAGGGATATTATTTTCTGCCCGTTACATGATGGCATCTGCGTACCAACAAGAACTACCGTATCGGCTTTCAGCTCTTCACCTATCGAGATACCTTCGGCATGCAGACGGTCAAGAAGCGCGGTATTTGCTTCCCCGGATATTTTGGCATATCGCACGGAACCCGGTTTTTCTGACGCCCTTTCTTCACCCAGAAGATAGAGAAGTTTGCCGTTAAACCGCCTTGCAAGCCTTGCCGCGGCATAGGTCTGCTCTATGGTAAGCCTCGGTGATACCACAACAGCGAGTTCTCCCGCGGATGCAAGCATCGCTTTGGATTCCTCGACTGACGACTGGTCGGCAGTACTGCCGGGATCACCAAGCAGCTGATAGCTGAAGCGCCCTTCAGCACAGATAACCGCATTGTTGACCGGGTCTCCGTCAATACTCTGAACCCTGACAACCCGTTCTTCAGCTGTAGAGACCATCAATCCGCAACCTCTGCTGCATGAACTGCAACTCGTCAGGAGATCTGTGGCCTCCCAGGGACCTGCTTCTTTTCCTGTATTCGGTGCAAGCGCCCCTGTAGGACAGACATCGATACACATACCGCACGCATCACACCCGGTTTGCTGAAGCGGATCGTCAAAATTGGGACCGATTCTTGTCGCGAACCCGCGATTGATAAAGCATAGCGCCCCTATTCCTCGTATTTCAGTACAGACTCTCACGCAACTTCCGCAGGTAATACATTTATCACCCTCTATCCTGATAAGCGGGTGCCGCTCGTCATTGTCATACTTTCTTTTATCGCCCCGAAATCGCGCATCATCCGCACCATACTCGGTGGCATAGGTTCTCAGATCACAGTCAAACCTTGCGTTACAGCCACATTCTATACAACGTGAAGCTTCAGCCATCGCCTGAATTTTTTCAAGACCCCTGTTTATAGGCGCCCATCCCCCGTCTTTCAAACGTTCTTCAGCAGGGAACACGGTATCCTGAACTCTTTTTTTATGGGTGTATCGCCCGGCGAAGTCCTGCATGTTCAGATCCTGAACCCGTCCGCGGGTAATGGCATATTCATGCTGAAGATGTACATCAGCACCGGCGAGATAGAGGTCAATCGCTTTGGCAGATCGTTGCCCCTCACCAACAGCCCTGATCACGGTATCAGGGCCGAAAGCACAGTCTCCCGCAGCAAAAACACCCTTCCGGGAAGTGACGTTGGTCTTTTCATCGTACACAAACGTTTTCCAGCGTGTAGTCTCCGGCTTTTCCGGATCATCCTCGACACAGGTCATGTCAGGGTCCTGACCGATAGCGCTGATAACCAGATCAAAAGGCAGTTCCTCTTCAGATCCCTCGACCGGGACAGGGCGTCTCCGTCCGGACTCGTCAGGGTCCCCGAGTTTCATGGAGATGACACGGAGATGAGAGACCCGGCCGTTTTCATCGACCAGCACCTCAGTGGGCGCGGTAAGAAACCGAAACTCTACGCCCTCTTCCATGGTCTCATCCTGTTCCATCGGAAGAGCCGGCATTTCTGCCTGGGTTCTGCGATAAAGCAGCGTCACATCAGCGCCTTTGCGCCGTGCAACCCTTGCGCAGTCCATTGCGGTATCACCGCCACCGATAACCGCCACGTTATTACCAAGAGCAACCTCTTCTCCCAGAACCACTTTACGCAGAAAATCTATACCCCCGATAACCCCTGGAGCATCTTCCCCGCTTACTCCCATAGGCTTGGCCCGGTGAGCGCCTACAGCAAGAAGTACAGCGTCAAAACCGTCTTTTTTCAGGCTTGCGATTGTAAAATCCTCACCAAGCTTTTTTCCCGTCCGTACCTCGACACCAAGATCAAGAATGGACTGAATCTCATTGTCAAGCAGCTCCCATGGCAGACGAAATCTCGGGATACCATAGCGAACCATGCCTCCGAGTTCAGGCAGTGCCTCGAAAATCACCACGGCATGGCCCATCTGCCGGAGATAATACGCGGCACTCAGACCCGCAGGCCCTCCGCCGACAACCGCCACTCGTTTACCGGTATCGGGAGCCGTCTCGGGAAGATACGCTCCATTCTCCAGCTCATATTCAGCTGCAAATCTCTTGAGCGGGTTGATTGAAACCGGTTCATCGACAAGGCCTCTCCTGCATTGCAGTTCACAGGGATGAGGACAGATACGACCGCATACCACCGGCAGAGGGTTTGACTTTTTAATAAGCCTGACCGCGGCTTCCGGATTCCCGTTGGCAATATGCGCTATATAGCCCTGTATATCGATATGCGCCGGACAGGTAGCTTCGCACGGAGCAACGCAGTCTCCTGCATGGTCGGAAAGAAGAAGTTCCAGAGCGGTCTTCCGGCAATGATCACTTTTTGGCTATCCGTATGGATAACCATGCCTTCTGCCACTGCCGTGCTGCAGGCAGGCAGGAGACCTCTTGCCTTTTCTACCTCTACCACACAGAGAAAACAGGAAGCGTACGGCTGTAAACGGTCGTCATAGCAGAACGTCGGAATATGAACCCCGTTTGCTGCTGCCACCTCACGGATAGTAGCCCCGGCGGGTGCCTGAACTGAAACATCGTTCAGAAAAACGGTTACTGTATCGCTCATAATAAAAACCTGGGTTGATCGTTTCTTAATACTGCCTGAAGCTGCATCACGCCACTCTTATGCAACACTGATAGCATCGGAATTACAGACTTCAACACACATACCGCAATTAACACAGAGGTCAGGATCAATCACCCAGCTTTCTGGCTTTTTGATCACTCCTGTAATCGCATCAACCGGGCAGTACCGTTCACAGATTGAACAACCTGTGCAGGTATCCTGCATAATGGTATGGGTGATAAGACCTTTGCAGACACCTGCCGGACACCGTTTCTCCTCGACATGAGCGACATATTCGTCTCTGAAATATTTCAGTGTCGTCAGTACCGG
>Ga0180434_10005067_pt1 | contig 15712 bp, 16 predicted proteins | sample SS_ome_7_FD_132453 | JGI IMG/M metagenome (GOLD analysis project Ga0180434, IMG submission 132453) | Hypersaline lake sediment archaeal communities from the Salton Sea, California, USA - SS_1_D_2 metaG | ecosystem: Environmental > Aquatic > Non-marine Saline and Alkaline > Hypersaline >...
CCCAAAAATACACCCATCTGGATTTGAAACAGCTCCTCGATGTCTATAAGAAATCCCATCCCCGCTCCTAACGAGCGGGGTCAGGCTTGAATTCCTTGAAAAACTGACATCTTACTCCATTCAACCGTTCCCATTGAACACAGGGAACTTTTTAAATGCCCGAGCGGGCATATCTGAAAAATGCCCATCAAACTGACAGCTTAAAGCTCGTTGATATGATAATTTCTCAACTCATGCAAACCTGACCCCATAGGAAACGAGAGTAGGCTAAATTTGTAGGGGGATGTTAACGAATGTTGACTGAGTGTGTCGCTTCGATGGATGTAACCTGTTGAAATTGAATGAGATAAAAAACACACACGCCTGGCCCCTTTTTTGCAATAAGGATTGCGAAAGGAGGTTATCATGAAAAATTGTTTGAGGAGCCTGGTTTTTGGCCTTGTTCTGGTCCTAGTGTTCATGGTCGCATTATCAGTTCCGGTTCAGGCTTTTTCAGAGACGCCGGACAAAAAGATCGACATCAACACTGCCTCTGCGGTCGAACTCCAGAAGCTCCCGCGGATTGGCGAAAAGGTGGCTCAGCGGATAGTCGACTTCCGCAAACAGCACGGCGAATTCAAAAAGATCGAGGAAATCATGAAGGTCAAAGGAATCGGAGAGAGGACCTTCAAACTGATCAAAGATCTTATCGTCGTCAAAACAAAGACCAAATCGCATTAGAGAAGGGACTCTGTCCCTTCTCTCCCGTGTTTTTATGATTCGGAAAAATGAGATATGTTTTTTCGGAGGTAATCCTTAAGACGTATCAGAGCTTGCCCTCTATGACTGACCTTATTTTTTTCTGCAGGAGCTAGCTCGGCAAATGTTTTCTGTAGCGGAGGGTAGTAAAAAATGGGGTCGTAACCAAAGCCTGATCTTCCCTTTTTTTCAGTGGTGATGACTCCTTGGACTTCTTCCTGAATAGTGGTCAGGACCTCTCCCTTACGCGACAGCACCATACAGGAGACAAACCTTGCCAGGCGGTCTTTGGGCGGAACATCTTTCATCAGAAGCAGGACCTTCTGGATGTTCTTTTCATCCGTCGCACCAGGGTCTGAAAACCGTGCTGACACAATACCCGGTGCTCCATCCAAGTGGTCAATCTCAAGCCCGGAATCCTCGCCCAGGATCATATCTTCCCAATTCTGGCTGTAAAAGAGACTCTTGCCCTCAGCGTTATCAAGGAAGGTGCGGCCCTTTTCCTCGAAAAATGCCTTGATGTTCAGGTCATGGAGCGCGTAGATGCGGACGGGGAGGCTTTTCAGGAACTCCTTGATTTCTTGAGTTTTGCCTCGATTGGTTGTGGCCAGAAGAAGCTTTGTATCAGTCAATCTTGATTTCGAGAATGCCTTCCATACCCAGGAGGCTTTGATTGAATTCCTGCTCTTTTTCTTCTGTGGACGGGAAGGAAAAGGAGATGACCGAGACGGTGCCTTCCCTTTTATGTGTGATTTCCTTGAATTTTATTCCCTCATGCAAAGCCAGTTTTTTGATGTTCAGGAGCACCTCCCGAGCTGACTTTGTTTTCAAGTGATAATGATAGAGCAGCCGTTCACTCGGACGTCCTTCCAAGCGGCTGAACAACACCAGTGTAAGGAGGACAAGCCCGGCTAGGATGAGGGCAATCAGGTAATACCCCAATCCGATAACGAGGCCCAAAATCGCCACTACCCAGATAGTGGCAGCAGTGGTTATGCCGATGATATTTCCTCTACCCTGGATGATCGTTCCAGCTCCGATAAAGCCGATACCGGTAATCACGCCCGCGGCAATCCTTGCCACTTCGCTGCCGTTGCCCCCGCCTTCGGTGAACAGCAGCCCCGCCAAGACCATCATGGCGGCCGCTCCCACGCAGATAAGGATGTTTGTCCGGAATCCGGCTGGTTTCTGGCTGGATTCCCTCTCCATGCCGATCAGACCACCAAGGGCAACCGCCATGACTAATTTCAATAGAACTTCAATGATGTCCATGGATCATCCCTCAGCGCAGCATGGTGCTAATGTATCATGAATAAAAGCCAAAAGGCAACAGAACGGTGGTGTCACGGTGTTTATAAATACGGGACAGTCAAAGGAAAGGACGCGTCATTATCTGTCTGCGCCGATGTCTCAGCCCCTCTCCTTTATGCCTCACAAAGATTTTTATTCTCATTCTTGCGGATTGCCGTCATAAGGCCCTGCAAACGGGCGGACAGCTGATTGAGCCACTTCCAGCCAGAGCTCTTGTTGAAGAGAGGATTGTGGTTACGGCAATGAGTTATAACTGCGGTTTTTCCAAAAACGCCGATAGGAAATAGATGAGGAGAAGGAAAAGTGTGTACAGAGCAAATTTCGGATTCGAGAGGAGCCTCTCCGGTTCTTCCATAACTGTCTCCTCTTTCATCGTTTTTTTGAAGAAGAGATAGAGGTAGACGGCCAGGAAAGGTGAAAAATAGAGAAAGTAGTGGAGGTCGTAAATGAGAGCAACGATCAAATAGGTCACGAAGAATATCACAGCACTGAAGGACATGCCAAACAAAAGCGATTTTTTTGTGTACTTTTTCAGGGAGTTTCGGTAGTGCCCGGCTTTTTCTTTAAGGAAGCGGAATTCGGAGAGTCTTTTTGCGATCATCAGAAAATTGCCGAAAGCCCACCAGCACAACAGGAGAGATATGGGAGGCCAAATGGCCGGAGGAGAGTAGGCGAACCAGCCAATCAGAAACCGGATGGGATTGTTGGCTGACTCAGAGATGGAATCGAGAAAGGGTATGTCCTTGGTCCGGACCGGTTTGATGTTATAGACAAAGCCGGCCAAAAGGAGGGCAAGCAAAGAGAAAAAAAAGGGAAGGTTGAAATATGTATAGGCCAAAATCAGGCTGGCAAAAGATAGGGTTATACCCATGAAAAGAAAGGGCAGTCTCTGGATTTCTCCTTTGATCAGGGGGCGGTTCTTTTTTGTTGGATGATGGGCGTCATAGGGGGCATCCACAATTTCGTTGATGATGTAGTTGGCCGTCGAGATGGCCCAGGTTAGAAAAAAAGCAAACAGGGCCTGGCTGAAGAGCCATTTTACGTCAGCAGAAAGCAGGGAATCTCTGTACAGGAAAAAATAGGAGGCGCTTCCTACGAATATGGCCACACTTCTCGGCCATCGACCGAGTCTCATGGCTCTCAGATAGGCATTCATCAATGGTGCTCTTTGTTCGCGTAAATTTCGAAAGAATCCCCGAGCGCCAATTTTATAGGAATTTTCTTCCAAAAAGAAGCCAAGGCAGGATTTCTTATGAGACATTCAAACCCAGACTTTCGGGAGAGGAGATAGTGCGCACTGAAGGTCCAGGAATACCTTTTGATTTTCACAATGGAAAAACCCGTGCGTTCCAGAAGCCTGTGCAGGCTTTGTTTAGTGAAATAGGCAAGATGTCCGGGTCTGAAGTGCCACCACTTGGCCCCCGCTATTTTGACGGCCAAACTCTCTATGTCCGGTGTTACCAGGCATACGGTGCCTCCCGGTGTAAGGATAGCGTTGGTCTTGGCCAGGGCCTCAACCGGATGGCTGATGTGTTCGATGAAATCGATGAGTGTGACGGCTGTGTAATGATTGTCCTTCAGCCGGACGGATTCAAAATTTCCTTCGTTGAGGTCGATTCCGTATTTTTTCTTGGCCACGCCAACTGCCCATGCACTGGGTTCGATCCCGTCGATCTGCCACCCCTGTTGACGGGCGAGATCCAGGAGTATGCCGGTGGCTGCGCCGACATCGAAAAGGATCCCCTTTTCAGGATGGATTCTGTCCAACCTGGACAGGATACGCTTGAAATTCTGTCCTCTTCCTCCTGCTTCCTCTTCATAAGAAGGATCCTCTATTCGGCTGTAGAGGGTTTGGATGAAGTCCTGCGACGGGGCAGGATTGGCAAAGATATGGCCGCACCCCGGGCACCGGCTCAAGTCCCAGATTTTGCCGTACTCACTGTCTGTGATTTTAATCTGTTCTTCGCTCAAATGTGCAATTTCGAATGTCCTTGGACGATACGGTTGGATATCTGTGCTCGAGCAGACCGGGCACTGTGTGAAGTGTTCGAATTGTGTCGCTTGTGCACCCATGTCGGCTTTTAACGTAGAATTCAAACCAAAATTCACTCGCTCCTGAACGCAGCTTTTTCTGAAACAAAGTGGTTGTAACATTGTGATTGGCTAATGTCAAACATTTCAAAGCTCGAGTCAAACTCTGGGTTACTATCTCCAAAACCGTGATCATTCTGCGCGGATAGATTCAGCGGTCTTTGGGCGGATCTCGATTCTTTTTTGCCAAAGAACTCTCCGTTCCACTCCATGGGACTCGAACGGATCGAGACCCGCTCAAGTTATGCCACCTTTTTTATGAGCCTCAACAAATAGCAACTTGGTAACGGTCGCTGCGTCTGGGTAGCAAGATTTTTAGATGTGCCCGCACTTCGTAGGGTGAGTCAGCGTCGCTGCGTCTGGTATGGCACTGGTTTTTTTCGGATTTACGCAGAATTTCTGCCCTCAATTTTGGGATTGTCAACGCTGCAAGGGGAGTGCAATGGTGAAGGCGGATCCTTGTCCTATTTCGCTTTCAACCTCGATAGATCCGTTGTGATCTTTGATGATGTGATAGGAAATAGAGAGGCCTAACCCGACACCAACTTTGACTCCCTTTGTGGTGAAGCCCGGGTCGAAGATTTTGTCAAAATTCGCCCGCGGGATTCCTGCCCCTGTGTCACGAATTTCTATCTTGAGCATATCTTCTGCGGCAGACGTTTTGACCAGGATCCGGCCTTGCCCCTCTATGGCTTCAGCAGCATTCTTGAGAAGGTACATGAAGACTTGGTTGAGACTACTCGGTGAACAGTAGATCTTTGGAATCGATCCGTAGTTCTTCTCGATGTCAATCCGGTTTTCTATTTCCGGTTGGACAAGGGCAAGGACACTGTCCAATCCTTCGTGAATGTCGGCCATCTGCCACTCACCTTCATCGAGACGGACAAAACGCCGGAGGTTGATGACAATGGTGGCAACTTTATCAGCGGCGACTTTGCAGCTCTGGTTGGCATCCTCCAGCAGCTCAAAAATCCTGAATAAATCCTTTGTCTCCAGCAATTGTTTCCCGGGAAGGTCTTTTGCCAGGGACTCTGTGATTTTGTCTATGGCCTTGAGCGAAACATCGGTGCTGCTTGAAATGACGCCGATGGGATTGTTCAACTCGTGAGCTGTTCCGGCAACCAAACGCCGCAGCGACTCCATTTTAGCGGTCTGGAGCCTCTCGGCCTCTCTCTGTTCCTGGAGTATAAGCCGATATTTTTCCCACTCCAGACCGGCACTCGAAGCCATCTGGCTGGCGAGCTCCAAATCCTCCTTCCAAAAGCGTGTGCCTGATTTTTTCTGGTCCAAAAACCACAGGGCTTCCCTTCCGATGGGAATCATGATTACCCAGGGTGCTGGCATTTCAGCTGTGACCAGAGGGAGATCGGCTTCGATTTTATCCAGCCGACGGATACTGGCCAGCGGCTCTAGGAAAAATTCCCTGGCCTTGGAAACAAGCCACTGCTCTAATGTGCTGTCCAATTTCCGTCCAGCGTTCAGGGGCCGCCACTGCGTGTCTTCCATGGTCAGGAACATCTGGTTTTTTGTCGGAATGCTCCTTTGGAAGTGGGTTCCAAGGACAGCGAGAATCTGATTTTGGTCTTTGCACTGGTCCAAGGCCTGTTTGTAGACCTGGTGGCTCTGAAAACGGTCGTAACGAATTCGGAAAAATTTCCTGTCTACAAAACCTTGAACTTTATTTTTCAACGGGTTGAACAGCATGGCAATCAAAACAGCCGCCAGAACGGACAGCACGGGGGATTGAAGGGAGATTTGTTGGAAAAGGAGCAAAGACAGGCCCCCGATGCTGAGGAGGTATACAGCGGCCAGGATGATGATGACAGAGCTGTAAACAAGACTGCGAGAAAGGACGATCTCAATGTCGAAGAGCCGGTATTTGAGGATGGCGATGGTGACGCAAGCTGCACCCAGGATCAGAAAAAGATTCGTGGCAGCTTCTGGGATCAATGGGGAGTGTCCCAGCATTTGAGGCATTCGCCAGAATACAAAAAAGGGAATTCCCCCAAGCAGAACGCCCCAAATCATCCACTGTATCTTTCTTCGGTTGATGGGATTGGGCGCTCGCCGTGAGTTCATAATCATGCTGGCCACAGAGAGAAGTGTTAGGAGAAAAATAAAGCCCACAAAGAATTTGTAGAGCGAGTCGTAGGCATGAATGGATTCCGCAGAAAGCCTGAATATCTTCAATTGATTCAGGGTAGTGAGAATCAGAACAAAGATTAGGCCGAGAATTCCGACGGCGTACTTCATAACCTTCAACGGTTTCTCGGGAAAAGTCGAAGAGGGGAAATGAAGGCTGAAGAACAACAGGGCAACAAGACCAAGAGAAAAACTGGAAAAATAAACAATTGACAAGAGGAGCGTGATAACAAAGGGAAGCTTCATACCGGGCCAGGTGATGACGAGGCTCAGGCCGAGAAAATAGGAAAACACACAGAAATATCTCTCTTCCCTCTGCTTTCCATATAGCATAAGAATCAGGGAGATGATCAGACAACAAGCGCCTGAGAAACCGTTTATGAGCATAGTCCATATATCATTCCTGGGAATGAGCACGGGTTGCAAGAGAGTGTTGTCGGAAAGAATGATGGACACGGTATTGCCGATTCTTTTGGTCTCGACAACATTGTCTAATTCGTATTTTTTGGATATCGGAACAGAATCAATGGTGGAAACTACGGCTGAAGCGAGCTTTTCTTCTTCCGCTGATTCGTGGGCATCCCTCAGGGCAACTCCTTCTTTGGTGTCACGGATAGAATAGGGAAGGGTGGGGCGGATGAATAACTTATACAAGCCCAAACCGGCAGACAGAAGCCAGAAGACAAGAATAAAAACAAGGCGTTTTTTTGAAAAAATCATCAATCGGCAACCCCAAAAGGGATGCGGACAAATGCGACGCAAAGAACAGAGTCTCTCTGGTGAAGGATTCCCTCTCTCCAATTGTATATATCAGGACCGGATGTGATGTCAACTATCTGCGACGCGTCCACTTTTACCGAAGACCTTCCCACTCACCACTCGAGACTCAAATCGATGTGGGCTCGCTGCGTTAGGTCAGCTTCCCGGGCACGCGCTAGCGGATTTTGAGGTTGTTATCTCGCTCAGCGTTGTTCGATCACCAGTTCCAGGGGATTGGTCATCGACAAGTAACTGGCTTCAAGACGGCTTTTATAGGGTCTAAGGGATTCTTCGATGGCAGGGGGCACACCGTCCTGCCAAGGGAGGCGTTCCCTGTCGGTCTCCATGGCTTTGACTTCCGCTGCCAGGGTTTGTCTCCATTCCTCGGGCAAGACTGCGGCCTCTCTCTCTTCTAGTTTGTCCAGTTGATTGCGCAGCATCGGAAGGATCATGCGGTGTATCCCTCTCCGCATCCATTCCCGTCGGTTCCCCTCAAAGTCCTCTCTGTCCCAGTACCGGAAAGGGCCCCGGTCTTCATCCGGGCCCCTGATTTGGAATTCCGGGCCGTCTTCGGGCGGCTTCCCCAGCCATGAATAATAGGCAATGACATAAATATAGTAATACTCCCCTATTCCCAATTCAAAGTCCAGAAGAGCCTGGTTGCGACTCTTGATGAATTCTGCTATCTGAGGAACGACTCCGAAACCAAGCCGAATCATGGTGAGCACGTTTCTGGGTTTTGTCCCCTCGATCTCGATAGCTTCTTCCTCTTCGGATAGACTGGCAAAAGTCCTGGCGATCTTTTCCCGGACTGAAGTAAAAGCCTCCCTCGCATCTAGAAAGGCTTCAATGCGATAAGAGCTGATGGTCCCGTCGGGGTTGGGACAAAAATCTTTGATACGGCCGTAGCGCTCGGTCAGTGTATCCATCAGGGCTTCTGTATCTTTGAACTCATCCACGATGTTTTTAAAAAAGAAAAATCCGCTGGCGATCAGTATGGCGATGATGATAACAAGAGCACCACAGCCGATGCCACAACCGATCAGCCATTTTTTTGTCGTGCTGCTGGATTGTTGAGGGGTGGCTTCCATAGCTGACCTCCGTTATTCATAGGCTATGACTCTGACGATTCCGATGGTGGCGCCTTGGTCATCTGTTGTGAAGGCATCGCTGACTGAAATGACTTTTGACACGTTGTTTTCTGAAATAAATGTGTTGATCGCGCTGTCGAGGGTATCGAGTTCTTCCTTTGTGTGGAATATCCTCAATGGAGATGTGAAAGACTTAACTTTGATCATCAGTCATTCTCCTTTCAAGCAGGATTATGCCTGGTTTTGAAAAATTTCCCTGCTATCCCTACCCATTTCCCAGGATATCATATAACATACCTGTAGAGAATTAAAGCTGAACGTGGCCTAAAACAACTGCGTTATTTGAGGAGTACACATGGAGATAACCGTTCCCAGGGGAGTATCCGCCCAGAAGACAAGAGCTGTCGCACCATCCCATTCGGCCAGAGAGGTGGGATCCGGGAATATTGATGTTTTGGCTACGCCCATGATGATTGCACTGATGGAGGCTGCCGCACTTGAGGCTGTCCAATCCTATCTCCCCGAGGGATGGACAACAGTCGGAACCAGAGTGGAATGCGACCATTTGAGGGCAACGCCATTGGGAGATGATGTGTCAGTCACGGCCGTCCTCGTCAGACGCGACGGCCGGACCCTCCATTTTCGGGTGGAAGCCCGAGACAGTCAAGGAATCATCGGGAAAGGCCGTCACCGGCGCTTCATCGTTGACATCGAAAAATTTCTGAGCAAACTTGGAGGGAGACGAACAACATGACCAGGGTGTCCATCATCGGCGGCAGCGATGCTGGTGTGAGTGCCGCCTTGAGAGCTCGGGAAGTCAATCCAGATGTGTGCGCAAGCCTGGAGCAAAAGTCAGCAGGTCACATGAAAAAGACCGATCACCTTCCCTTTTGATTCATTCCATTTTCGGATTGCCTCCGGGGTTGGCTGCATCTCCACCCGGCATTTCTTTTTTTTGAAATATTTCACGGCTTCCTCAGAGAGGTGCAGTGCTCCATACTGTCCGGTGCCGATAATGAGCAGTTCGGCTCCCGGCTTGAAGATATCTTTGGCTTCGTCAAGAGACAGGGTGTGGGATGTTCCGTAGACGGCCTTGGACAGTTTTTTTTTGCGTTTCTTTATCTTCCCGCTCGGTCGAATGATCACATCATGGTCATAGACCTCTCCCTCTATAGTGATCGAACCGAAATCTGTCTTCTCAACTTCGGGTCGCATGATCGTGAATGCCTGAGTAGATCTCCCTGAGAAAATTATCGCTATGTGTACTGCTGCACGAAGTCGTAGAAGTGGACTTCGTTGGCATCCAGGCCGTTTTCATAGACATAGCGGCTGGCCAGGCGTGAGGCAAATATCGCTTTGAGGTAGGCCTTGGGGACTCTCTCAAAAATAGCCTTGAATCCCACATGATCTATCAGTACTTTGGGGCAGCAGCATTCGACAACGCTTTGGAAAAGAATTTCGTTTTCAAAAAGAGTGGAATTGTAGACGGCATCGGTGATGGTGTTGATTTTTTCACTGATCAAGTCTGAAAGGATGGATCTGGGAATCCCTTTGTGTGTGTGTTCCCTCCAGATGACGTCGAATTCCAGGCGGGAGTTTTCTCTTATGAGGTCGAGAATCTCCTGAACATACTTCTGGCGAAAGGCAGGAACTGTCTTGTTGCGGACACACATGAACTCTGTGTATTCTTGATCGCTCAGGGCCAGACTGGCAAACACTTCCATGGAGGAGGAGATGACGCCACCCTTGTTTGCTGAGGCGTCCTTGTAGAGGATAACGCCGTTTTCTTCAAGCCGGAGACGGGCATCCTGGGTTAAGAACAGGTTCGCGCCTTCGACGATAAACTTGAAACGCGGATTCCCTTTTTTGTCGAGGATGCGGGTCCAGTTGTTGATATTGATCGAAGCCGGGCGCCCGCCGCAGGGAACGAAGAGGTCGGCTTGAAACAATGGATGCAGATGGAACGTGTTCCGGAATTCAAGCCCTCGGAGCACCTTCTCCCCGTGGGGCAGGACCACATCCTTATCTTTCAGCGTTACGAGAAATCCCTTAGGCGACAGGTATCGTTTTTGAAATCGTTCGACCGGTTGTCTTTTTTTTGCCAGGCGTGACAATTCCTTGCGGTCGATTCCTATGGGATCGTAAAGAACTCCCGAACCGTCGATGATGGCCAAAATTTTATCCTTGGAGATGAGGATCTCATTGCTGCCCAAGTCGCCGTCTGGACCGCCTGTCATGACTTTGGTGATGTTGGGTTCCTTCAAACCCTTTTTGTTCAGAATCTCGAGCACATATTCGTGGACTGAATTCGTGGTCATCCCGTAAAGATCGTGCGGAATACCCCCCATGGCTACGGGTTTACCCGTGGCAAAAGCTTTCCAGTAGGGATAGTCTGAAATTTTTGCTTTTTCAGAGGCCCGCTCCATAAACTCTGCCGTCCCCTCGTCAGGCCCGAGGAAAAGTATGACCTCCTCCCCGTAGTCATCGACGATTGTATCATCGGGAAGCAATAGGTCCAGAATTCCGTTGATGTACTTGTCGAAGGCGGTTTCTGCCCGATCCTGGTACCCCCACCGGAGGAGGATAGTGCCTTTGGAGCCGCCTTCCGGGATGTCTTTGTTTTTTTTCTGCTGAGTCAGGGCGAGGCTGTAATTTTCGTCAAAAATGAAGTCCGAGTTGTTGTAGAAGGTTTGCAAATTCCTGGACCGGACGATCCGGATTCCTCCCCGGGCAATATCCCGGAACCTGATGTGAAATCCACGGGCCTCTGCTGAGATAACGTGGAAAATACCGAAGGGAATCTCCGGGTAATCCACAGGATTGAGAAATTTGGGATCGTACATGAAGGCGATCGAGGTTTTATTGCTCTTGTAAAAATTGGTCCTCAGGATAACCTCGATAAACTGGCAGATCATCAGAAAAATGTTCCGGTCGATTTCCACACCGATGTCCCGTGTGATGGCCTGCTTCAGTTTGGCCATCTGGTCTTTGATGCTTCTCCTTTTGATAAAGGGATTGAACTTTCGCTCAAAGAGCCGGTACGCTTTTTTAAGATAGTCTTGGTTTTGCACGAGAGCGTCCCAAACCTTGGCTTCGTCATACGCTGTTTTGGCCAGCATTGTTTTCAAGTTTCTCAAGATCCCCAGCAATTCGGGCGAATTCCGCAGATGATCCCTGAGCTGGATGTACTCGTCATTGTACTCGCTCAGGAATTGATGAGCGAAGCTCCAGGCGGCCAAACCGAAAACGGTTTCCTGTGCGCTCAGCTTTCCCTGCCTGAAAAGATCTGACAGGGCGCTTTCCGGGATCACATAGACAAGGCTGATATCATCGACCAAATCCCGGACAAGCCTCTCATCGCGAATTTCATCCAAATAAAATGAGTAAACGGTTTTTCCGTTGGCGAACTGCTCTACGAATTTTCGGTTGGATACGAGATTGTGGGAATTAATCACGTCTGAGACATTCGAGAAAAAACGTGAGTGTGATTCCCGATTGATGGCGACCATGATCCGTGTCTCCCGAGTTTCTCGCTTTGTGGATACATCGATGAGGGGAGCTTCCCAGCCTTTCACTCTGTTCAAGATATCCTGATATCTCTGCCGGGTTTCCTCTGTCGCCGTCTTCAGGAAAAGCCGGCAGGCGATTTTTGGCAAATCTGTTTCTTCGGGGTGCAGTGTTTCCGAGCAAAACTGAGTTTTGTTGACCTGATAGAACCGGAGATATTTTGTTCCCAGAGTTTTGCCGGATGTCCTGTAAGTTTGGAGCCGGGAGTTGGGATATTTCTTTTCGATCCGGCGTTCGATTTCCAAGGCACGCTGGTGAAAATCATCGACAAGATAGATGGCTTCATCTTCGTGTTCAGTGGCCAGGTCGATGGCCAGGTCTTTTTCTTTTCTAAAGGAGGAAATAATAACGGCAGCCTTGACGGCTTCGATGTGGTGGGCTATCGTTTTCAGAGGCGTTGTCGTGAAATAGTATTCATCCATCCCCAGTTCGGTAAAAAACCATGCGATGGCGTCCCGTATGGTGCTCTGGCCGTAATGCCCGTGTTTGAGGATGATTTCCTCGATCTTTTTCAGTTTATCCGGGCTCAATATTGATTTTTTGGCGATTTCTCTAAGGTTTTTCATTTCAATCATCCCCACGTATGTATTCCGAGCTCGATTGTATTCTAGAAAATTAGTTTTATGAATTCAATTTATATTTTGGGAAGTTACCCTTCTCCAAATCAGTGATGGAAGGCTTTGCGGGTGATCAGATTGGTGATTACGAAAATACCCCAATTATGATCGGTTTGCGGCGTCGGGCTAGATTTCGATTTCCATGGTCTCCAGGAGCATATCTGTCCCTTCCAGGGTTGTCATGTTGGTCGATCCGCATGTGTCACAGATGAAGACATAATCTTCTTTGATGGCGATAGTTCCGCATTCCTGGCACTTGACCTTGCAGGGTACTTCGGTTATGTCCAGCTCGGCGTCTTCGGCAAAAGTATCTTTTTTGTAGATATCGAAAGCGGTTTTTAAAAGCTCAGGGATAACTCCGGAGAGGAGCCCGACTTTGAGTTTGACATAGCAAACCCTCTTTCCCTTTTGCTCTTTAAGCTTGTCTTCGAGAATCTCGAAGAGGTTGGCCACAACGGATAATTCATGCATTGTCACGGCGCTGTTTGTGGAGTGCTTGGATGAGATAATCCACGAATAGGTCGATTCCCTGACCTCGAAGGGCAGAGACGGCAAAGACAGCGAGCTTTGGGTTGATTTCCAGGGCCTCTTTTTTCGCCTGCTCGATATCGAAGGGAAGTGCCGGTACGAGATCCGTCTTCGTGATGAGCAGGCATTGAGATGTGATGAACGCTTTGGGATATTTTTTTGGTTTGTCGTCTCCCTCGGGTGTGGAGAGGAGGACGCATCGTAAATTTTCTCCCAGGTCAAAGCCGGCAGGACAGACGAGATTGCCCACATTCTCGATGAACAGAAAATCCAGGTCGGGCGGGATCTCGGAAAAGAGCTTTCCGATCATTTTGGCTTCCAGATGGCAGGCTCCGCCGGTGATGATTTGCCAGGCCTGAATGCCTTTGGCACGGATTCGTTCAGCATCTCTTTCGGTCTCGATATCCCCTTCGATAACGGCCATTTTGAACTCGGGCGAAAGCCTCTCGGCGATACTTTCCAGAAGAGTCGTCTTTCCCGCTCCCGGCGAACTCATGAGATTAATGGTCAGGATGCCTTTCTCGGCCAGCTTTGTTCGGATTTCTGACGCGATTTTTTTGTTGGAGCCGAGCAGGTCTTCAAGGACAAGTACTTCCTTCTTTGTCATCGTTCCAGCAGTTCTTTCAATTTTTGGATGATTTCAGGAATGGCCCTGGTCATTTCTTCGGTCAGGCCTTCGCCCATGTGGTACAGATTTTTGGCCTCGACAGCGATGATATCGATTTGAGAGGGGACTTTCTCGCCGATGTGCCTTCCGATTTCTATAGCCTGGGGAACCGAGACATAGTGGGGCGAAGGGCCCGGAATCGAACGCAGTTCGCTCTCTTTCATCAGCGTCACTTTTCCCGGGATGGGATTGGATTTTTTGATGGTGTCGATGATGATCAGTCGGTCATAGCCAATGATAACATCGAGCAACGAGAGGCCGGAGATAGAGCACTCCTCGAACTCGACATCCTCGTTCCAGCCGGCAAAGTCCTTGTGCACTGTTGGATCCGATCTTATCCGCCGGATGACATGGAGTCCCACCCCGTCGTCACCGTAGAGCTCATTGCCCATTCCTAACACCAGCGTTTTCATTGTGCTCTCTGTTCCAAAATTAACTTCCCATTATAGAGCTTATTCCGTTCAAAGAAAACAGAAGAGTTTTGATAATGAAAAGGCCCGCTCGGGAAGCGGGCCTGATATCGTACTTTGTCTTTATTGGCTTGAGCTTAGTCCGTACTGTAAATTCCTTCGGCTTAGATAAGAACAAGCAGCAGGACTAGCGTTTCAGTTTTTTAACCAATTCTCCTTTATAGTCGTAAACGTTGACCTCGAGAGGTGTTTCACCGGGAAGACAGTGCGTGCCGCAGGCATGGCAGGGATCATAGGGCCTGAAAGCCATCTCGGCCATGTTCAGCAGTCCTTCGGAGACTTTGCCGCCTTTGATAAAGGCTTTGGCCGCCTTTTCGATGGACATGTTGATGGCCGGGGCATTATGGACCGTGGCGACGATGAGATTAGCTTCCTCTATCAATCCCCGGCTGTCTGTCTTGTAGTGATGGATGAGGGTTCCACGGGGGGCTTCGACAATTCCCACGCCTTCGTTCGGTGTTTCGGTAGGAATCTGCCGGATGTTCGGGTCTGTGATGGTTTTGTCTTCCAGGAGCTGCTTCATGGCTTCAGCGGCTTGGAGTGTCTCGATCAAGCGTGCCCAGTGATAGGCCAGCGTGTTGTGGACGGGTTTGCCGCCCAGCGTTTCATACATGCGCTCGTAGTGTTCCTGGGCCAGCGGTGTGGCCATTCCGTCCGCGGCATTCAGCCGGGCCAGCGGCGCAACTCTGTATATGCTGGTATCCGGGCCTTCGACAAAGCCCTTCCAGCCAATTTTCTTCAAGAATGGGAACTTGATGTAGCTCCAGGGTTCGACGTGTTCGGCGATGTGATCGAGATACTCAGGCGGGCTGAACTTACAGAACTCTTTACCTTCGGTATCGACGACGCGAACATCACCATCGTAGAAGTCGAGCTTGTTGTTTTTGTCGACAAGACCCATATAGTAGGTCACAATCTTGTAGGCATCGCCGACAACCACATCCACGTACTCCTTGTTCTTGAGGACGACATCGTCAAAGATCTGAAGGGCAAACTGGGCGAATTCAACACAGAAATCCGCCGTCTCGAGGAATTGCACCCGATGCTCTTCGTCCAATCCCTTGGAAACCCCTCCTGCAAGTCCGCATATCGGATGGATGACCTTGCCGCCCAACCAGTTGATGATATCGCGGGCTTCTCTCCGGGCTCGGATGACCTTTCCGCCGACTTCAAGTCCGACTTTGCCCAGGACACCCAGGATGTTCCGTTCGGCGGCAGGAGCGGTCGGGCCGACGACAAAATCAGGCCCGCCCAGGAAGAAGAAATGAAGGGTGTGATCCTCGAATTGGAACGCGTTGTAGATGAGCCTCCGAATTTTTTCGCCCGTGGGGGTCGGCTTGACGCTAAAAACGGCATCGTTAGCCTTGGTTGAACACATGTGGTGCGTGGTCGGGCAGACACCGCAGATACGCGGGGTGATCCGGGGCATCTCTTCGACAGGACGGCCCACAGCAAACTGTTCGAAACCCCTGAGTTCAGGAATCTGCAGAATAGCGCGATCCACATCCCCGTTATCATCCAGGAAGATCTCGATCTTGCCGTGACCCTCCAGACGGGTGATCGGGTCTATCGTGATTCGTTCACTCATTTTATGGCCTCCATTCGTTTACGTCTCAGGATCGATGTGGGCAGACTGAACCGGTAAAATGTTCCTGCCGGATCAACGATCGTATCGACGAGCTTTTCGATTTCTTTTTCGTCATCTGTATCCAAAATAGACGCCAGAGCCGA
>Ga0180434_10005073_pt1 | contig 15697 bp, 7 predicted proteins | sample SS_ome_7_FD_132453 | JGI IMG/M metagenome (GOLD analysis project Ga0180434, IMG submission 132453) | Hypersaline lake sediment archaeal communities from the Salton Sea, California, USA - SS_1_D_2 metaG | ecosystem: Environmental > Aquatic > Non-marine Saline and Alkaline > Hypersaline > Sediment...
AGAGGTTGAAAGAGACAACATTTATTCCCGAGACGTTGTTTCCCGAGCCGCTCGTCTGGACATGGTCGACGACGAAGGGCGCGGACCTGATGTGGGTGCCGCTGGCGTTTGAAAAGAGCTTGCGCATCGCCTATACACGCACGTTCTATGGCACCGGATATTACATCTATCACATCTTCGCGCCGGGCATGAAGAACGTATCGCGTCCCTTGAAGTCCTGGGACCGAACACCGCCGGACCGAGAAGTGCTGGAGTTGCTCAGCAGGGCCGGCACGGACATAGCTCCGAAAGGAAAAGACACGAAGACTTTCGCGGGTGAGCTCAACGTGACGCCGTATGGATGGACTACGGTCGCGGAACTCACTGAAGCGCCTGCTTGCATCCGGGCGCTGAAATTCACGGTGCCGCGCGGCAAGGCGTATGACTTCGGCAAGTGCCGCCTGCGGATCGCCTGGGACCATCGCTGGCACGCCTCCGTAGACGCGCCCATCGACCTGTTCTTCGGCGCGGGACACCTTTACAACAACAATGACCGGGAGTATCTCGTTCGCGGCTTCCCGCTTGTGGTCCGGTATGACAACAGCAGCGTATATCTTCAATGCTATTGGCCCATGCCCTTCTTCCGGCACGCCAAGATCGAAATCCAGGACAGGCAAGGACTCTCTCTCGACAACGTAAGGTGGGAGATTCGCACCGTGCCTTTTGCCGACCCGGTCAATCACGTCGGCTACTTTCATGCAACCTACAGCGACCATCCGCAGCCCCGGCTCGGCCGGGACGTTGTATTTCTGGATACCTCTACAGCCGAGGGCGGCGGGCTGTGGAGCGGCAACTTCGTAGGTATGAGCTGGATTTTCACGCGCGAAGGTTACTTGCCCACGCTGGAGGGAGACCCGAGATTTTTCTTCGATGACAGCAAAACTCCGCAAGCCTGGGGCACGGGAACGGAAGAGTGGGGCGGCGGCGGCGATTATTGGGGTGGGCGCAATATGACGCTGCCGTTTGCCGGGCATCCGGTGGGAACCAGCAAGAAAGCTGCCAAGAGCAAGAGGGACCTGCTCAACTCCGCCTACCGTTTTCTGATTGCGGACTTTTTTCCTTTTGGCAGGCGCGCGGTCATCGGCCTGGAGCACGGTGGGACGAACACCTCTACGGAGCACTATTCGGGCGTCGTATATTGGTATGGGATTGATTGTCCCTCGCTTGTGCTGACCGACCATTTCCACACCTGTGATGAAAAGATTGAAATCCGCGAGCACGAATATGAATCGCCGACAGCAAGCGCACCGTACCCGCTGACCTCCCGCTACGAATGGGGCCCGGACCACCGGGGCGCACGTATGCACTTTCCTGCCGAGCAAGACTACGTCAGGACCATGAAGGGAACATCCCAGTTTAAGATGCGACTTGATCCGAATAACCTGGGCATCATGCTGCGGCGAAAGTTTGACTATTCTTATGCGAACCAATGCGCCAAGGTATGGGTCAGGGCTGATAAGCCCGATGCCGCATGGCAATATGTGGGCCGGTGGTATACGGCGGGCAGCAACACTTGCGTTTACAGCTATCCGCGTTCACAGGGCGAGCTTGGAAAGACGCAACACCAGGTGATAACCGGCAACCGTCGCTGGCGCGAAGAAGAGTTTCTCATTCCCGCTCATTTGACGCAAGGCGTCAAGCGTCTGCACATCAAGATCGAGCACGTGCCCAACACAAAACCGCTTTTCCCAGGCCACCCATTCCCTGCTGCGTCCGGCTGGAGCGAGTCGCGCTATTGGGCCTACTGCTACAAAATGCCCAAAGTGACTTTGGTTGGGCTACCTCGAAAAGGTTTTTAGACAATAATAGTGTCATTGCAAACGAAGTGAAGCAATCTCATCTTGGGAGGCGATTGAGATTGCCACGGCCTTTCAGGCCTCGCAATGACAATAGCGCCAATAAGCCAATCAACGAATGTCCAAAAACTTTCTAACGGTAGCTTGAACAGCGTTGAATCGGAGTCACCTGCGAATATTACCGGGCACGCTTTCAGAAATGACATTTAGCACAAGGTTTCAACAGAGCATAAGGCTTTATGTGTGAGGGACTTATGAGCCGCGTGGGAAAATATGGAAAAAATTATGATGTTCTTCTTGACTGTATGGTTATTTGACCATACACTATGAACGGGTTAGCGCCATGGAACCTTTGACTAAGAAACAGCAAAAAGTGCTCGGATTTATCGAAAGCAGGCTGAAAGACAATGATCCGCCGAGCCAGAGAGAAATCGCTCAGCACTTTGACCTGGCCCAAAATGCAATATATCAACTCGTGGGCTATCTAAAGAAAAAGGGTTATCTCACAGATTCGGGCGGTCATCGCGGACTTCGACTGTCACAGGCGTATCTTGATACGAAAAGACGAGCCGAAGGCATTCCTATCGTGGGCAGGGTCGCCGCGGGTGAGCCGATATTGGCTGAAGAAAATATCGAAGGATACGCAAAGATAGAAGAGCTTCTCGGTCTTTCCACAGATGTATTTTTGTTAAAGGTATCCGGCGACAGCATGATCGATGAGGGCATCATGGACGGTGACTACGTAGTCGTCAAGCCGTGTTCGACGATTGAGAACGGCCAAGTCGGCGTGGTTCTATTAGACGATGAGGCGACGGTTAAGAGGATATATATTCAGAAAAATAGAATAGCGTTGAAGCCCGCCAATAAAGAGGCGGGCTATAAGACCAGATACATCAGGCAGTTTGACAAAAACATTCGGATTATCGGTAAAGTCGTAGGCTGCGTTCGAACCAACATAGGTTAGCTCTCTTGGTGGGCTGAAGCCCACCCTACATTTAGCCAACGACGAGTCGGGCATATCCAAGCCGGCAAAGATAAGCTAAATGGTTAAACGTTCCTTACAGAACGTAGGGTGGGGCTCCCGGCTACGGCTCGGCCTTCGCTCGTCTGGGCGGAGCCTGCCGTAGCCTGGCCGAGACGAGTGCCCCACCATTTGGGTCTGAATGATTCAACGCTCCTTACAGTGTGCTTGGCTAAGGCGGGGAAGGTATGCGCATTGCTGCACTTGTTTGCAGAAGTTATTACAGTCTTTTGCGGGGCGCGGTCCCGGTGCAACAATTCGTGCCCAAGGCCAAAGAATATGGCTATGGTGCGATTGTCCTGGCGGATGTCAATTCGATGTACGGGGTGGTGGACTTCTGCAAAGCAGCTAAGAAAGTAGACATCAAGCCGATCATCGGTGTGCAGATTCTGACCGATACGCAAAGTGCGGTCCTGCTGGCGGAAAATAGAGCCGGATATAAAAATCTTTGCCGCATAACCACCGCGAGAAATCTGGACCCGCAATTCGATCTGACAGAGCAACTAAAAGAACATAACAAGGGGCTGATTTGCATTTGCAATCAAAAGCCTCTCTTGAACCGGCTAAAAAGAATCCTGCCCAAAGATTACCTGTTCGCAGCTTGTCGAAAACAAGATCAGCTTGAGTGCGCAAGCACGTACAAAATAAAACCTGTCCCTTACACGAATTTCAATTGCTTGGACGAGCAAGATATTGTCATCACCAGGCTCCTGGACAGAATAAGGCGGTTAAGCGTGGCCGGGCCCGGCCCGCAAGACCACTGCGGTTTTCACGAACTCGTGCCGGAGGAGCAGTTTAGACACAGGTTCGTTAACTGTCCTGAAGCAATCTTTAACGCCGAGCAAATCGTTCAGCGCTGCAACTTGCGGCTTCTAAATGGAAAGTATTACCTGCCCAAGGCAAAACTCGCCGAAGGCAAAAGCTCCGACACCGAGCTGGCCGGACTTTGTCACCGCGGCCTCGCAAAGAAATACAACCCTATAACCAGAGAGTTAGTTAAGCGGCTCGAGCACGAGTTGACGGTTATTCGCGAGAAGCAATTTAGCGATTACTTTCTGGTGGTTCAGGAGATAGTGAATTTTGCCAAACGCAATGACATCCCCGTCGACGTTCGCGGCTCGGCCGCCGGCTCGCTGGTCGCTTACGTGCTGGGCTTTACCAGGGTCTGCCCGATAGAAAATAATCTGTACTTCGAGCGTTTTATGAATTCCGGCAGAAAAGATTGTCCCGACATCGATATCGACTTCTGCTGGAGGCGGCGGGACGAGGTAATAAAGTTTTGCTACGAAAACTGGGGGCCCGACCATGTCGCGATGGTCTCCAATATAAATAGATATCGCCGGCGAAGTGCCATCCGCGATGCGGGCAGGGCCTTCGGCTTGGAGCCGAGCCACATAAACCAGCTCGTTGCAGAAAGGAAGCCGCGCAAGAGTTGCACAATACACAGATTGGCTGAGCAGATACTGGATGTGCCGCGGCACATAGGCATCCACTGCGGCGGTATAGTGATTACTCCATCGGCGGTGAGGGACGTTGCGCCTCTTGAGCGGGCAACGAAGGGTGTGATTGTGACGCAGTACGATAAAGACGCCGCCGAAGCCGTGGGCCTGATCAAAATCGATCTTTTGGGCAACAGAGCACTTTCAACCGTAAATGGAGCGGTAAATATTATAAGCAGATCACCGGATAACTTGAACATCGATGTCATCAGTCCCACAGATGAGAAAACAGCCAGGATGCTAAGCCGTGGTGACAGTCTCGGCGTGTTTCAGTGTGAATCGCCGGGAATGAGACAACTGCTCAGAGGGCTTAAGGTGCAAAACAAGAAAGATGCAGCCATCGCGCTTTCGCTGATTCGGCCCGGCCCGGCTTCCGGAGGAACGAAGGCCGAATTCATCGAGCGGCATGTCAACAAAAAGCCGTTTCAATATCTGCATCCGCGAATGAAAGAGGTGCTCGGCAGCACCTATGGGGTCATGCTGTATCAGGAAGATGTGATGCGGATAGCGGTGGAGGTGGCGGGCTATAGTGTTGGTGACGCCGATAGGTTCAGATCGGAGGTGTCGAAAAAGGTCTCGGCTTCCCGGCTGCAAGAGCAATACAGGGACTTTGTATACTGGCGGGCCGATCAGGTCGGAATCGACCGGCAAACCGCTGAAGCCGTCTGGGAGCAAATCCTGCGATTCGCCGCGTATTCATACTGCAAGGCCCACGCCACGGTGTACGCGAACATCGCCTGGCAGACGGCTTTCCTAAAGGCCAATTATCCGCTTGCGTTTTATACATCGCTGCTTAACAACCACCAGGGAATGTATCCGCTGCGAATATATGTGTGGGATGCGATAAGACACGGCATAAAAGTGCTGCCGCCGCACGTAAACGAAAGCGACGTGGAGTGGACGGTGCAGGGCAGAGCAATCCGGGCGGGGCTGAATGTCGTCAAAGGCTTAAGCTACAACACCATAAGCGCTATCCTTGAGCAGAGGAAAACGCAGCTTTTTGCCGACATCGATGATTTGCGAAGGCGGGTGAATTTTCGCAAGCCGGAATTGCAGAATCTCATTCACGTGGGGGCTTGTGACGGGTTGGGAAAAAGCCGGCCCGCAATGCTGGGGCGATTGCATTTTACGCCCTTGGATCCGAACCAATTGCTGCTCTTTGACATATACAATGGTCTCTCGCGGCTGCCGGAATACAATCGCCTGGCAAAGCTCAAGGCCGAGGTTGATATTACCGGCATCCCGTTTAGTTTGCATCCGGCGGTATTGTTGCGGAGCGGATTTATCTCCGCGGCCAGGCTGAGCAGATTCATCAACAGAGAAGTCACGGTAGCAGGTTTTATCGCTACCGCTCGCCGGGCCAGAACCAACGACGGCAAGATCATGGGCTTTGTAACCATAGAGGATTCATCCGGCCTGGCGGAGGTGACCTTTTTCCCGGATCGGCTGGGAAAGTATCACGATATCTGCACGGCTTCCGGTCCGGTCTGGGTGACCGGCAAGGTCACCGAGCATCTATCGTCCATCACCGTCGAGGGCCGTAACTGCGGCAGAGCCGCGTAGACAATCCATCGCATTTCTGTTATCCTGCATCGGTTTGCTCACACGCTCGGTAGGAAAAAATCAGACACCAAATGTAGCGATTCGAAACAATGGCACGAAAATTCACGCTAAAAGCAAGAACGGCGGCAGAGACGATAGACTTTGCGGCGGACCTCAATCAGCAGCAGTTGGCGGTGGCCACCGCGCCGGGCGGCCCGATGCTGGTGATAGCCGGGGCCGGAAGCGGCAAGACCCGGGCACTGACGTACCGGCTGGCATGGCTCGTCCATAAGGGCGTGGACCCGTCGCGCATCATGCTGGTTACGTTTACCAACCGGGCCGCCCGCGAGATGCTCAGCCGGGCCGAGCTTCTGGTCAGGCAAAAGACCCGCGACATCTGGGGCGGAACATTTCACCACATCGCCAACCGGATACTCCGCCGGCACGGCAAGGCGTTGGGGATTTCGCCCGATTTCACCATACTGGACCGAGAAGATGCACGCGACCTGATGGCTTCCTGTGTGCAGGAAGCGGGCGTGGATATCCGCAAGAGAAGATTCCCGCAAAAATCTGTCTTGGTGTCTATCTCCAGCTTCGTTCAAAATACGCTGGAGCCGCTGGATGTCGTGCTCGCCAAGCGCTATCCCGTGTTCATACAGGAGCTTGCCGAGATTCAGAAAGTGCTCGTGTTGTACGCAGCCAGAAAGATGGAAAGACAATTGCTGGACTTCGATGACCTGCTCAGCGCCTGGCTGCGCCTTCTGACCGAGCACGAGAGCATCAAGAAGGACCTTGCTCGTCAGTTCCTGCACATCCTTGTTGATGAGTACCAGGATACAAATGCCATTCAGGGCACTATCGTGGACCTGCTCGGCTCAGAGCACCGCAACATAGCCGTGGTGGGCGACGATTCGCAGTCGATCTACAGCTTCCGCGGCGCGAGCTTCGAGAATATCATCACGTTCAAAGAGCGCTATCCCGACGCCCAAGAGTTCCGGCTGGAAACGAATTATCGCTCGATCCCGGAAATACTTTGCCTGGCCAACGCCAGCATAGCACAGAACACCCGCAGGCTTCCCAAGAATCTTCGCGCGACCAGACCGTCGGGACTGAAGCCGACGATTGTGCCCGCCCAGGACCATTTCGTGCAGGCTCGTTTCATCGCGGAATACGTGCTCTATCTGCTTGATGAGGGCCGCAACCTGAATGACATCGGCGTACTGTATCGCAGTCACTGGCATTCGCTGGAGATACAGCTTGAATTCCAGCGGCGCAATATTCCATTTCACGTTCGCGGCGGGCTGCGCTTCTTCGAGCAGGCCCACATGAAGGACATACTGTGCTTTATGCGCATCATCCAGAATCCGCACGATGAGCTGGCGTGGCTGCGGGTGCTCAAGATGCTGCCGCGGATAGGCTCCGGCTTGTCGCGCAGGGTTTGGCAGCACATCGGCCAGGCGGACCAGCCGTTGAAGCTGGCCTGCGACCCCGGTTCGGCGAAGCTTCTTCCCGCCGCCGCCAGGCAATTCTACGGGGACCTTACGAAGCTCGTCAGCGACCTGAAACAGTTAAACTCGCCCGCAGAGATTATTGATATGTTGCTGGAGCGATTTTACAACGATTACCTGGTTTCGCACTACGATGGAGCCGCCCTGCGGAGAGAGGATATCAGAGCGTTAGCCAGTTTTTCCGCCCAGTACAATACGGTTGAGGCGTTTCTTGCCGATGTTTCTCTGGCCGGGGAGTTCTCCGGCGAAACCGTTGTCACCGGGCCGGTGGAGAACGATTTCGTTACGCTCAGCACAATCCACCAGGCGAAGGGGCTGGAATGGCCGGTGGTCTTTATTCCCTGGCTGGCGGACGGGCGATTCCCCACAGATTTCGCCTTAAATAGCAACGAGGATGAACAGGAAGAACGCCGGGTCTTCCACGTCGCGGTCACCCGTGCCAAGGACGAAGTGTACTTGATCGTGCCGCAGACGTATCGCAGCAGATCAAAGAGCCTGGTGATGATGAAGCCGAGCCGGTTCCTGACCGAGATCGGACAAGACCTGGCCGAGCAGATGGAGCTTGACGAAGAACTGCCGCGATTGATAGTTGGAGATTTGGAAACATGAAAGAATCCTCATACAGCAGACGTGATTTCCTAAAAGGTATCGGCCTGGGGGCGATGGTATGTCTGGCTCCCGGCATTATTGTGGCAGAGCAGTCCAAGAATAGGAGACCTAACATCCTCTGGCTGTCCTGCGAAGACATCGGTCCACACCTGCACTGTTTCGGAGACGAAGACGCTATTACGCCGAATCTGGACCGGCTGGCGGCACAAGGCGTGCGCTATACGAACACCTTCACCACGGCCGGAGTCTGCGCGCCTTGTCGCTCCGGCATCATCACAGGCATGTATCAGACCACGCTGGGCACGCATCACATGCGGTGCAGCGCCAAGCTGCCGCCGAAGATCAAGGCCTTCAGCAGCTATGTGAGAGATGCCGGCTATTACTGCACCAATAACTCCAAGAAGGACTACCAGACCGGGGACCTTCGTGACGCCTGGGACGAATCCAGCAACAAGGCACACTGGCGCAACCGCCCCGAAGGTAAACGGTTCTTTGCGGTCTTCAATTTTACCGGCTGTCACGAAAGCGGCATTGCGAGCAAGTCCAAATACGAACGAGTGACACAACGTCTAAAACCGTCGCAGCGTCAAGACCCGGACGAACTCGAGCTGCCGCCCTATTATCCCGATACGCCCATCGTTCGCGAGGATTGGAAGCGGTACTATGAATTGATCACAGCCATGGATGCATGGGCGGGTGACATGATACAGCAGTTGAAAGATGATGGACTGTACGAAGATACGATTATCTTTTTCTGGTCCGATCACGGCGTGGGCTTGCCGCGGGCCAAGCGCTGGCTCTATGATTCGGGCACGCACATTCCCCTGATTGTGAGAATCCCGGAGAAGTTCCGGGCGGCAGACCAGGGCAAGGCGGGCGCTATCGATGATCGCTTGGTTAGCTCCATTGATTTTGGTCCCACCGTGATGAATCTCGTAGGTGCCCCTGTACCGGAGTATATACAAGGCCGGCCATTTTCGGGGCCGAATCTGCCCAAGCCGCGAGACTATATCTTCGGCGCCCGCGACCGGATGGATGAGCGATACGATATCATCCGCAGCGTTCGCGACAAACGCTACCGATACATCCGTAATTATGAACCCTGGAAGAACTGCTACCAGTACATGAACACGCCGGAGAAGGGCGCGACCATGAAGGAAATTCGCCGCCTTGATGCGCAAGGCAAATTGCCGCCGGCGGCTGAATTGTTCATGGCAGAGCGAAAACCGGTCGAGGAACTGTATGATCTCGAGACCGACCCGCACGAAATTCGTAATCTCGCTGAAGACCCCAGGTACGAAGCTATTCTGGTCGCAATGAGGCGTGTGCATCAGCAATGGATGTTTGAGACGAGAGACCTGGGGCTCATTCCTGAGCCTGAGATAATGCAGCGCGAGCAAAAACTCGGCAATCGTTATGAGATACTGCACCGCCCCGGCGCAGAAAAGCTGATGAGGCGTCTGATCGAAGTTGCCACTCTGGCTTCGGCGGGCAAAGAAGCTCTGCCCCAATTGGTTAAGGCGATGCAGGACGAGGATGCCGCCGTTCGTTACTGGGGCGCGATCGGAGTGGGCAACATCGGCGCTGATGCAATCCCGGTGCAGGACAAGATGACCGAGGCCCTGGATGACAGTTCGGTCAGTGTCCGCATCTCTGTGGCACGCGCCTTATGTCGGATGGACAAACCTGAAAAAGCCCTGCCGGTTTTGGCGGCCGAGCTGGACGGAGAACATCCCTGGGGAAGATTGCAGGCCGCGATTGTTCTGGACGAGATCGGCGAGATGGCCCGACCGGTAGAGGATGCGCTGCAGAAAGCGCTGTCCGGTCAACCCAACAAGTATATTACGCGCGTCGCCAACCGTGCTCTGAATGTGATGAACGACACAAACAACGTCGTCAGATAGCAATCTGCCGGCCGATAGCGTGAACGATGAGTGTGTTGCGAAATGTCGCTTAGGCGAATCATGAGCAACGAGTCACGGCACATTCATAGTAGGAAGTCACAACCTCAAAGCCCAGTTTTTCGTAGAGGGAAATGGGGGCCGCATTGTCAGCTTTTACGTTCAGGCCAATGTACTGAACGTTTTCAGATAGCGATTGGCATAGCCGGGCGGTTACAGAAGTGCCCAAGCCCCGCCCCCGGAAGTGCGGATGGGTAGCTATGTTCCCCAAGGCTGCGACGTTATACCTCTTCGAATAAACATGAATGCCTGCAACGCTGATCAGTTTCTGGCCCATTCTGATTCCGAAGTATTGCCTTGTGTTGAGCATTCTTGGATCGAACCAGGTACGGGGATATGCCTGCTCGTACAATTCACGTACTTCATCCAAATCTTTTTCGGTCAGACGAATCACGCGCGGACAATCCACACCAGATATTATCGACTTATCGTTTAGTGCCATCTTGTAGTGTTTGCCGAAGGACTGCATACGATATTGCCCCTGGAAAGCCGTTTCTACGCCGGGGCTCACGTGAGCATAGAATCGAGACGGCAATACATGAAATATTGATCGCAGCAACTCTCGCATGGTGTCCGCCTCTCCCGACAGTGCATGTACCGTTGGAAGTGAAGAGCCTGTGTAGAGCAAGATAACGGCCCGAACTGCATTGTTCTCCGTCAGGCCGTACCATACAGTATCGTTCCAAAAAAAATCGTCCAAATCCCCGATAGCGTAGATATTCAGGTAGATGTTCTTTCGGAGAAACGCCTCTATTTGACTCTTGTCGTACAAACGCGCAGCTTTCATCCTTTTCGCCGAAATTATGCGGCATCATGCGGGGCAGTCGCTACTCAGACGATAGAGTTGCTATCACTCGAATTAGCGCGTGCATCTTTCGAAAACCTCATGTCGCGCCAGCATCCAGGCTGCAAGAGTCATTCCGTCCCAGATGGACTTGGCCCGGATCATACGGCCCACGTCCTCCGGCGAGCAGTACACCAATTCAAATTCTTCCGTGTCATCGCACTTAGCATCGCTGCGCTTCAACTGACTGGCCACGAACACTGTACAGAATTCCGTTGTGACACCGTTGTAGGGATTGAACTCGCCGATGACTTGCATGTTATCAGCCTTGTATCCGGTTTCTTCCTGCAGCTCCATGTGCGCTGTCTCTACGTACGATTTGCCGTCCTGCCCGCCCCTAAGGGGCAAGCTGCCGCAAGGAAACTCCAGGCTTTCCCGCCCGCCGAGGTACCGAAACTGATTCGCAAGAATCAGCTTGTGGTCATCGGTGATGGGAATCACCATGCTCGAGCCGTTTGTGTGAACGTAGTGATATGCGCCGGCGACCTTGTTCGGGATTTCGAAATTGTCCACCTTGTACGTCCACCAAGGATTCTCATAGACAGTTCTGGTACTTATCGTCTTCCAACGCTTGAGCATAACAACTCCAACCTCTGGAAAAGCTTACCTCACGGGCACGCTGCAACAATTACTTTCTAAGAAGCTCACCACCACCTACCATGAAAGGTGCTTTGGTGAAGATTCTTCTGATACAAAGTAGATGGGCCGGTCAGTCAATGTCACTTTCTGGACGTTCAGCTCATTTCCTTGTAGGTCCACTGCTCGCCAGGCTGTTGCGGCAAGTGATACTACTTTTGGTTCTGCCCCCTCTTTGCCCCACGCTACGATTACTTTTCTGCCGTGACTTTCAAATCCATACGCTTGCACGCCTTCGGGACCTTCCGGATCCTCAAGGCGACGGATTGGTGGTACGAGCAGATTTGCCATTGCCGCCTGCGTAGCCAGCATCTTTCGGGGTGCTCCCGCCCACTCGAAAAAGATACCGGAAATACTTTCGTTGTTCAGACTACCGGGAGTGCCGGAATGATAGATGATTTTCTCTGCCCCATACGCCAGCAACAGTGTGTTGAACTTGACCTGCCATTGGGCTGCTTCGGCCTCGGAGTCAACCGGTTTGAGCCACGTGTGGTAAGGCTCAACCGGTTTGTCATCATCTGCATAGTATGCGCCTTCGGTAAACCAGATAGGTTTGTCTGCACCTGCTGTGCGCAGTCGCTGCCGCAGCCGGCGCAGAGGTTCCTCGTATGCATCCGGTGCCGTCAGGCCCGGATAAGTATGTAAATTCAGAGCATCTATGCAACGTAAGCCGCCGGCCTCGATGAACTCTTCCGTGTAAGTAGTCGGGCCTCCCGCGATGCCGCCGATGACCAGAGCGTCAGGGTCCACCTCCTTGACGGCTCGATAGGCAACACGCAACAGCGCGACATAATCCTCGACTTGATAGCCTTTTCTCCTGGGCAGCGCATAGGAGGTATAGATCGGCTCGTTGAGAATTTCCCATACGTTGAGCCGACCGCCATAGTGTTGAACCGTCTTGCGGACATACGCGGCGAACGCATCAAGGTGGCGCGGCATATAGGCTATCCGCTCCCGGCTGGCGGGATACCGGTCGGTTGCCGCAACTTCGGGCGCGGCACTTGAGGACCAGTTGCCGGAGGGAAAGGGCAAAAGCGCAAGCACATTAAGCCCTCGCTGCAAAACGCGGTTGATCTGGAAGTCTGCTTCCGCGAAAGTGAACTTCCCTTTCTCCGGCTCCACATCGTGCCATTTCAGCGACCAGTCACGGAACCAGCACAGCCCGATCTGCTTGCTCAGGTCCAACAGTTCCGGCCAGGGATAGGCATGGTTCATGCCGAACAGACTGTCCGGATTTGAATACGGCTTGATAATGGCAAACCGTATCGGCCGCGTTAGTACCACTTGTGCATCCTCGGTTTGCACGTGCAGTCGATAGAAGCCCTTCTGCCTGACGCCGGTCCGAATAGGCACGCGGGTTTTCTGGCCGGCTGGAATGTCGAGCGAAACTGTAGCTTCATGCACAACCGCGTCATCAAAATCAGTTGTTCGTATGTGTAGCGTCACGGACCGAGCCGAATCGCCGGCATTGAAGGCCGTGGCACTCATTTTTGGCTCAGTGCCATAAGGGTAGAGGTTCCCCGGAGGTTCTGGTTCCAATCCAATCTCCAGCCCCGTTCTCGGCTGATAAGCTGTGGCTTCTGTAGACTTTTCTAACTGCACGCCGTCGATCCATACCGTGCCGGTCTGCCGGTTTGATGCCGCCAAGTCCAAGCCGAGAGCTACGAAGATCTGTTTGGCTCGAGGCTGAAAAGTGAACGCGTGTCGCTGCCATTTTGTCTTTAGGCGTACCTGATGCTCCAGATTTCGCCCGAACGCTTGATGCACCGACAGCACGCCGGCAGGGTTTTCGGAATCGGCCTTCATGTAGGCGGACAGCGTATAGTCTGCGCCCGGCTCGACCGTTATCCAGCCACGATTAGCGAGCAAGGGCGCTTTTACCGGCACACGGTAGAGCGGAAAATAGTCGAAGTGGAAAACCGGAAGTGTGCTCGGCGCCAACGCGATTTTGAAGCTCGTGCCATCGAACTTCGCGGTCGTGGTATCTACCTCGCCCACGGTGGTATTCAAATTGCCGCCCCAGCCGGGCAAATCTGCGATGCTGCCCCAGCCGCTGCCGCCGCATTCAAAGCTGCTGTTGAGCAGAAGGTTCACAGCCGAAGTGGCTGGAATCACCTCGGTAAATGTGCTGCTGACCGGCTCGGACGGCTCCAATCGGATGTCATCAAGCCGGAAGGTGCCGGTAGAGGTGTACCAGAATTGAAGCCGGGTATGGTCGGATATCGTCTGCGTAGCGCGAAACACAAACGCAAATTCTTTCCACTTGTGTCCCGCTCGGAAGGACTGGCTCAGGCCACAATTGTCCCAGGATTTGGTGTTCGAGATAGCAACGTGCACCGCACCGCCGGCAATATCGTGTTGTCTGGCGGCGAAAGAAATCCTGTACCATTTGCCCTTGGTCAGCCGTATGGTGTTGACCTGGCACAACATCGCATGGCTTGCCGGAGAACGACTCCTGAAAGAAGTGCACATCAGCTTCTGGCTGAATCGCCCGGCAAATCCCTCATCGCGTGCCCACGTCGCAGTGACATTGCTATCCCCGGCAAACTGCCAGTCGTCGGCCATACCATCGCCGTCTGTGTCCTGCTCGAAACTGCCATTCACGACCATATTTTCCTGTTGAGCCTGGCACGGCAGACTGGCCAGTACGATGATTAGAGCGGCCAGAAACAAGTTTCTCGCTTGAACTCTCATTCTCCGTAACATTCCTGACATGTCGGTTGCTAACACCGGCTGTTGTTCTATGCCCGTCAGGGGACTATGTCACTTCTGGACTCGCGTCGTGCCCTTGCCCAGCAGCGGCAGAACCTGCCGCGCCTGTTGCGAACCGTAATTAAAGACGGTGAAACCTCCTGTATCCAGTTGTCTTGTTACGCCGATCTGCTCAATGAGCTTGCAGATGTCTGTCGGATCGCTCCACACGCTCAAGCCTATGCCCGGGTAGCAAGGCACCTTGCCGGCCCAGGTAAGTTGCTGCTCAACGAGGCGCTGAAACTGCCCGCTCGAAGCCGTATAGTCCATGGGGCAGACGAAGTCAAGATAGCCGCGGCCGCACCAACGCTTCCAGTCCTGCCCAATGGAGTCTCGATGGACGGGCCAGTTCCTAAAGACCGCCGCCGAAATCTTGATGCCGGGCCTGATTTGTTTGGCACGCTGAGCCACAGCGGCCACCACAGAAGTGATCTGTTGCCGCCGAAAGTCCAACCATTCTTCGTTCAGGGCCGTGTCGCTACGCAAGGCAGCGGGCCAATTACCAACCTTTTTGCCGATAGCTTTTTCAAACCGCCGGCGACAGCCGCTGCAGAAACAGCTTTCTTTGCCCGGATACCGGATGTAGTCAAAGTGCAGTCCATCGACATCATATTTGCGAGCGATTTCGAGCATGGACTCTATTTCAAGTTTCTGGTTGTCCGGATGGGAGGGGCACAGCCACCGGTCGTTGGCCGAGCCATCATAATTGACCTGTGTCCGCCCCGTTGCCTTCATCTTCGCCATGAATGTCTTATCTGCCCTCCAACCCATGTTATAATTGACTTTCCAGATGTGACATTCGACGCCGTACTTCTTGCATGCTGCCAGACAGAGCCGAATTTGGTCGCCTTGCTCGGCAACCTCAGGTGCAACAGGCAATACCTCGCTCCTGTAGTAAGCCACGCCGCCCCACAGCATGTTCGGTAGAATGGCGGTGAAGCCGTTATCGGCAAGAAGTCTGATAGCCAGGTCCCACGTCATGCCCGAGACCCCGAAGGCACTGTGACACCAAAACGCGCGGTGTTCTCCAGGCTGCGGCTTCTGCGCCAGACAATATGCCTCAATCATGGATCGGCGGGCTTTTTCCGCGGTGTCGATAGCTTTTGAAAACTGCCGCTTTGAAAGGAGCGACCTACCGCGGCGTTGAAGCTCCACGGCCGATTCCAGAGCTGACCGGGCATTACCGCTGCGGGCCAGATCTCTTATGCCTCGCCGGGCCAAGTCGTAGCTGTCGTACGGCCCGAACTGACCGACCCGCTCCAAGCAGCCTTTCGCCGCATCACGCCACAGATCGGGCACGAGCGTGCCGGCCATCGCCAAGAGCAGATGCAGTTTGTTGGCTGCGTCATCCGGCAGCAAGACGTGAGTCAGGTAAATGCAGTTATCGCTGGCCACGATGGCCGGCTGACCGGTAGCCCGACCGTCCGCGTCGCACCACCACGCCGCAACATGACTGCGTCCTTTGACTGCCCGTGCCTCGTGGATGTTCCA
>Ga0180434_10005074_pt1 | contig 15694 bp, 6 predicted proteins | sample SS_ome_7_FD_132453 | JGI IMG/M metagenome (GOLD analysis project Ga0180434, IMG submission 132453) | Hypersaline lake sediment archaeal communities from the Salton Sea, California, USA - SS_1_D_2 metaG | ecosystem: Environmental > Aquatic > Non-marine Saline and Alkaline > Hypersaline > Sediment...
AATCGCAATAATGCCAAGCACAATAAACAGTATGGTCACAAGCACGATCAAAAGTGTTGGGAAAATAGCAATCAAAATTCCCAAAATCACCAATAAAATACCTGAAAGCAAAAGTGACCAAAATAATTGATTGACCGTCTTAAAGACAACTTCAATTTTGTCCATAGCCATATTTTATTTTATTAAATTTTTAATTAATTATTGTTAATATTATATCACAACGCCGCTATAATCTAAAAATGACCAATTTTTTATAAAATCATCATAGTCCATCTTAAGCCGCCCTCGCATCGGATCAAGAAGAATAATTTTATTCGGATGTCTTGGATCGCCCTCCCACCCCGATACAATGTAAGTATGCTCGCCAACAAAGCCAAGCACCCCCGCCCCATCAGCAGTCTTCCAGATCAGGGTTTGCGGATTTTGATGATAATTTCCCCAAATAATAACAACCCGACCGCTCTCCAGATATTCCTGAATATTCTGCCAACTTTTTCCCCGAAAACTTTCAGCCGGCCGGTAACGACGTGCAAGCTCGGCAATCGGCTCCCAATAAATTCCATAACCGGTCATCCTTGGCTGGCTTCCGTCAATATTGCCGACGTAACCCTTGCTTGGATCACCCCAAGTACCATTTTTATACTCTAAGGGATAACTTATCGGTTGATATTTGATAAGCTCAGATTCGGATACATTGATTCCATGATAAGCTAAGGCTGATTTCAAACTTGCCACCTCACAGCTTAAAGTATGCTCTTGATGATGAAACGGCACCGCCATCTCAAACAACTGACTCTGATTTGGCACCCAGGCGATAATTTCGCCGTCCTTTATATCAACACTGACGCCGCTGCGATCATAAATATTCCCCTCAAACCATTCATCTAAAATCTTTCCCTGAGCATTAAATACTCGGACATGCGGACCGCCGCCCGGACCAGCTCCGGTAACAATCTCAGCCAAACCGTCTCCGTTCACATCACCAACCGCGAGATTTACTCCCCCGTGAAACCTGGAATCATAGGCGTCAAACTGGCCGAGAAGTCTCCCGTCACTCGAAAAAATTCTGACATGCGGACCACCGCCCGGACCCATTGTCGCAACTTTCTCAATCGCCCCATTGCCGCTTAAGTCTCCCTGTTCTAAATTTGTTGACCCTTCCCAGCCGGGAAAAGCCTGCCAAGATAGCGCAAAAACACCAGACGGCATTAGAGCAAGTCCGATAAGAACAGATGCGATTAAAAATATCCTCAACATATTGATCATTAAAAAATCCCCCTCATTATTGGGAGATTTTTTATAAATTCTATCATTCAATTAAATATCCTTCGAGCAAGCCCAGCAATTCTTCCTGTGAACGCGGTCCGACAATCGTACCAAGAAGCTCGCGCTGTTCATTTATCAGAAAGAACTGCGGCAAACTTATAATCTTATAATTATCGTAAAAATCAAGTGTCGGCTTTAGGAATTTAATATCATATCGCCCGCGGTTAAGCTGACGCCAATTTACATTCGCCGGTTCAAGTGTCGTCAACGGCACAAAACTATATTCATCCGCAAGCTCAAGAGATATGTTGCGATAAATATCAAGCTGTTCTTGAGCGGACGTATTCCAGAAATTATATACAAAGAGTACGGTCGGCTTGTCATATCTGATATTCGGCAAAATATTCACAATCTCACCCGCCGAATTATACGCCGTTACTCCCGGAACAATCTCACCAATACCAAGCAGTGCTTCTTCAGGGAGAGGGATAACATTGAGCCGGTAATTATGCGACCGATCATCCTCGGAAACTGTTGAAGTCACCCGCTCAGCAAGTCGGCCGGTTTTTGGTATCTGTACTTTTGCTGTTATGACACTTGTTTGATCGATAACAGTAATTAAAGAATTTACCGGATCATAGCCTCCTGCGGCAATACGAATATAATATTCACCTTTCGGTAAAACAACCACGAGCCCATCCGGTATGGCAAATGGATTTGCATGCCCAAACGCCGCACCCTGCCATTCGTTAAATTCACCTGTTGCCGGATCCTTGACATAGACCGTTGCAACCGCGAAATCAATATTTTCCCCTGTCTCCGCATCAACTACCCCAACCGGCTCCGTAACAACCGCAGTATTAATTTCACGCTGATAAACATCGTCAATATTATTACCAACCGCTCCCGCCAGTCTGAAAGTACCGGCTTTGTCAAATACAACATCACCGACCCATAACTTTAAACTTTCATCATAAACCATCGGAAACTCATCTTCCGTGTCCAGATTAATTATCTTCGCCCAAGTTGCCCCGACTGTTTCAAGATAAAATGTTTGCGGCACTCCAACGGCAAACTGAACAATACCGTACTGCGACAACGGGGCCTGATGACTCCTGACAACAAACTGATTGCCACCGAATATCACTTCGCCCTCAACCGAAAATTCACATAATTCTGATGAAAATACATTGCCTTCATTGTCAATTAGCCGGATAATCGCCGAATAACTATTGGCCGGCACCTGAGAAAGCGTAAAGTTAAACACTGTCCCGTTGCCTGAAGCCGTATACTGATCAACCTCATACCATCCAAGGCCGTCACTTAGTGAATACTGCAATTTACTAATCTCGCTCGGTGGAACATCGGCAGAACCGACAAAGGTAATATTATCGGCAGTATAAACACGGTCGCCGCAGAATGTTTCATCAATACCAATCGTTGTTACCGTTTCGCCAAGATCCGGCACCGGCAAAACAACATCAGGAATCACAAGCGGCACTACTGGAGGCGGCGGAAGGTCTGGTCCCTCGGGTGGTGCCACAGACTCTGTCGGTGGTTCAATCGGAGGTTCTGCTAGAGGCCCGGTCGGTGGTGCAACCGGTGTTACTTCTCCGCCAGGTTCACCGCCATCTCCTTCATCTCCTCCGGTTGGTGAAGTACCACCGCCACCGCCACCGGGCGGGACATAACCGGCGCCAAGCACTGCTCCGCTCGGAGAAAGAACCGTGACCGTAACATTAGCCTGATCGCAAAAACCGTCATTGTCACAAACTTCATATCTGAATGTGTCCGTACCATAATAGTTCTGATTCGGCGTATATGTTGCCTGCTCTGTAGTTGGGTTGTATATTACCGTTCCATTGGATGGATTGTTAATTATTGTCACTGAATTTGAATCAAGTACACCGTCAAAATCATAATCATTAGCAAGTATTGATATATTTATTGGGGTCTGATAATTCGTTTGAACAGTATCATTTACCGCTACCGGCTCTAAGTCTCCTCCAACACCGACTGTTACCTCTCCTTCACTGCAAGCACTCTCATTATCACAAACCTGATAAATAAATGAATCAACACCCTCATATCCCGGGTCCGGTGTATAAGTCACGACGCCAGTCACCGGATCAATACTTACTGAGCCATTGGTCGGATCCTGAGTAATTGTTACGCTTGTTGGATCAACTACCCCATCCGGATCGCTGTCATTAGCAAGGACGTCAATATCAACCGGCGTATCAACCGAAGTAGTTGCATTGTCATCTCCAACATCCGGCGCGCCATTCACCTCAACCGTTACCTCACCGGTATCGCACCGCGCCGTAGTATCACAAATACTATAAGTAAAGCTGTCGGTGCCATAAAAATCAGGGTCTGGCGTATAAGTCACAACACCGGTTACCGGATCAACCGTTACTGTTCCATTGGGCGGCGGATCGGTAATTGCTACTGTCGTTGGGTCAAGATTATTGTCAGGATCCGTATCATTTGCCGCAACATCAACATCAACCGAAACACCCTCATTTGTTTCGGCAATGTCATCTACTGCTGTTGGATAAAATTGAGGAATCGCGCACTCACCAACGTTAATATAAACATCGGCTTGTCCGCAAAGCCCGGTCTCGTCACACACTTCGTATCTTAATATATCCGCTCCCAAATAACCGGCATCTGGCGAATATGTAATATTCCCGTTTGTTGGGTTTACCGTGGCTGTTCCGTTTGAAGGGCCGGAAACAACGTGCACCGATGTTGGGTCAATGTTCCCGTTTGGATCATAATCATTTAATAACACCGGAATCTCAACGTCAATATCAGCGCAAGAATCAACTGAATCATCATAAGCAACCGGCGCATATTGCGGCTCGGTTACTGAAATTTCAACGTCAGCCTCCCCGCAATCACCGTCATTGTCACATGCCTGATAACTAAACACGTCATCGCCTAAATATCCGCCATCCGGCGTATAAGTCACAACACCGGTCACCGGATCAACCGCAATCGTACCATGCTCCGGCGGATCAGTAATAACAACGCTCGTTGGATCAATCGAACCATCGGCGTCAGTGTCATTGGCAAGCACGTCAATATCCACTGCCGTACCCTCGGTTGTTGTTGCTGTATCGTCATTTATTTCCGGTGGCGCGTTTACCGTAATATTAACCGTTGCCGTATCACAAAAACCGTCATTATCACAAATTTCATATATAAAAGAATCTAAGCCGCTAAAGCCGGCGTCCGGAACATAATTAATTATCCCGGTTAGCGAAACGCTTGTCGTGCCATTCGAAGGGCCGGAAATCACCCGCAAACTATTAAGATCAAGAGTGCCGTCAGCGTCTTCATCATTATCAACAACGTCTATATCAATCGGTGTCTCATATCTTGTTTCAACGGCATCATCATTTGCTACCGGCCCGACACCGGTGTCAACGCCGATTGTTACTGTTGCTGAATCACAATATCCCTCGTCGTCGCAAACCGTATAATCAAACTCATCAGTGCCAACAAAACCGCTATTTGGCGCATACGTTGCAATGCCGGTAACATCATCATAGGTTACCGATCCGTTTGAAGGACCAGAATCAATTGTTACCGAACTGGCCACAAGAAAACCATCCGGATCATAATCATTCGTTAAAATGTCAATGTCAACCGGCGTGTTTATCGCCGTTGCTTTAGCATCATCAAGCGCGACTGGCGGAGCTTTAACCGCAATCGCTACCTGGGCCGTATCGCAAAGCCCGTCATTATCACACACTTCATATGTAAAATAATCCGTACCATACCAATTATATTCCGGCGTATAAGTTACCGCTCCGGTAATCGGATCAATTGTCACGATGCCGTTTGACGGGGTCGGATCAATATTTATTGATGAAACGTCAAGCGTACCGTCGAGATCGCTGTCATTTGCCAAAATATCAATTTCAATTGGTGTATTCACTGTTGTTGTACCGCCGTCATCCAAAGCCTCCGGTCGCGCCTGCACCGTTACGTAAACTGTCGCCTCGGCGCAAAAGCCACTATCATCGCATACTTCGTAATCAAACTCATCCGGACCATAATATCCAACTGACGGCGTGTAAGTTATAAATCCGGTCAGCGGATCAACGCTTGTTGTGCCGTGCGCCGGACCGGCTATCACGCTTGTACTCGAAGGAAGAAGTATTCCATCCGGATCAAAATCATTTGCCAAAACATCAATACTAACATTGCTGTTTAATAAAGTTATTACATAATCATCTAGCGCAACCGGCTCCTGAAGCTCATAACAATTTGTAACTTCGGCCGTAACCATCGGCGCTCCGGGATATCCCGGCCGTTGGTCCACTTCAATCTCAATCACGTCGCCATTCGCGGCAATAATAACTTCCAAACTCGCACCGCCGGCAAGCTGAAACGCGCCGCTTGTATCAAGCACGTTGTTTCGATAAACACGATAAAAGCTTGGACCCGACATATCGCCGATTAGTTCCTCGCCATTGTTTGTAATTGTGAAAACTGCGTTCGGCGCCACACACTGGCCCGAAACACTCAAATCAGAATAATCCCAGACCTCAAGTTCGCAAAGCGGACTGCAGCCGTCACCCGGCAAATTATTCCCGTCGTCACATTCCTCATCACCCTCCAAAAATCCATTGCCGCATTCAATTGCCGTCGGCACGCATTCATATTCAAGCCACCAAGCGTCAGTCTTGGTATTTACCCTTGTGAAAACATCAACCCGGCTTGTGCCGATATTTGGGAATATTTCATCCTGCCCGGCTTTATCCAAATATATGCCATCGCCCTGTTTTTCAAGAGTATTATTTGGGTCATTTTGAAAACCGGTAAACACCGCATTTTTTAATCTGACGATTGCGTCAACAATTTCTAAATCATCACTTTGTTGACGGCCTTCTAAAAAGAGATACAGTTCGTTTGAAGTCCGCTGGAGCGATAAACCCGGAACACTCTCAATAAGACCGCTGTCATTTATAAAGTTACCGCTCACGCCTGTTAAATCTATTATTTCACCGGTTGCAAATTCATCCGGCACCGGACCGACAAAAGTTGCCGGCGTTGAATTACCGCTGCCCTGATTTTCTACCCGTGTGTAATCAATCCTTAAAAATGCGCGCGGCAAACATTCGCCAAGCTCAATCGAACATGTTGAGCTGCAACCGTCATAATTGTCATTATTCCCGTCATCGCATTCCTCTCCGGGCTCAATCACGCCATTACCGCAAACCGCCCCCGTTGCCCCACAACGAACACTCACGTCATCAAGAAATGTGCCCAGGCTGTCTGATGTACCGATGTCAGCAAATTGCAAACGCGTTATTGAGTCACTCGCTGTAAAATTAAATGCATAATCTTGCCATTCGACGTCCGTTCCTCCAATCGACTGAATTGTTGCCTGAACTGAACCATCCCAACTAATTTCCAAAATATTATTATCCGCACTTGTGTTTGGCCGCGGTGAATAAGAAAATCTCACAGTATAAGTTTCGCCCGGAATTGTCGCGATATCTTGATAAATTCTGACCGATGCCGGCTCGCCATTCACGCCGCCGCCCGGGCCATCCCAGTCAGTATCAAGCTCGGCATGCTGATTGCCTTCTGCTGACATCCAATTGTTAACGCCAAACTGAATCTCCAGATTTGCATCCTCCGGCCTTGTCATGCCGCCATGTTCTGTTTGATTGGTATTCCATTCAACCACCCAGCCAAGCGCCGGCGTGCCATTTGGAAAAATATCCCATTTTCTTGAGTTGGTACTTGTTATCGCTTCAAAACCGCCGTTTGTTATAAGTTCGAGATTTGGATCACAAACCGCTTCCTCAAGACATGCACTTGAACAACCGTCACCATCGCGAAGATTGCCGTCATCGCATTCCTCTCCCGCATCAATGACTCCATTACCGCAAAAATTTGCCGTACAAACACTTGCTTCAATCGCATCAATATCATACGCATCCGCATCAGGAAAAGAAGCATAAAGCGAACGATCAGTGCGATCAACTATTTTGATATAATTTGCCTCGGCCAATCCTCCATCCGCCAAATCAACGCTGCCGGTTCGGTCAACCTCGCCAAGCGAATAAAAATCAATCCCATTATAACTGGCAAAAATTTCAGCCCTCTCCATTGGGTACGGCAATTTAGTAATTTCAAAAACCGTGATATCATCGCCTGCCTCATCATGCACTGTTGCATCAAAATGAACGGTAATATAAGTATCCTCTTCTAAAAAGCCGAGCGAATAAAATGTATTGGGCGGTTCAGTATTATTATTTGAGTCCGGCTCGCCCAAAACAGATAACGTATCACTCCTTGCGGCAAGAACCGGCTGACCACCATTCTGCAACCCCTGATTAAAATCAATTACATGCGCGGCATAACACCCCGGCTCAGGCGCTGGACAAACAGTCGGATCCCAGTAATATTCAAGATTTGAACCCTCGGACATTATTGGATTACCGGTTTCAGCATTCAAAAGCATACCACCAATATGAACTTCAACCGCCTCGTCATCCGCCTCAATTCCTGGCCAAGGGACATTAATTTCAAAACGATCACCGTTTTGCACCTCATCACCGCTTACATAAGTTGTTTCTGTTGCTTTGTCCTGCGGTTCAACAATACGATAAGAAAGCTGGAGTGTTGCTATTTCACCCTCTGAAAGCACGACGCGACCGCCAATTGTAAGTTCAATTTCCTCATATTCACAAAACGCGGTGTCTTCATCATCAAAAATTACATCCGGCTCAACAGTTACTGGGCATGCCTGCACCGGATTACTTGATGCGGTTGATGTCCGGCGCGCGCCATCCGGTCCCTCAAGCGTCCAAACCAAATTTGTTCCATCAAAATCAACTGTAAATTCAGAATCTGGATAAAATTCAGTGCGGCCCGGCTCAAAAATCGTTGTCTGTCCCCTGTCTTGTGGCGACGGAGTAAATTTATTATCTCCGCCAACTGGTATCTCGATTGATTCATCATTCTCATTAAGATAGCCAAAATGCGCCGTGTATGTCCCGTCCTGATTATTTACCACGCATTCCAAAATTGGACGGACCGGCAAAAACTCCTCCTCAACAATTATCGGACAAAGCGGGCCTCCATTTCGGCTTTCTCCGTTTACAATTTCAAAATCACCGGCAATTGTACCAATGCCGATTGGCTCGGAACAGCTGGTATGAATTCTTGTGTGCTCAAAGTCATCAATGTTGATAATAATCTCTGTGCCAAGCGTATCCTTTTTCCAGGTTCCATAAAAAGTAAATTCCATACCCGGCAAAACATTGCCGTCATATACCACATCGTCATCTTTTACCTGCACGACTGTTACATCAGCTGATTCATCGCCATTATATTTTAATGTTAGCCAAGTTACTTTTCCGGCACATTCCCCGCATTCGCCATCACCCGGCTCTTCATCATCATCGTCTTCGTCACCGTTGTCATCATCGCCGTCATCATCACCGTTGTCGTCATCGCCGTTGTCGTCGTCACCGTTGTCGTCATCACCGTTGTCGTCATCGCCGTTGTCGTCGTCACCGTTGTCATCGTCACCGTTGTCGTCATCATCGTCATCGTCTAATAGTGCGGCAATATCAATTTCACCGCCCTCGCCCTCAACAAAATCGTCCTTACCGGCGTGAGCAACGCGGAAATATGCCAGTTGCTGTTTTTCAACCGGAGATAGCTCCATTTTTTGCCCTCGAACATCAACTTCAAGGCTGTAAATGACCGCCGGCTTGTTTACGCTCTCAAAAATGGAACGTATTTTTAAACCATCGGAAAATATTGGCAATTTATCAATATTTTGATGAACCTCTACCGCTGTATTGCTGCAATCAATGCAATTACCGACCGGTTGCCAATCTTTTCCGTCATAATAATACCAATTCACATAATCGCCCGATAACTGATATTTAATATTTGAACCCGGCCACTTTAAAGCATCCTCATGAAAACCGACCAATTTATCACCCTTCATAAGCCTCAAAGGATCCATGGTAATAATATCCGCGTTCTCACCAACTGCTGTAAGTTTTGCTCCATCCTTGTCAACATGGACCTTACTGACATCATAAGAAAAACGCTGCGGATTATTAAAATCAACAATAATACGACTGGTTTCATAACCGCGGATACCGTCAATCCAGTCAGTAATACCGGCATAAGCTGTTTTATTCGAAAATATTGCAAGCCCTCCCAAACTCAAAGCAACAGTCACTAAAAAAACAATCACCCAGGTTAACGTTTGCCGTTTGCTATTTTTTTTCATAATTTCAAATTATTTCTTTTTTGCTTTTTTGGTACTACCCCTAAGTTGCGGTATTGAATAATATCCAATCGCTGACACAAGAAGCGAGAGTAGCGTTACAATAATAAATGTTGTCAAAAGCTGTTGGCGTGCGGCTTCGAGATGAACAAATATTGGCGTACCAACCGAAACCATGCCAATAATATTTCCGTTCACATCCCGCAGGGGCCGAAACGCACTGTAATAAATCTCACCAAAGCGAGTCTGTATCGCCGTGTAGGTAAAACCGCGTTCAAGTACCTCTTGATTAATGTCCGGATCTGTTTCTTCTGTCCCAACAAATCTTGAAACACCATCGGCAGTTTTCATTGTTGTTGCTGAAATCTTGTTACCGGTATAAATAGAAACATCAAGATCGCTCAATTCTTTTGAAAAATCAACAAAGGCATTATCAAAAAGATAGCCAACTTCAACCGAACCAATTACTGCCCCATTTACAAGTATTGGATGCACCGCACGCGTTGAAATATAATCCACTAAGACACCCGGCGCCGTATCATAAGACCGCGCTTGAGCGCGCTCGAGAATAGAATAAGCCACAAGATTATCATTCGCGTATACTTCGCCACGTTCACGAATATCACTCGGTGAAGCGACGACTTCACCAAAAACATTATACACTCTCAAAATATCAACATCCGCACTCTGCAAATATCTGTTTAAAGATGATAATAATCCGTCATAATCATTATTTTGAATGTAATTTGCGATTTCCTCATCCTCAGCAATAAGACGCGCCACAAACATACCCGTATTTGCCCTGTCATCCATTACTATCACCTGGGATTCCGCGCCCTTCAGCATCAACTCATAATTGTTGCGTTCAATAATTTTAAAAGCAAATAAAGTAAAAATTAATGCTCCGAAAGTTGCCACAAAGACAACGATTGTAAGAAAAGTAACATATGTCCTTAAAAACGGCCTTGCCTTAACATAAGGCCACGCCCAAAGTGCTAAAAAGAAGAATGCTATGCCATAACCAATCGCGCCGGCAATCCACGCCACACTGTATTCAAGTGACATCTGCCGTAAAATTACTATATCCGGATCAGGCAATAAATGAATAGTATATATAAGCGTACTTAAGGCAAATAATATGTACGCCACAAGCGGATAAAGATTGTTGCGCCTTGTCTTTCCATCCTTCTTTTTCTCTTTAGCATAACGCCTATATTGATACACAATAGTAATAATAATAAAAGCCAACGCAACGAGCTCAAGAAGACTTGGCAAATAAGGGCCAATATAAAAATAACCCGGTAAAACAAAAAACCCTATTATTACAAGTCCGATCAATAATCCAATAACAATCCGTATTATTCTTCCCCGGCTCTTCTTTTTTCCTTTTTTGGAACCATTAACACCGGTCGACTTTACTTCACCGGTTTTCTTAAGGTGCGTGATGCTCGGTTCAGCCAAAACACCGCGTAAAATCGCATAAAAAGCAAAGGCCTGAATAATTAAAGAAATAAGCAAAACCGATGGCTCCTTCCGCTGAATAATAAAAAACAGCAAAGCGATGGCCAAAGCAATAAAGCCAATAAAACGCCAGGCTGTTCTCATCCGCCGCTCATAGCGATAAGTAACAATGAAAAGCACGGCAATTGACACACTTACAAGAATCCCAAACGCAATGATCAAAAAGTATAAAAACTCATACCAAAAAATGGACATATAAAATTTATTTTATATTTTGCTAATTGATTTTTGTTTTAGGAAAGTTCCTCCTAAATACTTTATTATATTATATACTATCCCCACTTTAAATTTTATTATTTATACACAGTTATTTTCCGCTAAAAATTGGTATAATGTATGCATTATGCATTGGAGGCTACTACTCGTAATTATAATAATAATCGCCCTTTCAATTGCGATTTTTATTTTTGTCTCAAACCGCATTGATTATAGCGAGGGCGAACCAGATTGGGGTATCACTTATAGCGTAAAATATGCCGAAGAGCTCGGCCTTGACCCCAAGGTAACTTACCTTAGCATTTTGGACGATCTTAATGTTAGCCATATTCGCATGCCAAGCTACTGGGATCGCATTGAAAAAACTCCGGGTAATTTTTATTTTCGTGAATTAGACTGGCTAATTGAAGAAGCAAGCCGCAGGGACGTAAAAATTGTACTTGTTTTAGGCCAACGCCAGCCCCGATGGCCTGAATGCCACATTCCGGACTGGGCGCAAAAATTACCCACCCCGCTTCGAAACGAAAGAGTTCTTAAATTTAATGATGCCGTTGTCCAAAGATACCAAGGCAATAATAACATCGTGGTCTGGCAAGTTGAGAATGAGCCATTTTTAGATGTTTTTGGCGAATGCGAGCCAACAACCTTGGAATTTGTTGAATCTGAAATCACCCGTGTAAAATCCTTGGATGATCGGCCCGTAATGGTCGCTGAAAGCGGCGAACTATCAACCTGGGTTCGCGGCGCCCAAATCGCCGATATCCTCGGCGTCAGCCTTTACCGCATCACCTGGAACAAATATCTCGGGTATTTTTACTACCCAATTGCTCCGGATCATTATCACAGTAAAATTGAACTTATTAAGCCTCTTGTTAATGAAATAATCTGCACTGAGCTACAAGTTGAACCCTGGGCACCCGAAGGCATCACAAATATGTCGCACGAAGAAATGATTAAAGCACTGCCGCTCAAAAAAGCACAGGACAATATTGATTTTGCCCGCCGCGTCGGCTTTCCGGAAATTTACCTCTGGGGCGCGGAATGGTGGTATTACATGAAAAAAGATTTTAACGACGACTCGTATTGGAATGAAATGAAAAAACTTTGGGAATAAAAAATGCCCCACAAGTGTGAGGCACTAGGCAAACTAAGGCCTTAAATAAGGTCTTTTTTATTTTCTTCTAGAGATTACAAGAAAAAGAACAATGGCAATGATTCCAATTCCGCCAATCGCGAGCCAGGTCAGTTTAATACCGTACCACTGGGCCCAGAAGCCGGAAATTATCAGGCCGGCGCCAGCCGCCAAGGTCCAGAACATACCAAAATAAGAATTTACCGTGGCTCTCCTTTTATCGTCCTCGACCAACTCACCAACCCAGCTAGCCTGAAGTGGCATTAGCATGCCCCGCGGGATCTCATGGACAAACAACACTGCCATAAACATCCCCCAATCCTCCGGTATGGGAATGGCCGTGATTGTTATACCAATTGCCAAACCAACCAACATCAGTTGCATTATCATTGATTTTACTCTCCGGCAAAACTCAACCACCAATCCAGCGCCCAGGATCGTTCCCAGGACCTGGAAAAAAACCGGTACGCTCAGGTCGGTTGTAAAAAATCTCATCTCATACAAAACCGACCACTGCATATTGATTGGCTGGACCATCATTGAAATAAGAAAGCAAACGCCAAACAGCAAGGCTAACCTTTCATTAGCAACTATTATCTTTCGCCCTTGGACAATATTACTCCTGAACTCTTGCCAGGAACGTGTCGACCTCAAGTGCTGGACTGAATCATCACCGTTACTAAGAACACGCCACATGATTATCGCACTGATAAATGCCATCATGCCGGCGATCAAAAACGGCATTGACAACCCAAAATAAAAACCGATCTTTGCTCCAAGCCACGCTAAAACCAGTGTCGCCAAACGTTCTAAAATAAACGCACGACTAAACAGCTTGGTATATCCTTTCCTCCACCCGTACTCTCTGAATTTATTAATTGCCCAGGCGTTGAGTGAACCGGACTGCAAAGCCGCCGCAAATGCCGCTGTCACCTCGGCCAGGACATAATGCCAAAAACCGCTCCCCAGAAAAAAAATCAATAATGCAACTCCTTCGATCAAGAGTCCGGCAACAAAACTTTTCTTATGGCCGAACGCATCGGCATAACTTCCGGTCGGGACTTCAAAAAAGAATACCCCGATCATAAAGCAAACATTTACCGCGTTCATCTCGATAAAATTTAAGCCGGCATGTTTAAGCATCAATGCGTATACCCCAAAAGTCAATGTAATATGCATCGAGAGTATCTTTGCGATATAAAAAGCAATGACTATTCTTCTGATTTTTTTCTCGTCCATCTCAACCCTCCTCGCTAATTGTTAAAGTTCGTTTCTAGACCAAAAAACTCGGCTGGTCTAGCCGAGTTTTTTTAGAGGGTTGGTAAATTTAAAAAATTAACACATATCTAAAATTAACCCGGTTAAACCACGAGAACGGCGGTTCTCGTTTGAAACAAGAACAAAACCCCCGTTTTCATAACGGATACAGTTCTTCTGATTAATTTTAGTCTTATTTATATTCATAAATATTTTTTGTATCACTTCTCAATATACTATCATTATTACTTCTTGTCAATTCTCTTACTGACGACCGCAGCTGAGCTTTCTTTTGCCGCGCTTTTATAGAAATATGCCGCCACCAAAGCCGTAATCGGGATAACGGCGATCATACCTATTGAACCGCCAATTGACCGGACTATTTCATCGGCAATAAAGTTAAAATTAATAAATTTTAACCAGGATTCACCCAACTGATTAAAGAGGATAACCGTTGGAAGCGCGGCACCAACATAAGCAAAAATCAAAGTATTGGACATTGTACCAATAACATCTCGCCCGACATTAATTCCTGATCTGAATAATTTTTTAAAATTACTTCCGCTGTTCGCATCTTTTACTTCTTTTACTGTCGCCGCAACTCCAATTGCCACGTCCATTGCCGCACCCAAAGCACCAATTAATATTCCTGCCAAAAATACTCCCTTTGGATCAATCCCTTCAATAGTTGAAGCAAGCAGCCGCCCCTCTTCTGTTGAGAGGCCGGTCAAATAAGCCGCACCGGCAAATAAATAGGAAAAAATAAACGCGACAATTACGCCGCCAAGAGTACCTAAAATTGCCGCAATTGCTTTTTTGTTGCGTCCGCCGACCAAAAGCAATGTTATCCTGGAAACAATCGCCGCAAGTACGAATGTTATGAATACCGCGTTATAGCCCGCGAGAATCGCCGGTACCAATACCAAAAATATCAAAATTACTGAAACAATCAAACTTAAAATCGTCTGCAATCCTTTTCTAACTCCTCCTAAAATTATTAAAAATACAAAAAAGATTATTACAAGCCATATCAACGCCGGAACTCTATAAATGCTATCAATATATACCGCCCAATTTTCTCCACCGCTATCCTCAACAAACATTACTAATTTTTGCCCTTCTTCAAACTCAAGACTAAGCGGATTCGTACTCGGAGAATCTTTAAAAAATATTTCCTCTCCCTCACGGCTGCCCTCAAGCATAACAATCCCAATCTCCTGATATGCTTCTACCCGTTCACCTTCTTCTGTTTGAAAAACTTCAGATTTTTCCTCAATTGAAATAACCTTTGCTTTATCAAAACTAGTATTAATTTCAGCCTCTACCGCCGGCTCTTCCCCTGTCTCAACAATTAATATTTCCCCCGTATCCATCTCTTCCTGAGCATTGACCAAACAAAAACAACACCCCCAAAAAAGTGCTGCAACAATAGGAATTATTAATAATTTCTTTATCATATGTATTGATAAAAATTAATATAACACATATTACAAAATATTGCTATATAGGCTATAATTAGTATAAATATGTCAAAATCTCAAATTACAATCATTATTGCGATATTCCTTATCGCCGTCATCGGCATTGGATATATCATCTATACAGAAAACAAAAGCCCTATAGTTGAGGAAAAAGTTGGCGCGACCATTTTCCCAATTTATGATATCGCTCAAAATATTGCCGGTGAAAAAATTGAAGTTGTATTAATCACACCTCCCGGCGCAAGCCCTCATACTTTTGAACCAACTCCTGTTGAAATCAAAGACTTGCAAGGGAGCCAACTCATTTTTTCAATCGGACAGGGACTTGATGAATGGACGCATGAAATTACCGATGCAATTCCCGGATCAACAGTTATGGCGGTATCAAAAAATATTGAACTAATGCCAAACGAAGAAGAAAGCGCCAAAGATGAACATGAAGATGAAGAGGGGCAGGAAGATGAGCATCATCACGGATACATTAACCCGCATTATTGGCTCAGTATTCCCAACGCGAAAATCATTGCGCAAAATATTACAAAT
>Ga0180434_10005076_pt1 | contig 15690 bp, 14 predicted proteins | sample SS_ome_7_FD_132453 | JGI IMG/M metagenome (GOLD analysis project Ga0180434, IMG submission 132453) | Hypersaline lake sediment archaeal communities from the Salton Sea, California, USA - SS_1_D_2 metaG | ecosystem: Environmental > Aquatic > Non-marine Saline and Alkaline > Hypersaline >...
CTGCCTGGGGTGTTCGCCGGCTCTTTCGATGCGTTCCTCCTTGCTCGCGAGCTAGTCGATCAGGCCTCGCGGCTTGCCTATCCTTTCCATCACCTCGTCACAGGCATCGATGCACAGCTCGCAGGTGATGCATTCAAGCTGCTGGCCGTCGCGGATGTCGATGCCCATCGGGCAGACGTTGACGCAGGCCATGCAGTCGATGCAGTCGCCCAGCTGGTCAGCCCCTTCGGCCTTGCGATGCTTGCCGCGCGGCTCGCCCCGCCATTCGCGGTAGGCCACGGTGATCGTGTCTTCGTCCATCATCGCGGCCTGGATCCGCGGCCAGGGGCAGGCGTAGATGCAGATCTGTTCGCGCGCGAAGCCGCCGAACAGGAAGGTCGTCGCGGTCAGCACCCCCATCGTCGTGTAGGCGACAGGATGCGCCTGCAGCGTCACCAGATCGCGCAGAAGCGTCGGCGCATCGGTGAAATAGAACACCCAGGCCCCGCCGGTGGCGAGCCCGATCAGCATCCAGACCGTCCATTTCGTCAGCCTGAGCCGCAGCTTGCGGCCGTTCCATTTCTGGTTCCACAGCCGGACGCGGGCGTTGCGGTCGCCCTCGATCCAGCGTTCGACGAGCACGAAGAGATCGGTCCAGACCGTTTGCGGGCAGGCATAGCCGCACCACACCCGGCCCAGCGCCGATGTGAACAGGAAAAGCCCCAGCCCGGCCATGATCAGTAGCCCGGCGACGAAGTAGAATTCGTGCGGCCAGATCTCGATCATGAAGAAGAAGAACCGCCGGTTCGCAAGGTCGATCAGCACCGCCTGATCGGGCATGTCCGGGCCCCTGTCCCAGCGCAGCCAGGGCGTGATGTAGTAGATGCCCAGCGTGATCGCCATGATCACCCATTTGAGGTTTCGGAACGTCCCCTTCACGCGACGCGGAAAGACAGGGACTCGCGCGGCATAGAGGCTTTCGGGTTGTTCGGACGAGCTCACGGGATTCTCCGTTGGCGGGCGATGTCTGACCCAGATAGCCGTCGCCGGAACGATCGGGCTTTGACATGCGTCAAAATGCAGGTCCATGATGCATGAAAAGGCACCGGCGCCCCCAGGAAACGCGCGAACAGGACGGGGCGCCGGTGCTCTGGTTCGGGTATGACCCGAAGCCCACACGCATCATGCCCGCATGGCCGGCGATTGCCTTGACTTGGGTCAACTCGCCGCCGGCACCGGGGCTGCGGCGCGGTGCCGCAGGCCGGGCGTGGCCGCCACAGGCCCGGATGCAAAACGGGGGGCCGCCGGCCCCCCGCGTCTCCTGCATGACCCGGCGGCGGGTTATTCGCCGCCGCCCAGCTGGTGCACGTAGACCGATACCGCGGCGATGTCCGATTCCGACAGGCGGTTCTGCCAGGGCGGCATCACGCCGTAGCGCGAATAGGCCACCGTTTCGGTGAGCGAGGCGACATCGCCGCCGTAAAGCCAGATCGCATCGGCAAGGTTCGGCGCGCCCTGGTAGATGTCGCCCGACCCGTCCTCCATGTGACAGGCGGCGCAATTGTCGAGATAGACGGTCTCGCCCGCCGCGGCGAGGGTCGCGTCATGCTCCTGCCCCGAAAGCTGCAGGACGTATTGCACCACCTCGTCGATCTGCTGGTCTTCCAAGAGCCCGTCCGCGCCGAACCGCGGCATTTCGGAATAGCGCGAATCGAGGTCTTCCTCGTTGCGGATCCCGTGCCGGATCGTGGCCTGGATCGATTCGATGTCGCCGCCCCACAGCCAGTCGTTGTCCAGCAGGTTCGGGTAGCCCACCGCGCCGGCCGCGCCGGAGCCGTGGCACTGCGCGCACCAGGTGCGGAACACCGCCGCCCCGGCATTGACGGCGAAGGCGTTGAGGTCGGTGTCGTCGCCGATCGTCGTCAGGTCGGCTGCGGCCAGCCGGGCCTCGATCTCCTCGTTGGCCGAGGCGTAGCGCTCGATCTCGGCGGCGACGGCCAGCCGGGTGTCGCCGGACGCGGACTTGCCCAGAATGCCCTGGGTGGCCGAGTTGACGAGCGGCCAGGCCGGATAGGCGATGGTGTAGCCGATGCCCCAGATGATCGTGGCGTAGAAGGTCCACAGCCACCAGCGCGGCAGGGGCGTGTTCAGTTCCTCGATCCCGTCCCACTCGTGGCCCGTGGTCTCGTAGGTCTTCTTGACCGGTTGCTTGCTCATTCGTCAGGCCTCCTTGGCCGCGCCGGGCGCGGCGCGGCGGTTGGAACCGCCCTCGCCGGCCGGCTTGTCTTCGTGCCGGAACGGGATGTTCGCGATATCCTCGTGCATCTTGCGGCTGCCGGGCCGGAACGCCCAGATCACGACGCCGATGAAGAAGGCGAAGAGCGCGAGCATCGCCCAGCTGGCGGCGAATTCGCGAAGGAGTTCGTAGGTGTTCATCGCCTCCTCCTCACCGCGTCGGGTCGGGCTGGAAGGTCGAGAAATCGACCAGCGTGCCGAGCATCTGCATGTAGGCGATCAGCGCATCCATCTCGGTCAGTTCCGGCTGGCCGTCGAAGTTGCGCACCTGCGCCTTGGGATAGCGTTCCAGCAGCCCGTCGGTATCGCCGAAGGGATCGACCTGCGTGGCGAAATCGGCCTTCGCCAGCTCGATCATCTCGCTGGTATATGGTACGCCCACCATCGCCTCGGCCTTCAGCCGGTCCTCGATGTATTCCGCATCGATCTCGCGGTTCATCAGGAAACCGTATTTCGGCATCACCGATTCCGGCACCACCGATTGCGGATCGATCAGGTGATCGACATGCCATTCGTCCGAATAGCGGCCGCCGACGCGGGCGAGGTCGGGCCCCGTCCGCTTCGAGCCCCACTGGAACGGATGGTCGTACATCGACTCCGCCGCCAGGCTGTAGTGGCCGTAGCGCTCCACCTCGTCGCGCATCGGGCGGATCATCTGGCTGTGGCAGACGTAGCAGCCCTCGCGGATGTAGACGTCGCGCCCGGTCAGTTCCAGCGGACTGTAGGGCCGCACCCCCTCCACCTTCTCGATGGTGTTCTCGATGTAGAACAGCGGCACGATCTCGACGATGCCGCCGACGGTCACCACCAGCAAGGAGGCGCCAAGCAGAAGCGTCGCATTGGTTTCGAGGATCTTGTGCTTTTCAAGGATAGCCATGTCTCGCCCCTCCTTATTCGGCAGGCGCCGCGACGCGGGCAGGCGCCTTGGCCGGCTGCCCCGCAACGGTCATGTAGAGGTTGTAGGCCATGATGATCGCACCGGCGAGGTAGAGCACACCGCCAAGACCGCGCACCACGTACATCGGAAGCTTCGCGCTCACCGTGTCGGCGAAGGCGTTCACGAGGAAGCCGTTCGCATCGACCTCGCGCCACATCAGGCCTTCCATGATGCCCGTGACCCACATCGAGGCGGCGTAGAGCACGATCCCGATGGTGGCGAGCCAGAAGTGCCAGCTGACCAGGCTGAGCGAATACAGCCGCTCGCGGTTCCACAGCCGCGGCACGAGGAAGTAGAGCGCGCCGAAGGTGATCATGCCGTTCCAGCCCAGCGCGCCGGAATGCACGTGGCCGATCGTCCAGTCGGTGTAGTGCGACAGCGAGTTCACCGCCTTGATCGACATCATCGGGCCTTCGAAGGTCGACATGCCGTAGAAGCCGACGGACACCACCATCATCCGGATGATCGGATCGGTCCTGAGCTTGTCCCAGGCCCCCGACAGCGTCATCAGGCCGTTGATCATGCCGCCCCAGGACGGCATCCACAGCACGACCGAGAACACCATGCCCAGCGTCGAGGCCCAGTCGGGCAGCGCGGTGTAGTGAAGGTGGTGCGGGCCGGCCCAGATGTAGATGAAGATCAGCGCCCAGAAATGGATGATCGACAGCTTGTAGGAATAGACCGGACGTTCGGCCTGTTTCGGCACGAAGTAGTACATCATGCCCAGGAAGCCCGCGGTCAGGAAGAAGCCCACGGCGTTGTGGCCGTACCACCATTGCACCATCGCGTCCTGCACGCCGGCGAAGACCTGCACCGACTTGGAGCCGAAGAACGACACCGGGATCGACAGGTTGTTGACGACGTGAAGCATCGCGACGGTGATGATGAACGACAGCAGGAACCAGTTGGCGACGTAGATATGCGGCTCCTTGCGCTTCATCAGCGTGCCCATGAACACCAGCAGGAAGGCGACCCAGACGATGGTGAGCCACCAGTCCACGTACCATTCCGGTTCGGCGTATTCCTTGGACTGGGTGGCGCCGAGGATGTAGCCGGTCGCGGCCAGCACGATCACCAGCTGGTAGCCCCAGAACACGAACCAGGCGAGGTTGCCGCCCCACAGCCGCGCGGCCGAGGTCCGTTGCACGATGTAGAAGGATGACATCAGGAGCGCGTTGCCGCCGAAGGCGAAGATCACCGCCGAGGTGTGCAGCGGCCGCAGCTTGCCGAAGTTCATGTAGCCCTGCGCCCATTCGAAATTGAGCTGCGGGAAGGCAAGCTGGAAGGCGATGAAGGTTCCGGCGAGAAAGCCGACGACACCCCAGAAGGTCGTTGCGATCACGCCGGCGCGCACCACGCCGTCGTTGTATTCGTTGACCGGCACCGGGCGGTCCTCGCCCATGTTGCGCAGCACGTAGATGAACACCGCAAGTGCCGCCAGCATGACGGTCAGCGCGTTCACCGCATAGGCCAGATCACGCGCGTAATTCGCCGCAATCGCGGCCAGAACCGCGATGGCGCCGAGCGCGATCAGCTTGATGTAATCCCACATTATGCGTCCCTTCGTCACCTTATGCGCCGGATATACGGGGGCCGACTCGGTCCTTGCCCGGCACTATCAGACTGCTTGCTTGTCCGACCATCGGCGGCCGGGGTCATTGATCCATGTCAACACAGCCTGACGATGACCCCGCGTCCGGTGTTGATCCGCATCAAGGCCGCCGGCCCGGCGCAGGATAGGATCACGGCATCGAACGCGCTGACCGGAGGAGACGCAGCATGGCCTACAAATCGATCCTGACGATCGTGACCGACGCGCAGTTGCAGGGCGCGCAGATCGACGCCGCCGTGGCGATGGCGCGGCGCGAGGATGCCCATCTCGACGTGCTGTGCATCGGCGTCGACCGCACCCAGACCGGCTACTACTACGCCGGCGCCACGGCCTTCATCCAGCAGGAGACCTTCGAGCGCGCGCAGACGGACGCGCGCGAGACCGAGGCCGCGGTGCGCGACAGGCTGGCCGTCGAAGACATCCGCTGGGGCGCCGAATCGGCGGTGGCGCAGCTGGGCGCGATGGGTGGGCTGGTCGCGCTGCGGGCCCGGTTCGCCGATCTCGTCGTGCAGCTCAAGCCCTACGGCGCGTCGGGCGGTCAGGATGCCGAGGCGATCGTCGAGGCCGCGATGTTCGAGGGCCGCGCCCCGGTTCTGGTGGTCCCCGAGGGCGGGCTGGCGGCCGATTTCGGCCGCCGGATCGTCTGCGGCTGGAACCAGGGGCAGGAGGCGCTGACGGCGATTCGCGCCGCGCTGCCGCTGCTCCGGGCCGCCGATCTGGTCGATATCGCGATCATCGATCCGCCCGCGCATGGCGGCGAGCGCGCCGATCCCGGCGCGCCGCTGTGCCAGATGCTGGTGCGCCACGGCGCCAAGGCCGAGGTCACGGTGCTGGCCAAGACGCTGCCGCGGGTCTCCGACGTGCTGATGCGCCATGTCGCCGACATCAACGCCGACATGGTGGTGATGGGCGCCTACGGTCATTCCCGGTTCCGCGAGGCGATCATGGGCGGCGCGACGCGCAACATGCTCGAACAGGCCAACGTGCCGGTGCTGATGGCGCATTGACCGGCGGCGGCGCAGGGCCATGAGGGGCGGGCCGGTCAGCCGGCGCGCCCCTGCCCGTCACGCCCGTCCGCATCCGGTTCGATCCGGCCGAGCCCGGCAAGCCCCGCGCGCAGCGCGTCGGGATCGAGCGCGCCGAGATCCGCGTCGAGCCCGTCGTGCGCGGCGCGCCAGGCCGGCACCGCCGCGATCAGCAGGGCACGGCCCGCCTCGGTCAGCGCGAGCCGGCGGTTGCGCCGGTCACCGGCATCCGCGGCGCTTTGCACGAGCCCCCGCCGTTCCAGCACCTTCAGCGCCGCGGTCAGCGTCGTGCGGTCCATCGCGAGGAAGGGCGCAAGATCGGAGATCCGCGGCCCGTCCGGCCGGTTCAGCGCCATCAGGAGCGAGAACTGGCCATTGGTCAGGCCGAAGGGCTTCAACGCGGCATCGAACCGGCGGGCCAGCGCCCGCGCGGCGCGCTGCACATGCAGGCACAGGCAGCGGTCGCGCACCTCGCGGGTGGTCTCCAGCGGAAGATCGGGGGATATCGCGGGATTCATGTTGATATCAACCTAATGCGCGTGTAACCTTGGCGCAACCTGGCTGGAAAGGTTGCCCATGGCCTATGTTTCCGGATTCCTCACCCCCGTCCCCGAGGCCAACAGGGAGGCCTATATCGCATCGGCCCGAAAGGCCTGGCCCCTGTTCAAGGAGTACGGGGCCCTCGCCACGTCCGAATGCTGGGAGGCCGACGTGCCGGACGGCGAACACACCTCGTTCCCGATGGCGGTCAAGCGCGAACCGGGCGAGGCCGTCGTCTTCGGCTGGATCCTCTGGCCCGACAGGGAAACGGCCGATCGCTGCTTCGCCTCGTTCGAAACCGACGCGCGCTGGCACGAGACGATGGACATGCCGTTCGACGGCAAGCGGATGATCTGGGGCGGCTTCGAACGGGTGTTCGAGGCCGGCTGACGGCTCAGATCAGGAAGCCGCCGTCGCTGTCGTCGCCCGCCTCGTCCAGCAGGCGGTCGAAATCGGGCACCGTGACATGGCGCTTGCCCTGCAATTCGATCACGCCGTCGCGCTTGAGCGCCGAGATCTGGCGGCTCACGGTTTCCAGCGTCAGGCCAAGGTAATCGGCCATCGCCTCGCGGGTCAGCGGCAGGTCGAAGACCATCTTGCCCTCGGGCGATTTCAGCTTCAGCGAGGCGTCGCGCCGCGCCACGATGGCCAGCAGGCTCGCGATCTTCTCGCGCGCGGTCTTGCGGCCCAAGAGCAGCATCCATTCCCGCGCCGCGTCCAGCTCGTCCAGCGTCATCTCAAGCAGCCGCTGGCCGATATGCGGGGTGGTGATCATCATCTCTTCGAACGGCTTCTTGCGGAAGCAGCACATCAGAAGATCGGTCGTCGCTGTGACGTTGTAGGCCGCCGTGTCGCGGCCCGGGCGGCCGACGAAATCCGACGGCAGCAGAAGCCCCACCATCTGGGTGCGCCCGTCCTCCATCGTCTGGGTCAGGGTCGCGATGCCGGACACCACCGAAGCCACGAAGTCCATCCGGTCGCCCGACCAGACGATGGTCTGACCGGCCTCGTAGGTCTTGTAGTACTTCATCTCCTCAAGGCGCTTGAGTTCGTCCGATTCGCAGCGCGCGCACACGGCACGGTGGCGGATCGGGCAATCCCCGCAATCCAGAGAGCTGGGCAAGAGGTCCTGCACTGTCATCGATTGATCTAGGTCAAGGGCTTTGTTCTGCGCTGTCATTAAGCCTAGACAAATGCAAGTTGAATCGCAACTGACACGACTCGGGCTTTTTGACGCGCGTGTGCCACGGTACACGAGCTACCCGACGGCCCCGCATTTCTCGGCCAAGGTCGGCCCCGACCGGTTCCGCGACTGGATCGAGGCGATCCCGGGCGGGTCCGAAATCTCGCTTTACCTGCACGTTCCGTTCTGCCGCAGGCTTTGCTGGTTCTGCGCCTGCCGGACCCAGGGCACGAAATCGGAAGCGCCGGTGCGCAGCTATGCCGAAACGCTTCGGCAGGAGATCGCGCTGCTCCGCCGCCATCTTGCGCCGGGCGTGCGCCTGTCGCGGCTGCACTGGGGCGGCGGAACGCCCACGCTTCTGCCGCCCGACGAGATGCGCGCGCTCGCCGACGCGGTGTTCGAGGCGGTGCCGCTGGGCCCGAAGGCCGAGTTCAGCGTCGAGATCGACCCCAACGAGATCGACGACGAGCGGCTCGATGCGCTGGCCGCCGCGGGGATGAACCGCGCCTCGATCGGCGTGCAGGATTTCGATCCCGACATCCAGGCGATCATCGGCCGCGACCAGAGCTACGAGGCGACCAAGCGCGCGGTGGACATGATCCGCGAACGTGGCGTCGCCTCGCTCAACGCCGATATCCTCTACGGCCTGCCCGAGCAGTCGCAGGCCCGGATCGCCGATTCGGTGCAGAAGCTTCTGTCGCTTTCGCCCGACCGGGTCGCGCTTTACGGCTATGCCCACGTGCCCTGGATGGCGCGGCGGCAGATGATGATTCCCTCCGACGCGATGCCGACGCCGGAAGAGCGGCTGAAGCTGTTCGAGACCGCGCGTCAGTTGTTCACCTGGGACGGCTACGACGAGATCGGGATCGATCATTTCGCGCGGCCGCATGACGGGCTGTCGGTGGCGCTGAAGGCCGGCCGGCTGCGCCGCAACTTTCAGGGCTATACCGACGACACCGCGCCGGTGCTGGTCGGGCTGGGCGCCTCGTCGATCTCGCGCTTCCCGCAGGGCTACGCGCAGAACGCCCCGGGCACCTCGGACCATGTCAAGGCGATCCGCGACGGCCGGTTTTCCACCGCGCGGGGCCATGCCTTCGGCGGCGAGGATCTGTTGCGCGGCCGGATGATCGAGGCGCTGATGTGCGATTTCCGGATCGACACCGCCGAGATGGTGCGCGACTGGGGCGCGGAGCCGGCGAAGCTGGCGGCGATGTTCGCCGAGGCGAAAGCTGCCTTCGAGGACATGGTCGACCTCTCCGACGAGGGGCTTTACGTGCCGCCCAAGGGCCGTCCGCTGACGCGGATGATCGCGCGGGTGTTCGACGCCTACGACCTGTCGAACGCGGGCCATTCCTCGGCGATCTGAGGCCCGGTCAGGCCGACGCCTGCGCTTCGACGAAGGCGGTGAGTTGCGGCAGGCAGCTGCGGCGCAGGTCGTAGTCCGCGACGATCTTCTGCCGCGCCGCGCGGGCCATCGCATCGGCCCGGCCCGGATCGGCCAGCGTTTCGGTCAGCGCGGCCGACCAGCCGGCAATGTCGAAGAACTCCACCAGCCGCCCGGTCTCGCCGTCGTCGAGCATCTCCGCCACCGGCGGGGTGCGCGAGGCGACGATCCGCGCGCCGGCGGCCATCGCCTCCATCAGCGACCAGGACAGGACGAAGGGATAGGTGAGATAGGCGTGCACCCGCGTCACCTGCAACAGCGCGAGGTAGTCGGCATAGGCCAGCTTGCCGGTGAAATGCACGCGCGACAGGTCCAGCCGCCCGCCCAGCTCGTCCAGCAGAACCTGTTTCCAGCTGCGGCCGTCGGCCGGCCTGCCGCCATAGCTCACCCCATCGCCGCCGACGATCACCACCTGCGCCTCCGGGCGCGCCGCCAGCACCGCGGGCAGCGCCCGCATGAAGACGTGGTAGCCGCGATAGGGTTCGAGATTGCGGTTGACGAAGCTCAGCACCTCGTCGCCCGGCGCCAGCACCCGGCCCGAGGGCAGCGTGAACCGCGCGGCGGGGTCCGGGCGCACCCGCTCGGTATCTATCCCGTCATGGATCACGGTGATCTTGCCGCGCAGTGGTTCTGGCACCGTATCGGCCTGCCAGCGCGTCGGCGCCAGCGCGGCATCGGCCTGCACCAGCGCCTGCAGAAGATGCGCGGCCCGCGCGGTCACCGGCAGCCGCGCGGCGAGGTCGCGGCGCTGGAACTCGGGGTCGAACCCGGCGTCCAGCCCGGTGGAGCGATACAGGAATTCCGAATAGACGATCAGCCGCGCCTCGGGCCAGACATCCTTGAGAAACAGCGTCTCGCCCCAGCCGGAATGGCCGAGGATCACGTCGGGCACATAGCCCTTGTCGCGTTTCATCGCCGCGGCGGCGCGAGCCACGCGCAACCCGCGCTCGGCCATCTCGCCATAGGTCCGGGCCAGGGCCGAACCGCCCACGGGCTTGACCGGCTTGCGATACAGCACCCGCGGCACCGGCGAGGGGCGTTCATTGCCCTCGGCGGTCAGCGCCAGAACCTCGTGCCCGCGGCCGGCCAGCGCCGGGGCCAGATGCAGGAACTGGCCGGGGAAGTTCTGATGGATCAACAGGATACGCATTACCACACCGCCGCCGCCGCGCTAGGGTCCGAAGGCCGCTGCCAGAAGCTCTTGGGTGTAGCCGCTTTCCGGCGCGGCGAAGACGCTGTCGGCCGATCCCGCCTCCACCACGTCGCCGCGCTGCATCACCATCACCTTGTGCGCCAGCGCGCGCACCACCCGCAAATCGTGGCTGATGAACAGGTAGGCCAGCCCGTGCCGGCGTTGCAGGCTGCGCAGTAGATCGACGATCTGCACCTGCACGGTCATGTCCAGCGCCGAAGTCGGCTCGTCCAGCACCACGACCTTCGGCTGCAGGATCATCGCGCGGGCCACCGCGATGCGCTGGCGCTGGCCGCCGGAAAACTCGTGCGGGTAGCGGCCCATCGCGGCGGGGTCGAGCCCGACCTCGGTCATGATCTCCGCAACCATCTCCCGCCGGTCGCGGCCCGGTTCCACCCCGTGCACGCCCAGCCCCTCGGCGATGATCTGTTCCACCGTCATCCGTGGCGACAGGCTGCCATAGGGATCCTGGAAGACGATCTGCATGTCGCGCCGCAGCCGCCGCAGCGCCCGGCCGGTCACCGACGAGATGTCCTGTCCCATGTAGAGGATCGGCCCCTCCGACCGGATCAGCCGCATCACCGCCAGCGCCAGCGTCGTCTTGCCCGAACCGGATTCGCCGACGATGCCCAGCGTCTCGCCCGCGCGCACACTGAACGACGCGTCGTTGACCGCCTTCACATGCCCGACCGTGCGGCGCATCAGCCCGCGCTGGATCGGGAACCAGACGCGCAGGTTGTCGGCGCGCACCAGTTCCGGCGCATCGGCCGGCACCGGTTCCGGCCCGCCCTGCGGTTCGGCGGCCAGCAGCATCCGCGTGTAGGGATGCTGCGGATCGGTGAAGATCCGCTCCACCGGCCCCTGTTCGACGATCTCGCCGCCCTGCATCACGCAGACCCGGTCGGCGATCCGGCGCACGATGTTCAGATCATGGCTGATGAACAGCATGCTCAGCCCGCGCGCCGCCTTCAGATCGGCCAGAAGGTCGAGGATCTGCGCCTGGATCGTGACGTCGAGCGCGGTGGTCGGCTCGTCGGCGACCAGAAGCTCGGGATTGTTGGCCAGCGCCATGGCGATCATCACCCGCTGGCGCTGCCCGCCCGAAAGCTGGTGCGGGTAGTCGGCCAGCCGGGTCTCCGGGTCGCGGATGCCGACCTGGTTGAGAAGTTCCACGATCCGGTCGCGCGCCGCCTCGCGCCTTAGCCCCTGGTGCAGGGCGAGCGACTCGGCGATCTGCTTTTCCAGCGTGTGCAGCGGGTTGAGCGAGGTCATCGGCTCCTGGAAGATGAAGCTGATGTCGTTGCCGCGCACCGCGCGCAACTGCGCCTCGGGCGCGCCGATCATCTCGCGCCCCTCGTAGAGGACGGAACCGGACACCCGCGCGCTTGGCCCCAGCAGCGACACGGTCGACAGCGCCGTGACCGACTTTCCCGAACCCGACTCGCCCACCAGCGCCACGGTCTGACCCGCGTCCACGGAAAACGACACGCCGCGCACCGCGGGGGTCGTCTCGCCATCCTGGCGGAACGTCACCGACAGGTCGCGCACCTCCAGAAGCCGCTTCATTTGAATGTCTTCCGCGGATCGAAGGCGTCGCGCACGCCCTCGAAGATGAACACCAGCAAGGACAGCATGATCGCGAAGGTGAAGAACGCCGAGAACCCCAGCCACGGCGCCTGCAGGTTCTGCTTGGCCTGCAGGGTCATCTCGCCCAGCGACGGCGCGGAGGAGGGCAGGCCGTAGCCGAGGAAGTCGAGCGAGGCGAGGCCCGCGATCGTGCCGGTGACGACGAAGGGCAACAGCGTCAGCGTCGCCACCATCGCGTTGGGCAGGATGTGGCGGAACATGATCACCCGGTCGGACACGCCGAGCGCCTTGGCGGCGCGGACGTATTCGAAGTTGCGCGCGCGCAGGAACTCGGCCCGCACCACGCCGACCAGCGCGGGCCAGCCGAACAGGATCGACACGAAGACCAGCAGTTCGAAACTTCGCCCGAGGATCGCGAACAGGATGATGATGACGTAAAGCGACGGCGTCGATCCCCAGATTTCCAGAAGCCGCTGGAACGTCAGGTCCACCCAGCCGCCGAAATAGCCCTGCACCGCGCCCGCCGCGATGCCGATCAGGCTGGCGCAGGTGGTCACGATCAGCGTGAACATGATCGAGATGCGGAACCCGTAGATCAGCCGCGCCACCACGTCGCGCGCGGTGTCGTCGGTGCCCAGCCAGTGGTTGGCGTCGGGCGCCGAGGGCGCGGTGCCGACGTTGTTGATCGTGTTGTAGCTGTAGGGAATCGGCGGCCAGATCATCCAGCCCTTCTCGATCGCCTCGCCGTTCACGATGCCGTCGCCGGCATCCGCGATCACCGCCTCGGGATCGTCCCAGCAGTCTTCCAGCCCGCCGGTGACGATCAGGCATTGCACGGCCGGATCCTTGTAGATCGCCTCGGTCCGGAAATCGCCGCCGAAGGCGGTTTCGGGATAGAACCTGTAGACCGGCACGAACAGGTCGCCCCGGTAGCTCACGACGATCGGCTTGTCGTTGGCGATCACCTCGGCGAACAGCGAGGCGACGAACAGCACCGCGAAGATGATCAGCGACCAGTAGGCCCGGCGGTTGGCCGTGAAATTGCGCCAACGGCGCTGGTTGAGCGGGGAAAGCCGGATCAGCGCCATCAGCCCGCCCGTCGCTCGAAGTCGATCCGCGGATCGACGAAGACATACATCAGGTCCGACAGCAGCCCCACGAACAGCCCGATCAGCCCGAAGACGTAAAGCGTGCCGAAGATCACCGGGTAGTCGCGCGCCACCGCCGCCTCGAAACCCATCCGCCCCAGTCCGTCGAGCGAGAAGATCGTCTCGATCAGGATCGAGGCGCCGAAGAACACGCCCAGGAACAGCGCCGGGAACCCCGCGATCACGATCAGCATCGCGTTGCGGAAGACATGGCCATAGAGAACGCGCCGCTCCGCCAGCCCCTTGGCGCGGGCGGTCATCACGTATTGCTTGTTGATCTCGTCAAGGAAGCTGTTCTTGGTCAGCAGCGTCAGCGTCGCGAAGGACGAGATGGTGGAGGCGATGACCGGCAGCGTGATGTGCCACAGGTAGTCCAGCACCTTGGCCCAGAGCGTCAGCTCCTCCCAGTTGTCCGAAACGAGGCCGCGCAGGGGAAAGATCTTCCAGTACGACCCGCCGGCGAACAGCACCATCAGCAGCACCGCGAACAGAAAGCCGGGGATCGCGTAGGCCACGATGATCACCCCCGAGGTCCAGGTGTCGAACTGCGTGCCGTCACGCACCGCCTTGCGGATGCCCAGCGGGATCGAGATCAGGTAGGCGATCAGCGTCGACCACAGGCCCAGCGTGATCGACACCGGCATCTTCTCGATCACCAGATCGACGACCGAGATCGAGCGGAACCAGCTTTCGCCGAAGTCGAAGCGCAGGTAATCCCACATCATCAGGAGGAACCGCTGCACCGGCGGCTTGTCGAAGCCGAATTCCTGTTCCAGCTGTTCGATGAATTCCGGCGGCAGGCCGCGGGCGCCGAGGTAGCGTTCGTCGCCGCTTCCGGCCATTTCCTGGCCCTGGGTGCCGGCGTCGCCGCCGCCCGCGATCGTCTGGAAGACATCGCCCTGGCCTTCCATCTGGGCGATGATCTGCTCGATCGGGCCGCCGGGCACGAATTGCGTCAGGCTGAAATTGATCACCATGATCCCGATCAGCGTCGGGATCATCAGCATCAGTCGCCTCAGGATATAGGCGCCCATGCCCGCCGGTTCCCTGCCTCTTGCCTGCCCTGCCCGCGGCGCGGATCAGAAGGCGCCCGCGGCCTTCAGCGCCTCGCCCTTCTCGGCGTTGTACCACCAGAAATCCATCTGGCCCAGCGCATAGGGCGGCAGCGTCTCGGGATGTTCGTACATGTCGTAATAGGCGATGGTGTGCTGATCCTTGAACCATTGCGGCACCCAGAACCGGTGCGCGCGCAAGACCCGGTCCAGCGCCTTGACGCGGACCGTGAGTTCCTCGCTCGTCGTCGCCGCCTCGATCCCGGCGATCAGCGTGTCGACGGCCGGATCGGCCAGCCCCATCGCGTTGAACACGTCCTCCACCCCGCCGGAGCCGAAATACTGCTGCAGCCCCGATCCGGGCACGTAGCTCATCGGGAACTGGTGGGTCATGATGTCGAAATCGTGCCTGCGCTCGCGGTTCACCGCCTGCGCGTTGTCGACCCGGTCGTGGCGCGCGTCGATGCCGAGACGGCGCAGGTTCTCGGCATAGGGGTTGATCACCCGGTCGAAGGTCTGGCTGTCGTTGAGGAAATCGACGATCAGCGTTTCGCCGTTGGCGTTGCGGCGGATGCCATCGTCGCCGACGATCCAGCCGGCCTCGTCCAGCAGCGCGGCGGCGCGGCGCAGGTTGCCGCGGTCAAGCTGCCGTGCGCCCGATTCCGGCGCCATCACCGCCTCGCCGGTGAGCACGCCCTCGGGCAACTGGTCGGCCAGCGGTTCCAGCACCGCCAGTTCCTCGGCCGTGGGCAGGCCGGTGGCCGCAAGGTCGCTGTTTTCCCAAAACGAGTGGATGCGCTCGTAAAGCCCGTAGAACAGCGTCTCGTTCGACCATTCGAAGTTGAACATCAGCGCGATCGCCTCGCGCACCCGCGGATCCTGGAACTTCTCGCGCCGCAGGTTCATCACGAAGGACTGGCCGGTGGCCAGCGTGCCGTCCTCGGGCGTGGCCTTGACCACCCAGCCCTTTTCCAGCGCCGGGAAATCGTAGCGCGTCGCCCAGATCAGCGAGGACGCCTCGTTGCGGAAGCTGTAGGCGCCGGCCTTGAAGCCCTCGAAGGCGGCCTCGTAATCGCCGAAATACTCCACCCGGATCCGGTCGAAATTGTGCCGGCCGCGCTTGATCGGCAGGTCCGCCCCCCAATAATCGGGGTTGCGCTTCCACGAGATCGACTTGCCGATGTCCATGTCGTCGAGCAGGTAGGGGCCGGAACCCAGGAAAGGCTCGTTGCTGGTTTCCTCGAGATCGCGGCCGGTGGATTCGAAATCCGCCTTCGAGAAGATCGGCAAGCCCCCGACCGACTGGATCAGGTCGCGCTTGGGATACTCCGCCTTGAAGGTGAACTTGATCCGCTGCGGATCCAGCACCTCGACGGTTTCGACCTGCTGGGCGAGGACGGCGCGGAAGCTGGTCAGCCCCTTTTCCAGGAAGGTCTCGTAGGTGAACAGCACGTCCTCGGCGGTCAGCGGCGTCCCATCGTGCCAGGTAATGCCTGGATGCAGCGTGAACGTCCATGCAGTCCCGTCTTCGGAGGTGTCCCAGCTATCGGCCAGCCAGGGGATCACCCCATTCTCGTCTTTCCAGGTGAGCGTGTCAAACAGAAACGACATTCTGATGTAGCCGGGGCCGCGGGAATAGAAGGCAAACGGGGATGGATATCCCCAATCTTCCCCAGGCAACGTGAGTACGACAGAC